>Ga0196972_1000380_pt1 | contig 25156 bp, 25 predicted proteins | sample S1v_2013CmetaG_FD_148618 | JGI IMG/M metagenome (GOLD analysis project Ga0196972, IMG submission 148618) | Soil microbial communities from Anza Borrego desert, Southern California, United States - S1+v_20-13C | ecosystem: Environmental > Terrestrial > Soil > Desert | place: USA: California...
ACAGCAGTGAAACACAGCAGAAAATAATTGATGCAGCTATTCTGATATTTGCATCACAAGGCTATCATGGCACCACAACCGCAGAAATTGCCAGAGAAGCTCAGGTGGCAGAGGGGACAATTTTTAAATATTATAAGACAAAAAAGCAATTGTTAAGGGCGGTGTTGGGATACATCATACATGAGGTGGTTCCTTCCGTAATGAGTGCACAATTTCAAGAGCAGTTAATAAATTTAGGATCAGGAGATGCAAAATCAACTGTCAAAACATTGTTATTGAGCAAAATCGAGCAAATCAGCAAGAATGTAAACTGCATAAAGATCGTGGTAAATGAAATTCAATACCATGAGGACCTGAAGCAGGAATACTTAGGACAGCTGGTACCCGGCTTTATTAAGTTTATGGAGGGAATTTACGAAAAAGGCGTTAAGAATGGTGTATTTAGGGATATAAATTCTCATACTGCAGTCAGGAGCTTTGTGGGAATGATATCATTTCTGGTGCTAGAGAAAAATGTATTGAATAAGCAGCTGGACATTAGTAAAGAACTGGATACTATTTTGGATATTTATATTAATGGAGTTGTAGAAAAGAGGGAGAACAATGCATAAAAAAATAATACCTGTGTTGGTCATTGCTGTGGTACTTATAGTCGTAAGTTTACAGTTTTTCAAGAAAGAAGTTCCAACAGTCTTTCATGGAACAGCCGAGATGGAGCAAATTAACATTAGTGCAGAAGCAGCTGGCATTGTAAAGGAAATCAAGGTTGCGGAGGGACAAATTATTGATAAGGATGCAATTATCGCTGTCATAGATTCCCCCGAAAGCGAAATTAGGAGCCAGCAAGCAGAGCTTGGAATGCAAAGCGCCTCCAATGAGATGGAAAGGGTCAATATCGGCGCTAGGGAGGAGGAGCTGGCAGCGCAGAAAGCGGCGGTGAAGCAGATGAAGGCTCAAGCAGATGCAGCGGTCGTTGCTTTAAAGCAAGGTGAGGTTGCACTGAAACAGGCGGAGATAAATACCGCAACAGCACTTGAAACCTATAATCATAAGGATAAATTGTATAGGGATGCCTTGGCGCTTTTCAAAGACGGTTCTATATCAAAGCAAGATTTGGATACGGCAGAACTGGGTATGATAACGGCTCGTAATGTTTATGAAACAGCAAAAGCAAATATTGAGGGCGCAAAAGCACAGCTGGATATATTGCGGGCTCAGCAGGAAAGCTACAAGCAGCAGCTGGAAGCCGCCAATCAGAAGCTTTTGATGCTGACAAACGGTGCGGTTAATACTGCGAAAACTGCTGCTGAGCTGGGAATAAAGCAGGCGGAGACGAATTATGAGCTTTCTAAGCTGTCATTATCCAAGACCGAGATAAGATCAGGAATTAGGGGAGTTGTAGGCTCGGTTAATTACAGCATAGGAGAATATGTTCTTCCTGGCAGTGCAGTTGCTACAGTAGCAAATACAGATAACCTGTGGGTCAAGATATTTGTACCAGAGGGGCTTTTGCCCCAGCTTAAGCTTAATCAGGAAGTGGCAGTCCACAGTGATTTCATAAAAGAAAACATCAAGGGCAAAATTGTAAATATTTCTAATTCAGCTGAATACACACCGATGAATATAATCACTAAGGATGATAGAGAAAGACTTGTATATAGTGTAAAAATTCAAATTATGGATAACACAGATAATATAAAGGCAGGAATGCTTTTAGATGTACAGCTTAAGTAGAGGTGTTGTATGGAATATGCAATTAGTATAAATAACCTAACAAAAAAGTTTGGAAGCTTTACAGCAGTAAACAGCATATCCTTCAGCATACCTAAGGGCAAGATATTCGGTTTTTTAGGTCCTAATGGCTCAGGTAAGTCAACCACAATCAGAATGCTGTGCGGAGTTATAACGCCAACTTCCGGGGAAGGAAAGGTTTTGGGCTATGACTTATATAAGGAAACTGAAAGGATAAAGCAAAACATCGGATATATGTCTCAGCGTTTTGGACTGTATGAGGATTTGACAGTTGATGAGAATATTGAGTTCTATGGCAGTATTTATTTATTGAGTAAAGGGGAGCTGGAGGAAAGAAAGGGTAAATTGATTGAGCTGGCAGGATTGATGGGTAAGGAAAAGTCCTTGGCGGGAACCTTATCGGGAGGCATGAAGCAAAAGCTAGCTTTGTGCTGTGCTTTGATCCATCAGCCCCAGCTGCTAGTACTGGATGAGCCTACAGCAGGTGTTGACCCGGTTTCCAGAAGAGAGTTCTGGAAGGTAATTACAAAGCTGGCGGCATCGGGAATAACTGTATTAGTAACGACCCATTATATGGATGAAGCGTCGATATGCGACATTATTGGATTTATATACAATGGCGATCTTATTACGATTGGAACCCCTGAAGAGCTTTACCAGAGGCATAATGCAAATAATCTGGAAGATATCTTTATTGAGTATGTTGCTAAGCTGTCGAATAGGGATGCAGCACTGTCCTTTAGCGATATAAGACAACAGGAAAGGTCGGTGTAGTGTATGAATACTAAGAGAATTTTAGCAGTGACCAAGAAAGAATTCATACACATTCGGAGGGACAAAGCAAGCATGATCATTGCTTTGATTGCACCGATAATGATGCTTCTGTTATTTGGTTTCGCAGTTAGTACCGACGTAAACAATGTAAGGCTAACTGTGTGCGACCAAAGCAATACCTTTGAAAGCAGGGAACTGATAAAGAGCTATGAAAACTCAAACTACTTTGAGCTCTATACCATTACTGACAACCCAAAGAAGGTTGAGGAGTTAATTGATGCAGGGGATGCAAAAGCCGGTTTGGTTATACCGCCTGATTTTGCAGTGGCTTTAAGAAGGGGAGAAAAAGAGGCTATACAAATTTTGATAGACGGCTCTGATCCGTCTATTGCAAGAACATCAGGCTCATATGCTGTATTGATAGCCAATAATTATTCCATAAAGCTGAACAGTGTTAAGCTGATAAATGCCTCAACTGCATTGGTTAATAGTCCCGGTGTGGATCCACGTGCAATGGTGCTCTATAACCCCACCTTGGAAAGCAGCAAATTTAATGTACCGGGTGTAGTAGGACTGATATTGCAAAATATTACTGTTATTCTAACATCCTTTGCAATGGTTAGAGAGAGAGAACGGGGTACAATTGAGCAATTAATAATGACTCCGGTAAGCTCTTTGGAATTGATCATTGGCAAGCTGATTCCTTATGTTTTCATCGGCATTTATGATTATGCTATCGTGCTTATTCTAAGCTATTTGCTATTTGGGGTAGCAATCAAGGGTAGTATTCTGCTGTTGGCGCTGCTGGGAATTATTTTCTTAATTGGTGCTTTGGCAATGGGAATGCTGATTTCAACCTTTGCAAAAACACAAATGCAAGCAATGCAGGCTTCAGTGCTGGTGCTTTTACCCAGCGTATTGCTTTCGGGCTTCATGTTTCCAAGAGAGGCTATGCCTAAGGCTATATATGCTTTAAGCACTGTACTGCCCATAACACACTTTTTGATCATTTTGAGAGGTATCATACTAAAGGGAGTAGGCATAGCCTACTTATACAAAACTACACTTGTTCTACTTGCTTTAATAATATTGATCATTGCCGTTACAGTAAAAAAATTCACAAAAAAATTAGACTAAACAAAAACCCCGCTTTGTGGTGCTTGAATGAAACACCGTAAAGCGGGGTTAGTTGCGAGGTAAAACTACCGTGTAAGTTTCTCGATTTCTTCCATTAATCTTACGTCATCCAATATATCACCGGGATCTTCACCGAAATTGAAGCTCCCAACTTCGTTCATTGATACAACTTGAGGTATGTGATTCACCACATAGCCGCTTTTAACATTATAATTGCTGTTGCAGTAATACATGCTTTTCACCTCAAGATTAGCTTGCCCGAAAAGCATGATAATATTTACTGGTATAATATTGAAGAACAGCAAGGTTAACGAAGCTGCGAAATGCCAAGAGGATCAATGCTCCAGCTGGCTATGGACAAGTTGCCCTTACTGGATTTTGACAAAACCAATTTATATTTTTGCAGATTGCCTTTGTTATTGATGATAATTTTTGCTTTTGCTTCCAGGGCTGTCTGCGAGGATTCGGCACGGTGCGGCTCGCTTAAACTCCAAAGCTCAATTTCTCCAATATCCATTTTTATGGAATTTGAGTTTTTTATCAAATCTTCTACAATTTGACGTTGTGCCTTATCAAAGTCGCTTCCGTCATTTTTCCAATATTTCAGCGCTTCTGATCTATTCTTGTTTTTTATATCGCTCAAGTGATTCTGAATGATATTTCTCACATCTTTGATTTCCTTAGAGTCAGGGTGCGTAGAAAAACCGGTAATCCGCCAATTGCCATCAACTCTGGCAAGCTCGATTGCATTGATATAGAATAATCCAATATTAACAGAAGCCTTGTCTCCCTTTATGCTGACAGTATTCAATGTCAGTGTCGGGGGTATTGCAGGCTCTTTCTGCCAAGTAGGCAGCGGCATATTGAAACGTTTGAAATCAATCAGCTTGTTTTCAAGAGCTTCTTGCGGTATGGGGTCATAGGTATTTATATAGATGGTATTGGCCTGTTTTTCATATTCCTCGTAGCTGCCTGTAAAGTTGTAGTCCAGTTCAAACATTTTTAATAATACTGCCTTTATATCAGACAGATCAGAGCTGTCGATTTTTATGAAGGGCTGGGTAATATTTAAGGTGGTTGTATCAGCCACTATTCTGTTTGTATAATAATCACCTATGAAGTATAGCTTGCTTTCATCAGGGCTTAAATAAAAGGTTGGAGTACTCAAGGCTGCCGTTTTTTTATCGCCGGTACCGGGGTTTAACTTTACCAGTAAATATCTGCTGCTGCTTGTCAAATCTGGGTTTATGGTACTATATATGATTTCTCCCGTAGACTTCATTATTTTTGCGTTGTAAATCGGACCGGTTTCTACGGATTTGCTTTCTAAGGTTTCCAAATTCAACACGAAAAGATTACTTTGCGCCTGCTTCGTATATATGAGGCTGATATTGTCAGAGTCGAGAAATACGCCGTTTGCCAAGCTTTTAAAAGACTTGCTGTCAAAGTTGTATAGCGCAATCATATCATTATATTCATTGTTCTTCATCTGCACGATATAGATTTCTTGGTTGTTGTATTTCTGCTCAACAAAGGGATTATAAGCCTCTACAGCAAAGGAAATCAGCTGCTTGGAGGAGATATCCAAAGTCATCCTGTGATTGATGAGCAGTCTTTTGGAATCCCTGGACCAGCTTAGACTGTCGTAGGTATTGTAGCTTCTGCCTTCAATGATCTTTTGCAGCTGCTTTGCCTCTAGGTCGTATATGTAGATATTGCTCATGCCGTCAATAAATGCAAATAGCTTTCCGGTTTCATCAAACTGGAAGTCTCTCAAGGAAAGAAATTCACCAAGGGCACTTTTTTCATTATTTTTTGTATCCACAGCATATAAATTTACAAGCTGTACCATATTGCCTGTTATCACTTTGCTGTTCGCTTCATCTGCAGCATCATTGTCAGTAAGGGTATAGCCGATAACAATACCGTTTTCTGTGGATACGGCCAAGGGAATGGTTTCCAAATCAAGCTTTTTGATGAGCGCCGCATTTTGCTCTATACTTATTTTCTGCGGCATCATATTGAAGTTCAAAGAAAGATTCTCTTCGACATTGCTGCTTGGGTTCTGATGCTTTTCCAATATTACCAACTGATTCTGCTTGACGCTGCAGCCTTCTGCCAGAGCGGCTATAAGCATAAGTATTATGATTTTAACGATTTTTTTCACACTTTCACCTCATACTACAGAATAATTTCAATTTTTGTACCTTTGTTTGGCGCGCTGATGAGGTTTATTTCTCCCTGGTGCTTGGAGACTATCTCTTTTACTATGGAAAGGCCTAGGCCCCAGCCAGCAATTTTGCTATTCCTGGATTTATCCACTTTATAATAGGGTTCAAATACATTTTCCAGATTCTTGGAATCTATGCCGCACCCATAATCCTCGATGACAAGCTTCAGCTTGTCTGACTTGGTAAGCGTGATATCTATGAATTCTGATTTGCTGTATTTGATGCTGTTGTCTATGATGTTGATTACAAGCTGCTTGAACATATCCGGATCTAAGTTATAAATGGCAGGCTCTAGATTTAAGCGAAAACTGACGTTGTATCTTTTGGCCTTGTAGTGCATGGAGTCGCAGACTTCTTCTAGTAGGTGCCGGATATCTGTTTCATGCTTATTAAGCTCCATGTCGAATTTCTTAAGCTTGGAAAGCTCCAAGAGACTTTCTACCATCTTTAGCATCCGTTTGCCTTCAGAATCAATATGGAACAAGCTCCTGTCTTTGACTTCCTCATCGTTGGTTTTCCATAATAAGTCTGTATAACCCAATATGGTTGTCAAAGGCGTTCTGATTTCATGGGTGAAGTTATCAAAGAAGTTTTTCTGCTTTTCCTTTTCGTAGTTCAGCTTGGTAATCATTTCATGAATGTTGTCGGCCATGGAATTAAAGGTAAGGGAAAGCTCTCCCACCTCGTCGTTTGTAGAAACCTCTGCCCTTGAAGTAAGATCACCTTTTGCGAATTGCTTGGTTGCTTTATTTAAAGCCTTAATGGGATAAATGATCATGTTGGAAATTGCTGTTCCAACCAGCAGTACAATTACGGAAGCGATAAGTCCTGTGATGACAAACATTTGAATTGTATTCTTTTTCATTTTGTCTGCTTCAGCCAGACTGTATATGAAGGCAACGGAGTACTTATATTTGTTGCCTATCTCGACAGGTGCAGCATAATAGAAGGTTCTATTAGGGCCTGGACTGATGAAATAAGCGCTGTTGTCATTAAAGGTTTGAGCCACTTCGGGCCGAATGACCGTTTTTTCATCAATAATATCCTCGGAATCCCCCAATAAACTGCTTCCATAGTAAATCTGTACGCGGCAGTCGGCTGTCCGCTCGAGAAATTCGGCAAGATAACCTGCATTGGATTCCATCAGGGCAGGCACATCGAAGAAGCTTCGCGATTTGTTCATCATATACTGTTCAATGTAAGTAGCAGCATATTCACTTTGACCTTGCAAATATTGCAGTCTGGTGTACAAGTTGTAGTTGTCCGTAATATTGGAAACGATGATGCCTAACACAACCAGCATGATAAGCAATGTGCATACGTTGAGCAGGATGATTTTCTGTTTTAGCTTCATACAATGACCTCAAATTTATAGCCTATGCCAAAAATGGTTTTGACAAAGGTATTATAGCTGCCGAGCTTCTTCCTCAACCTCTGTACATGCATATCAACCGTACGGCTGTCGCCAATGAACTCGTATCCCCAGACCAGTTCCAGTATGTTTTCTCTGGAAAATACCTTTCTCTGATTTTCGCAAAATAGCAGAAGGAGGTCAAATTCTTTTGGCGTCAGGGTGATTTCAACATTGTCTATACAGACGATCCTTTCCAAGGTGTTTATTGAAATAGGGCCAACACCAATATTTGTATCATCTTTTGCATTATATTTATCAACTCTTCTGAGAATGGTCTTGATTCGTGCAATAAGCTCTCTGCCGTCGAAGGGTTTTGTGATATAATCATCCGCACCCAGCTCTAAACCATACAGCTTATCCTTGATATCATTTTTTGCAGTCAGCATGATGATGGGTATGTTCAGGTCTTGAATTGCCTTACATACCTCGAAGCCATTCAAGTCAGGAAGCATAATATCCAGCAATATCAAATCAGGATTGCCGGATTTGGCACGTACCACAGCTTCTTTGCCGCTATGACAGTACATGGTCTCAAAGCCTTCCAGCTCTAGATTTATCTTTATAAGATCCACAATTGCAGGTTCGTCGTCTACAATTAATACCTTCATATCAACACCGCCTTCTAGATTGTCATACTTGTTTACATTTTACCACTAAAGTACAGAGGCTGCATATAAGTATTACACAGCAGCAGGTCTAAAAAGATGTAAAAAAATTGTATCATTTATAAAGAAAAGGGAGGCTATAGAGCCTCCCTGGTATCATAACGTTCTATTAGCCTATGCTGTTTTTGAACTCTTCCTTCACCTTATTGAGCAGTTTTTTATCAGTCAGAATATCATAGCCAGTCAGCGCAAGGGAGGATGCCCCCTTAATCAAAGCCCAATGAGCCTTTTCCGACTTGGTTGCGTCTCTGAACTCAACAGTGTGTGCAACTAAAGGTGCATCAGATATGGATATGTAAGGATGGATTGCTGGGACTTTGTTGCTCACATTGCCCATATCGATAGAGCCATAGCTGGAGCGTGCAGGATGGATATCCGCAACCCCCAAGTATTTTAAATTTGCTGTGAAGCTTTCGGATAAGGTTTTGTTTGTATTCATGTCATCATAGGATATTTCATAATTGCTGATGTCAAGGGCAGCGCCTGTCATTAATGCGGCACCTTTAGCAATGTTCTTCACCTTTTCTACAAGCTCTTTTAGATACTTTTTCTTACCCGCTCTTACATAAAACTGAGCGATCGCTCTATCCGGAACGATGTTTGCTGCCTGTCCGCCCTCCTTGATGATGCCGTGAATCCGCGCATCCGGTGTAATATGCTGGCGCAGAGCATTGATGCCTGTGAAGGTTAGTATCACAGCATCCAATGCGTTGATGCCCTCATGAGGTGCAGAGGCTGCGTGGCTGGTCTTTCCTCTAAAATCAAACTGTATTGCATCCATGGCTAAGGATAAGCCGCTTTCATGATTCTTATCATCTGGATGCAAAATCATAGCCACATCTATGTCATCGAAAATGCCTTGCTCGGCCATATCGACTTTTGCTCCATCGGTCTCTTCGGCAGGCGTTCCCAGTACAACAACTCTGCCTCCAATTTGATTAAGAATCTTGCTCAATGCAATGGCAGCGCCAGTGCTCATAGTGCCGATCATGTTATGACCGCAGCCATGACCTATTTCCGGCAAGGCATCGTATTCGCACAGGTAAGCCACGGAAGGCCCGGTCTTGGCGCTGTCATAAACAGCCCTAAAGGCTGTAGGCTTGTTTACGATGTTTTTTTCTATGCTGAAGCCGTGAGCAGCTAGGAGTGATGTCAGCTTTTCCATGGCCTTGAATTCTTGATTTCCCATTTCAGGATTGCTGCAAATATAATCGCTGGTGGAAATAAGTGCGTCTTTTAGTGCTTCTATTTCTTTCACGATAAGGTCTTTCATGGTTACCTCCAGTTAAACTGTGATTTTTAAAGGCAGGCTTTCACCTGCCTCATGTTTATTATGTTAAGCCTATCATTACTGCAATTACTATGAACACGATGCCTAGTACAAATAGGAAGCCTTGCATTTTGATCTGCCACTTTGCCCATTTTGTCCAATCGATTCTAGCTACGCCCAGTACGCCCATGAGGCTGGCAGAGGTAGGAACGATTGCATCTGCAAAGCCTGAGCCTAATTGATAAGCCAGTACGGCGATTTGTCTTGATACGCCAACCAGGTCGGAAAGAGGAGCCAATATAGGCATAGTAAGTGCTGCCTGGCCGGAGTTTGAAGTAACAAAGAAGTTAAATACAGTTTGGAATGCATACATAAATACTGCAGTAACTGTTGCCGGCAAGCCTCTTAATGCATTTCCAACACCGCTTAAGATTGTGTTTAATACGGTTGGTGTAGCAGCGTCAGAGCCGCCCAGAACAAGAAGGATGCCCTTTGCCATACCAACTACGATGGCTGCTCCAACCAAGTCCGCTGCACCTCTTTGGAAGGAGGAAGCAATATCGTTGACCGTCATATCGCTGAGCTTGAAAATTACACCGATAATACCGGAAACTAAACCGATTACAAAGAATTGTGAAGCGATTTCAGGTATATAGTATGCTTCTGATGTAACGCCCCATACAATCCAGATTACACCAGCCAATACAGTTAATAATACAAGTCCATGACCTGTTGTAAACTTAACGTGTTCAGCTTTCATCTCGGATTGTCTCTGTCTGAAATAGTTGTCTGATTCATAAACAGGAGAAGCTGTAGGGTTTTTCTTGATTTTCTTGGTATAAGCCAGCAAATAGGCAATTGCAGCTGCTGTGAATATGATCCACATTACGATTCTGAAGTTCGCTCCTGACAGTACAGGAACCCCAGCTATACCTTGAGCAACAGCAACACCAAAAGGATTCATCCAGGAGGCTGCATTACCAACCTGTGTAGCAACAAATGTAACTGCTATACCTGTTAAGGAGTCGTAACCCATGGCAATGACAAATGGAATAACAATCATTGCAAAGGGGATGGTCTCCTCCGACATGCCGAAAACGGCACCGCCTAATGAGAAAATGAAGAATAGCAATGGAACTGCAAGAAATTCAGCTCCCTTTACTTTGTCGATAAAGGTATAGATACCTGCATCCACTGCGCCGGTTTTCATGATGATACCAAAAGCACCGCCTATAACTAATATGAATGCAACTATACCGACGGCGGAACCCCATTTATCGCCTGTTACCAAGCCTTCAAATACATAGTTGAGAACGCCGAAGCCATAATAATCCTCGGTGCCCCATACATTGGCCTGGGACTTCAATTTCTTGCTTGTGTCATAAACCTCTGTGCCATATAAATTATGTAATACAGGTTCTGTCAAACCAATCTCGTCCAGTGCATCCTGATTCCATTCAGCTGGATTGGTTGAGAGGAATGCATCCAGGGCAGCCTTGTCGATACCAGCCTCTTGAAGCTTTGCCTCGTCGCCTGCAAGCTCCTGCAGCTTTGGCTGAAGCTTTGCTACATCTAGGTTGTATTGATATCTGAAAGAGGTTGTTACCAATACAGTCTTGCTTTTTTCTTTGCCGTTGGCATCTGTATAAGTAACCTTAGTCGTATCGAATTTTCCTAAGGGAATAAGGAAGGTCAGGAGCCAGCAGAAAATAACAACACCAAAAATAATGACGTAGGTATGAGGCATTCTGATTTCCTTGTTCTTTTTTGTTTGTTCACTCATGTTAGTAGATCCTCCTTTATGTATTAGTTCACTATTCCTATGAGCAAATCCCGTGCCAATTCTTTTAAAATATTTGGAAGGCCTTTGTATTGGAATCTTGCTGTAAGCATACAGCAGAATTCTGAATATTTTGTAGAAGATATCCAATAAGGCCCAATATCGTTCTTTAAGAGATAAATGGCACAATAATATAATAGAATATGCCTGAAAGAGATAAGGAAAAAAGCTAGGAGTATAAATTGAATTGGTTCTTATTGGCTGCATTAAACAACCAATAAGAACCAATGAATTCAGCAATTGCTTTCAATATAATTTAATCCTCTCAGAGACAACAGCATACCGGTTCGTCCTCTCGTTTTCACCAGTAAATCCAGCTCCATTAATAGATCTGTCTTCTTCCTGACTTGCTCTTCTGTCATATAGTGATCATGGTTTTCAGAGAGGTCTGAGATGGTTTTACGACCGATGGACAGTCCTTTTTTGTTATATTCATAAATTGCTTTCATAATAAAGATAAAATCACTTAAGACACCCTTGCTGCAAAGCTTTTCGGTAAGGTTATCCGGAGACAGCGTTGTATTGCTGTTGAAAAAGTCTTGAGGAAGATACTCCGGTGTTATGATGCTTCCTTCGCATACAGCAACCATGTATTCGATGGTGCTTTCAAGCTCTCTGATGTTTCCCGGCCAATTATGGGTATGCAGGGTATTGCGAACCTCCTTGGATAACACCAGATCCGGTCTATGATTTTTGATAAGAAAATGTTTCACTAGCTCATCGATGTCCTCACGTCTGTTGCGCAAAGCAGGTGTTTTCAAGTAGAGTCTCTTTAACCTGTAGTAGAGGTCCTCTCTAAATTTGCCTTCTTGGCACATTTTGACCAAATCCTTATTTGTAGCGGCAATGATTCTCACATTTACAGGTATGATTTCGGTACCGCTTACCCTCATAATCTCTTTCTCCTGAAGGACTCTTAATAACCGGGCTTGTATTTTCGGGGAGGTATCCCCTATTTCGTCCAGAAATATAGTGCCGTTGTTGGCTTGCTCGAAAAGACCAAGCTTACCGCCTTTTTTTGCACCGGTGAAGGCGCCTTCCTCGTAACCGAAAAGCTCACTTTCCACCAGATCCTCAGATAGGGCACTGAAATTAACTGCCAAGAAAGGGCCGGTGCCGCGGGGAGAGGCGTTGTGTATGGCACTTGCGAACAGCTCCTTGCCGGTTCCGCTTTCACCGTGAATCAATATGCTGAGGTCGGTTTTGGCGATTTTTTCAGCAGTAGTAATGGTGTTTTGAATGGTAGGCGAGCTGCCGATAATATCATCGAAGCGGTATTTTGCAATATGCCCCTTTTTGATGAGGTTTCGGCGAAGTTTGTTTTCTATCTCAGCCATCTCTTTTGTATTCTTTATGGTACAAACGATGGAATCCAGTTTTTTTACCGAGAATTTACTGATAGCAACTTCATTGTCATTAATCTTAAACAATTGGTCCGTGACACCATCTTTGCCAAGCAAAAACTCCAGCAAAACCTTGTCCTTCAAGATATGGGAGATGTTTTTACCAATGGTGTAATTATGATTAAGCTTGAAAATCTCTTCGCTTTTTTGATTAAAAACAGTTATTTTTCCTTCTTTGCTGAAGGCAATAATGCCATCATTTACTTGGTTCAGTACCTTGACCAGATATTCATTGATTTTATTGGATTCATTGATTGACTTGTATAGCTGCTTGCCCAGACCAACGATGGTTTCCATATACTTGGCGGAAACGAAATGTGCTTTTTCATCCAATAGGTTCAGCTTTTCCAAAATTTCTACGATGGTTGTTAGGTCAATGATCCTGGGGCCGATATCGATGGTCTTTTCCACAAAATCCGGAACCAGATCAGCTTCCCCTGGCGTGATTGCCAAGCCAACTCTGTAGTTTGGTTTGCAGTTGGGATAATATGGAATAAAATCAATATGGTCTAGGCCAAGCTCCTTCAGAAGACCTATTACCTCATTGGCAGTTTCCGGGGTGTCATTGACCAGCATGGCCTTGGTTCCTTCTGGGATGGAAAAAAGTTTATCAATGTTAGAAATGTTGAGAGCCCGGCGTGCAAGTACAATAGGACACTCCCTGTCAATAAAGGGCATCACTTCGTCTAATATCAGCTTGGATGAAATGACAACCAAGTCAGATTTTATCTGTCTCTTTAAGCCGGAGTCCGAAGCAAAGCTTTCGATATCTACATAACCCTGCAGCAGACTCTGCAGTTGGTTCAGCAATTCAGCCTTTGTAGACTCCGTTCCGGTTAGCAAGGTGATTTTTTTATTACGACTCATATAAGCACCCTTTCTTTTGGGGAAATATTCTTTTGTTTTGGAATCGCTATGATATCTCGCAATGATCAGACCAATTATCACTCTATAATTATAATCTTAATGAAATTATACTTGTAAAAGCATAAATAGTAAAACAGGAAAATGGACAAGTCATGTATTGTATTTTGTACAGTGGTGTGGAATCCGCTTAAATAATTTATGGTGAGCTACAACTTTTCACCGTGTTTGTTGCATAATAATCATTATGGTATAATTACGTAGTACAGAGAAGGAAAGGGGATTTTTTTTATGACAAAAGCTGCTTCAATACCAAAAAGAAGTGAGATTCCCGAGCAGTATAAATGGAGGCTTGAAGATATCTACCAAAGCAATGATTTATGGGAAAAGGACTTTACAGAGGTAAAGAATTTGGCTGCAAAGCTGCCTGAATTCAGAGGCACGCTGGGCGAGAGCGCAGTTCAACTGCTGAGATGCCTTGATGCCAGTACCGCTATGAGCAGACTGTTTGAGAAAGTATATGTATATGCACATATGCGAAGCCATGAAGACAGCGCCAATGGATATTATCAAGGCCTGGCAGACAGGACGGAGTCTTTGGCGGTGGATGTTTCAAGCGCCGGTTCCTTTATGGTGCCTGAAATTTTGTCGATACCGGACGATAGGCTGGCAGGTTTTATTAAAGAAAACGACAGACTGGCACATTATAAGCGATATATTGATGAAATTGTCAGAACAAAGCCTCATGTATTAAGCGCAGGGGAAGAACAGATATTGGCATTGTCAGGAGAAATGGCAAATGCTCCGGGCAGCGTTTACAGCATGTTAAATAATGCTGATATTAAGTTTCCGGTTATAGAGGATGAAAAAGGGAACGAGATTGAGGTAACCAAGGGAAGATTTATTCAATTGATGGAATGCCCTGACAGGAAGGTGCGAAAAAATGCTTTTGAAGCGCTTTATAGTACTTATCAAAAGCAGAGGAACACACTAGCTGCATTATTGAATGCACAAGTCAAGGCGAATATATTCAACGCAAAAGTACGAAAATACACTTCTGTCAGAAAATCCTATCTATTTCCGGACAATGTGCAGGAGGAAGTTTATGATAATCTGATAAAAACCATGCATGACAATATGCATCTAATGCACAGATATATGAAGCTGCGCAAGGAGATGCTGGGCTTGGATGAGCTGCATATGTATGATTTATATACAACCATGGTCAAGGAAGCTAAAATGGACATCAACTATGAAGAGGCTGTGGAAACTGTAAAAAAAGGCTTGGATGTGCTGGGGGAGAAGTATAGTCGCGATTTGGAAATGGGCTTATCCTCGGGCTGGATCGATGTTTATGAGAACGAAGGGAAACGCTCAGGTGCATATGCTTGGGGCTGCTATGATTCTCATCCTTATGTACTGCTGAATCATACGGAAACTGTGAATAATATGTTCACTTTGGCACATGAAATGGGGCATGCCCTGCACAGCTATTATTCAGATGCGAACCAGCCTTACATATATGCTCAATATAAGATATTTGTCGCAGAAGTTGCTTCCACTTTGAATGAGGCGCTGCTGATGCATTATATGCTCAAAAATACAACCGATAAGACAAAGAAGATGTACCTGCTGAACTACTATATGGAGCAATTTAGGACTACTGTGTACAGACAAACTATGTTTGCTGAGTTTGAGCATATCATCCACGGTAAGGCTGAGGCTGGAGAAAGCCTGACAGCAGATGTGCTATGCAAGATATATCATGATTTGAATGTTTTGTATTATGGACCGGATATGGTTGTTGATGAGCTGATTGATATGGAGTGGTCCAGGATTCCTCATTTCTATACCAGCTTTTATGTATACAAATATGCAACCGGCTTCTCCGCTGCTACAGCTTTAGCACGCAAGATATTGGAGGAGGGGCAGAGCGCCATTGACAAATATCTGGAGTTTCTGAAGAGCGGCGGCTCGGACTATCCAATAGAACTGTTGAAAAAGGCTGGCGTGGACATGACGACTTCTGCGCCAATTGACAATGCGCTAAAGGTATTTGAGAGTTTGCTGAATCAAATGGAAGAGCTGGCTGTAAAATAATTGGATTATGGAGGGCAAGCAATTACTGCCCTTAGAAATATTTATTTAATAAACAAATGAGGTGCAATATGGAGAATACATACTTAGGAATTTTAAGAGGAAAGATGCTGCCTATGGAAATCAGTGCAAGTATGCTGTTAAAGGGAGCAGAGGACAAAATATTCTATTTGGAAACAAAGCAAATGTCAGGCTACACTACAAAGCTAACTATGAGGAATGCACTAAATACTGCAAAGGAACAGAACCCACAGGATGAGCAGTTGGGCATACTTTTACGCGAGCTTGAGGGTATAAAGCTGGATAACAGCCAGGAGAGGGCTGCAGCAGATGTGGAGCAGGGACAGAGCGTATTACACTGGATGGGAATATAAAATAAGAAAAGACTTTCTTCTGAAAGTCTTTTTTTTATTGCTTTTATGCCCTTTTTGAGTAGAATTCCAAATTCTCTTGACTCAGCTTTTCTTCCCATATCATCTGAAGTATCTTGAGATCTTCTGTATAATCGTTTTTTGATTCATCCTTGTCATACTCAAGATTCTCTAAAATTTCTATAATGAAATTTTCCTGCCCAAGTTTCGTCCATTCTTTTTGAAGCTCCTTATAGGGATGCATGCCGCCATTTAGGCGGACGAGCGCCCCATTCATCACACCCCTTAAATCTTGGGTGGCCTGGAGATAGCACTTGTTGTTGGCTTTGCAGCGAATGATAAATATGCCCATCTGCGGCTTTGCCTGCTTATACTGCATTTTCAGCTCTTTTTTTCTATCCATTTTGATCACCTTCTTCAATATCCTCTTTCCTGGCAGCCCAATACTTTTCACCACTGGGTGTGCGCTCAAGAAACTTATAGTCGACCAATAATCTTCTCAGAATAAAGTAGTCTCTAAAGTTATGCCAATTATTGATAATCTCATTAACTTCTTTTTCGCTGTAAATTCTGCCTTCCTCAAACTTTTCCACTAAATATGCCAGTACAGGGATTTTAGTCCTGTTTGGGGCAGGAAGCTGTGTAATTTTTCCTGAATCATCAAGAAAGGCAGTAATATTTACTTTTTTCTTTGTTCCATTCATCATTAATAACCCATTTCTTTTAAAATTGCGGATAAGGTGCGCAAACGCTCTCCTGTAAGTTCATCGTCAGTGCTGAGGGCTTGGCTGAACAGCTTGATATCCTCGTTAATTTTTTCGTTATCGGTGCAGACTGCTACTGTCATAGCATCGCCTTGTAAGCCGATTCTGTCTATAACGGGATTGGATGGATCATATAGGTTTTCATACCTGTAGGATTCGCGGAAGTGCAGCTTTGCCCTGCAAACCAAAATCGCCAGATCCAATACGCGATGTAGAGGTAGTTCTTCAGACTGCCTTGACCATTTCTCGCCGGTATACCGCCATACCTTTGCGGAAACATCCACCTTGCCTCTGTCATTCCATTGCGCCAGCCCAAGAGAAAGTCCTTTTGCATCTGTATTATAAGCATATCTGCCATCAACGTTTTCATAGTTTTCGGAAACAATAACCGGTTTATGTTTAAGGGTGGTTGGTATTTTCATAGGATAACCTCCATTTTATTTAGTAAATTAGTAATTTAGTAAATTACTAATTTAATTTTAGTATCAAGATGATGATTTGTCAATATGCATAACTTGAGGCAGATTTTATGTATCGGCAAGAGTTATGAAAACAAATGGGTCTGCATCAAAAAAATATTATGTAAATTGTAATTTTGTTGAATAATGCAAGCCGTAAGCTTCATAAATTTATAATGTAGTTCATGAAAGCGATATTATGAAAAGGTGAATCGAAAATTGGAGGTGGGAGAGAAAGGTATAATCGGATAGACGGTAATAGACCATTGCAGCGGGAAAAAACTTGAAACACAGGATGTTCAGTAAATAGCTTTTCGTTTAAGTTCAATACTTGGAAAGAAATATTTTCGAGTCAATTTAAACATAAAAACAGGGAGTTGATTACTGAAACAAGTTTTTAAGGCAAGATTGGTTCAAATACGACACTATCTAAAGGGCGGTATCATCAGTACCACCCTTTAGATAGTGTTTTTAATCTTTTTTATTTATATATAATTGGTTATACTCGTTCAATATAGAATCCAACAGTGTACTGAGCTCGAGAATTTCCTTATCCTGTAGACAATCCTTTTCTGCAATCAGCTTGTTTAGGCGTTCTTTAAGCAGTTCGATGTTTTTAAGTATTTTTTCACTTTCTGTCATAGCATACCTCCAAACTTTGTCTCTGTAGTTTTTGTGATTGGGGGATTTTTATTCCAAATTGGATTGTTTATTTATCTATACATTGTAATAACCGGAATGTGCCAAGTCACTACAAAATATGAATATGTTAAGTGAATATATTGAATCGAACTTGGAGGTAATATATGTTGAATTTTGAAGCTGGCCATATTGAACAACAAATTCACGACGATGTACTTATGGAATTGCACGATACCAGAGAAAGACTGATCGCACAGATTGCAAAAACCTTCAAGATACCGCAAGAAAATTTGAGGATAGAAAAAACTTTAACAGATACACTTCTTCAATTGATCAAAGAGCATGACCCCCTCATTTATCGTCACAATGAGGATATCTGGAGGTACTTGGCGAATCACATGGAAATTGAAGAGGAAGCTGGGACAATGACCAGAACCACCGATAAAAACAGCTTTTATAACCGTTCCAAGGCAAAGGCCTATATCGATGCATATTGGCAGGATTATAACAATGCTTATCCAACCTTCCGCGGCGGCGGGGGGGATTGCGCAAATTTCGTTTCACAGGTTTTATATGCGGGAGGAATGCCTTGGGTGGATGATGGCAACCCCAATCACTACACATGGTTTACCAATTGGTATTGCAAGCCAGGGGCAAGCAACAAGGATGGAGATAAACGTGTAACGCTGTCCTGGAAGGTGGCTGCCAGCTTTAAGAGACATTGGGAAAAAAGGGCCGCTAAGCAAATCGTTATCAGCTATAAGGATGCGCTAAATAATATGAAGGAATTGTCTACACAAGTCTATATTGGGGACCCGGTACAATTTTGCTATGCCAATGGTGTTTCATATCATACCCTTGTTGTAACGGGCTATGCTTGGGATAAAGCAGCAGGTGTAAGCGATATTGTACTTGCTTCGCATACTATTGATTCAAATAAGCGTTCTTTGTACAATACCATGCTGAAATACCCCAAGGATTATTTGCTTAGAATCTTTGTAATTAAAGAGGGCGAATAGGAAACTGCATTATCGATTCAAAAAACAGTCATTAGACTGTTTTTTTTATTATATGTAACACTTGGATGGGCCCTGGAATATTATGTAAATGAAAGTATTTGTTAGGAGGGTTGTGCATGAGCAAGTATCAGTTTGAAATGGCTGTCAATGCAGAAGTACCTATTACTCCGGAGTTTAGCATCCCTGTAATGCCAAAGGATCCGCAATTGGCAACAGCATATGTGCCTTATCAGGTGATGTGCAAGATATTTGAGCCAATGAAGGGCCTTATGAAGGGAACTATATTTCCTGAGCTATATAGCCCCTATGAAAAGAAGAAGCATGACAGATAAGTGAATCGAAAACTTAAATCAAACCTAGAAAGAGGGTAGAGTTGATGAAAATTGACAAGGAAAGACTAGAAATGCTTAAGGAAATTATGGCACTTGACTTTTCTAGTATAGAGCTTAATCTCTATTTGGATACGCATCCTATGGATCAAAAGGCCCTTGCAATTCACAATGAATATGCAGTGAGGTTAAAAAAGATGAAGGAAGAGTATGAAAAGAAATATGCCTTCCTAACTCATAAAAATGTTAGCGAATGCCCATGGGAATGGCTGGAATGCCCATGGCCATGGGAAATAGACTATGAGATGGGAGGCAGATAAGGTATGTGGGTATACGAGAAAAAACTAGAGTTTCCGGCATGGGTAGAAGGCAATGACCTTAGAATCGCCAAGGCATTGTTTGCTCAATATGGCGGACCGGACAGCGAGCTTTCTGCAGGTATTAGATATCTGACCCAAAGATATACAATGCCTTTAAACCAAGGCAAAGCAATATTGACTGATATCGGTACAGAGGAAATGGCTCACTGGGAAATCATCGGTACTTTGATATATAAGCTGATTGACGGAGTTTCTCCAGAGGAATTGAAGAAGGCTGGCTTGGATGCGCACTATGTTCAGCATGGTCATGACTTATATCCTCATGACGCTGCAGGGGTGCCTTGGACAGCAGCCTATATCCAGGCATTGGAAGACCCAATAACAAATCTTTCTGAGGACATGGGTGCAGAACAAAAAGCTAGAACAACTTACGAACACCTAATTAATTTGACCACAGATAGAGGGGTAATCGAAACTCTTAGCTTCCTGAGAGAAAGAGAAGTTGTTCACTTCCAGCGTTTTGGTGAGACCTTAAGATTGGTTCAAGAATACAAGGACAGCAAGAAGTTCTATTAGAAGTAACAAAAAGCCCTGGTTACACCAGGGCTTTATTTTTATACTTCATGTATCGCCAGACCAACCAAGCCAGGGCCTGTATGCACCACCATAGCAGGACTGATTTGTCCGAAGAAGATCTCTTGAACATTTGGAAGCTTTTCAAGAAGTTCATAAAGCTTCTGTGCTTCTTCCTTGGCTGCGCCATGGTATACAGAAACATTCACTTTATGATCCTTAATCTTATCCATAGCGATTTCAGCAAGCTTCTCCAAGGATTTTTTTCTGCCTCTTACTTTTGCATGGGTATAGTATTTGCCTTCATCATTTACTGAAATAATAGGCTTTAGATCCATTATAGTTCCTAAGGTTGCTGCCACCAGACCTATTCTTCCGCCTTTGCGTAAATAATCAAGAACAGGTATGCAGTAGAAAACGTTGATTTTATCCTTTGCCTTATACAATGCTTCTTTAATCTCCGACATAGGAAGTTTTTGGGCTACTAGCTTTGCGGCTTCATTCACCAGTAAACCTACGCCAATGGAAACGGACTTTGAATCTATGACTTCAATTTCCAAATCATCATACTGCTTGCTGATCATTTTTACTACGTCAACAGTTCCGCTAAGATTACAGGACAAATGAATGGAGAGAATTTTTTTGTAGCCTTCATCTCTTAGCTTATCAAACATTTTCATAATATCGGCCTGAGAAGGCATGGAGGTCTTAGGTACCTCTTGTTCAAACTTTTCGTATACTTCTTCTGGTAATATATCTACACCATCGTCATATTCACGATCACTGTAAATAATCTTTAATGGTATGGTATGTACATTGTACTTCTCTTTGACTTCTATTGGCAAATCACTGCTGCTGTCCGTCACCAGAGCAATTTTCTCGTAATTGTTATTGTCCATATTTCAACCTTCCTTATTACCAAAATTTACTTATACCATATATCATACATGAAAGTCTTGCATATTTAAATATCTATTTATAATTTTTCAATAAATCAAAATTTGATTCATAGATAATAAAAAAGATGCACTCCACAGAGGAGCGCATCTTTTTTTATCGCTTAACGATGGCAGTGATGTGAATCAAGAACTTCGTCTAGTAATGTTTCGCAGTCAACGACTACTTCGCAGATGCAGCAGATATTTACAAACTTAAATTTGTCATGGCAGCGGAATACCGCTAATTCGCCTATAACTGAAACGATTTCTACATTTTCAAGTATGCAATCCTCACATGCGTCTATAACTACTGTTACTCTGTTGTCATCGTCATTAGCTAGCAAGCACAATAAGTCTCTGATGCTGTCTGGGAAATTTCTTATTCTGTGGTTATCGTGTCTTTCATGTTTACATTCTCTACCCATATAATTCACCTCCATAATATCAAGGTATATAAAAATAGGAGCAAATGTTCCTAATCTGTAGATCGCTTATTGAACCGAAGTTTTTAGCGTTCTTATATACCTCTGATATCATAATATTAAATTACCGCTTTTGTGTGACTATAAATGAAAAAGAGAATGGTATTTTTTTGTTTTTTAATCCAGAAAAAAAGTTGCACATTTTTGTGTTACGGACATATGCGGCAGGCTGGCTGCAGAGATAAGAAAAGCAATGCTTATAAGCATTGCTTTTAGTGCTTTCGCTTGTACTGATTAATTTCATTCAAAATCTGCTTTTCACTTAGTGGATTATTAAAGTGAACAATGATGGAGTTAGTAGCATCAATCAATTCCACTTCGTCAACACCTTGCAGTGCCATAAGTGCATTCCTGACTCCATCGATACCAATGGGATATTTATCGCTGTTCAGCTGGTATGTCCTAGTATACATAAATATTACACCCTTTCAGAAATCTAGTAGAAAAATGAGTTGTCTTAATAGTTTTTACAGTTGTCATTATTTTAATGAAAAAATTTAGCTTACATAATATGTCGAAAGTTGCGTTAAGTTATTAGCAGGAATTTTTATACAATAGTAGAAATAAATAGATGTTTGTAAAACCTCAAAAAATATCTTAGCTATGGATTTATATTCTCGGGGAGGTGAAGCCTTGAACGATTTATATGAATTAGCCATAAATCATAGAGAATTAATGATAAGCAAAGTGCTGCTGCACTGGAAGCAGGATACTTGTGAAGTGAACTGCGTGGAGAGTAATAAGCTAGGAGCTTCAGTCATAGGGCATATTTGCGATATTATCATAGACTCCCTAAGAATCCAAAGCGAAGGCGATGATAATGGATTTGGGCAGTTTTCTATATTCCAGGAAGGTCAGCCAAGGACACTCTTGGCTGATATCGGATCTGTTGAAATCATACAAATGGTTAAGTACTTTAAAGGCTGTATGAATGAAATTATTTTTCAGCTTTCGGGAGACAAGGACATTTTATATGCCCGCATGGAAAGCAGTGCGATTTTTTTTGATAAGCTGGAGTTGGAGATACTCAGCCAGCTAAACTGTGATGAAAAAAATGCGGACTCCCTGCGTGAAGAGTTGATACGGCAGGCAATAGAGAGTAAGAAACTCCTCAATGAGGCGATTGAGCACGATAGAATTCGGACTGAATTTTTTTCTAATCTGTCCCATGAGCTTCGCACTCCTTTAAATGTTATATTGGGAACCCTACAACTGGTGGATATGTTTAGCAGCAACAGCACAGACCCCTCCACTGAGAAGACGAAGAAATACTATAAGATTATGCGGCAGAATATTTACAGGCTGCTGCGCCTCATAAATAACTTGATAGATCTGAATAAGCTGGATGCCGGCTATATGAAGCTGAATAAAGAAAATCATGATATTGTAGGCATTATTGCAAAAATCGCTGCCTCTGTTTCGGATTACATTGAGGAGAAGGGGATACATTTTAATTATAGCTCCAGCGTTGAAAAGAAAATAATAGCCTGTGACCCTGATAAAATAGAGAGGATTATTTTAAACTTGCTGTCCAATGCAATCAAGTTCACGGATAGGGGCGGGGAGATACAGGTTCGCATTTGGGGGAATGATGATAGGCTTTTTATATCCGTCAAAGACAATGGCATTGGCATTCCAAAAGAGAAGCAAGGATTGGTATTTGAAAGGTTTGCTCAGATAGACAAATCCTTGGTACGAAACCATCAAGGCAGTGGCATAGGCTTATCCCTTGTAAAATCTTTGGTTGAACTTCATGACGGTAAAATAAGCCTGATTAGTGAAAAGGGTAAGGGCTGTGATTTTATTATTGAGCTGCCGGTAGTGGAACTATTCATTATGGAGTCACCGGGCAAAGGCATTGACTATAATGGTAATAACAGAATAGAAGTTATAAATATTGAGTTTTCAGATATATATTCTTAAGTCAAAAACAGCTGCGGCTGTTTTTTTGTTCGCCAAAATCCGACATATAAATAAAATTAATACTAGTATAAGTATTAATAATAATAGAAAGTCCTAAAAAGTATAGCACATTAGGTTAATAGGATATATAATATACCTAGTAAGAGTTAAATTTCATATTACTGTTATTTTACGAATATGAAACTACTTTATTGTATTTTTTGCAGATGGAAAAGGCTTAAAGACTTTTCATTTTTACCTTATTAGCTCTAATAAAATATGGGGGTGGCATTTTGAGATTAGAAAACTTGGGGTCCAAGGTGCATCAGAATTTTAAGGTATGCAAGTTGGTGGAGCACGCATTAAAGAATGAAGGAGCAATATTGACTGATACTGGCGCATTAAGCATCAATACAGGAAAATACACTGGCAGATCTCCTTTAGACAGGTTTATTGTTGACAGTCCTTCGGTACATGATAGGATAGACTGGGGAAAAGTGAATGTTCCTATTAAGGAAGAGGTATTTGACAGGCTTTATAATAAAATCCTTTCTTATTTGAAAGAAAAAGAAATCTTTGCTTTCGATGGCTATGTAGGGGCAGACATTAATTACAGAATGCCAATAAGAGTAATCAATGAATTTGCTTATCAAAATCTGTTTGCTCAACAGCTGTTCATCAAGCCTCAGCAGGATGAACTGCAAAGCTTTGAACCTGAGTTTACTGTTTTAGCAGCGCCGGGATGTGCGGCAGATCCGGAGGTAGACGGAACGAATTCAGAGGCATATATTATTATCAATTTTGACAAGAAAATGATTATAATAGGCGGTACAAAGTACTGCGGAGAGATAAAAAAATCATTATTTTCAGTAATGAACTACATACTTCCCCTGCAGGGTGTAATGCCAATGCACTGCTCCGCAAATGTAGGAAAGGATGGGGATGTTGCACTGTTCTTTGGTTTATCCGGAACAGGAAAAACAACGCTGTCTGCAGACCATAACAGAATGCTGATTGGCGATGACGAGCATGGCTGGACTGATTACGGCATATTTAATTTTGAGGGCGGCTGTTATGCAAAATGCATCAGACTGTCCGCCGAAAATGAGCCGCAGATTTGGAATGCAATCCGATTTGGAACAGTACTTGAGAATGTTGTGATAACAGAGGAAGGCACACCTGACTATGACAACGAAGAACTGACAGAAAATACAAGAGCGGGTTATCCTGTACATTATATAGATAATGCTTTGTTAAGCGGAACCGGCGGAAACCCATCTACAATCATATTTCTAACAGCGGATGCAACAGGGGTATTGCCTCCGATTTCAAAGCTTACACGGGAGCAGGCCATGTATCACTTTATGGCAGGCTACACCAGCAAGCTTGCAGGTACGGAAAGGGGTATTGTTGAGCCTACGGCGACCTTCTCAACCTGCTTTGGGGCGCCATTTATGCCATTGAGTCCTCAAACTTATGCAGAGCTGCTAGGAAAGAAGATTGACCAGAATGAAGCAAAGGTGTTCCTGGTAAATACAGGCTGGAGCGGAGGGGGCTACGGCGTAGGAAAGCGCATGAAGCTGCCTTATACAAGAGCTATGGTGAATTCAGCAATTGAAGGCAAATTAGATCATGTTCACTACGAAACAGACCCAATTTTCAACTTGTCAATTCCAACCGAGTGTCCTCAAGTTCCTTCAGAGGTCTTGAACCCAAGAAATGTTTGGACAGACAAGGAAGCCTATGATGCAGCAGCCAAAAAGCTGGCAAATGGCTTTGTAGAAAACTTCAAGAAGTTCAAGAATGTGCCTGAAGCAATCGTAAATGCAGGCCCTAGGATATAAAATAAAGCCGCTCACACTGTGTACTGAACCCAAGAATATAGACATTGAACAGAAAAGACCCTCTATT
>Ga0196972_1000381_pt1 | contig 25131 bp, 22 predicted proteins | sample S1v_2013CmetaG_FD_148618 | JGI IMG/M metagenome (GOLD analysis project Ga0196972, IMG submission 148618) | Soil microbial communities from Anza Borrego desert, Southern California, United States - S1+v_20-13C | ecosystem: Environmental > Terrestrial > Soil > Desert | place: USA: California...
TGCGGAGGCCGGATGCGCGGCTTCTTCAGGAAGCCGCTCGGGAAATCAATCCGGCTCGCCCGAATCCATCCCCGCATTCCCCGTCGCCTGCGCCAGCTTGATATTGAGCGCGAAATTCTCCAGCGTGAGCTTGGCGATCGACGACACGAAGATGTATTCGCGCTCGTCTTCCGACATGGGCTTGACGTTCCTCTCATAGTGCTCGACCACCGACATGGCGATCAGGCGTATGGCGTCGTCTTCGTTGATGTTGAGCATTCCCCAGTCGATGGGATCGGCCAGCTCGATTTCCTTGATCAGTTCCTGGACAGCCTGCAGGTCTATTGCCATAGGTGTTCCGACTCGGTAGAGGTGTCTCATTGTTTGTCCTGCGCCGGTTTGAAAAGTTGCGGCCGGTGATCGCAGGAAAACTTCCCTGGAGCATCCTCTCACGGATGCGTTAGAGCGTAAAACCCTTTATGCTCTCGCACACTTGTCCAACAACATCAGAGAGGAGAACACCATGCGCCTGTTCCTGGCCGCACTGTTGACCATGACGGGCGGACTGACCGCCGCCCACGCTCAGGCCTCCACGCAGCAGCAATGCGAAGCGCTGCTCAAGCCCGTCTCGGCAAAGATCGACAGCCTTCCCGATATCAAGAATCGCAAGCCGACTGCGCAGGAGTGCGCGCAGGCTTCCGAAGTGATCAAGATGTACGTGGGCTATCAGGCGCAGGCGGACCGCATGAATTGCGCGTTCGCGTATGTGGGGGGACAAAAAATCGGCGGCGCCGAGGAGCGGGCCGAGCTGCTTGCCGATATCAGGAAAGCGCACGGAGAAAAGTGCCGGTAATGGAAATCGATGGGAGGCGCCGCGCACCCGTTCAGGGCAAACGCGGCGTTTCCAATTGGCATGAAGATTGCAGCGTCCCAGCGAGTTTCGTCCCCCACGCATTGCATCATGACCAACAGCTCCTGCAAACACATCAGCAAGCTTCACATCCTTGCCATGGCCCGGCATGCCGGGCTCGCCTTCCAGGATGACAATAACTTCTTCCTGAACGACCTCGCGTCGGAAAAGGAACTCGTGGCCTTTGCCCGCCTGCTCGAACGCGCCGTGCGTGCGAGCTGCGAGGCACCGGCGGAAGTCGCCTGATCCGACTTCCTTTCTTCTTCTCTCTTCTTCTTTCTTCTTCTCAGGCCTGGGCCAGCGCCTGTTCCAGGTCGGCGATCAGGTCGTCGACATGTTCGATGCCGATGGACAGGCGCAGCATGTCTTCCGATACGCCCGCTTTCTTCAGTTCTTCGGGGTTGAGCTGACGGTGCGTGGTTGACGCCGGGTGCGTCGCCAGCGACCGGGCATCGCCGATATTGACCAGGCGCGTAAAGAGCTTGAGCGCATCGAGCACGCGTGCGCCGGCAGCACGCGGGTCGGCCTGGTCGACATTCTTCAGCCCGAAGGACAGGATGCCGGACGCGTAGCCGCCCATCATCTTTTTCACCAGCGGGAAATCCGGGTGGTTTTCCAGCCCGGCGTAATTCACCCACGCCACCTTGGAATGCGCGGACAGGAAATGCGCGATGCGCTTGGCGTTGTCGCAGATGCGTTCCATGCGCAGGGCGAGCGTTTCGATTCCTTGCAGGATGAGGAAGGCGTTCATCGGCGCGATGGCGGCGCCCATGTTGCGCAAGGGGACGACGCGTGCGCGGCCGATGTAGGCGGCCGGGCCGAGCGCTTCGGTATAGACCACGCCGTGGTAAGACACGTCAGGCTCGTTGAGGCGGCGGAAGCGTTCCTTGTGCTGCGCCCAGGGGAACTTGCCGCTGTCGACGATGGCGCCGCCGACGCTGTTGCCGTGACCGCCAAGGTATTTGGTGAGCGAGTGCACGACGATGTCGGCGCCGTGCTCGAAGGGGCGGCACAGGTAGGGGCTGGGCACGGTGTTGTCAACGATGAGCGGCACGCCGTGCGCGTGGGCGATCTCGGCGAGCCTGGCGAAATCGGTGACGTTGCCCAGCGGGTTGCCGATGGATTCGCAGAAGATGGCCTTGGTGCGGCCGTCGATCAGCGGCGCAAATTCCTCGGGCTTGCGCGGGTCGGCGAAGCGGACCTGGATGCCGAGCTGTGGGAAGGTATGTGCGAAGAGGTTGTAGGTGCCGCCGTAGAGCGTGCTGGCGGAGACGATGTTGTCGCCCGCTTCGGCGATGGTCTGGATGGCGTAGGTGACCGCGGCCATGCCGGAGGCCAGCGCCAGCGCGCCGACGCCGCCTTCAAGCGCGGCGAGCCGCTTTTCCAGCACGTCCTGCGTGGGGTTCATGATGCGGGTGTAGATGTTGCCGGGCACCTTGAGGTCGAACAGGTCGGCGCCGTGCTGCGCATTGTCGAAGGCGTAGGCCACGGTCTGGTAGACGGGAACGGCAACGGCCTTGGTGGTCGGGTCGGGTGTGTAGCCGGCGTGGACGGCCAGGGTTTCGAGTTTCATAGGCTCCTTTGGATTGTCTTTCGGGATTGTGTGGTTCTGGGTACAGCGAAACCAGGTTACCGCCTGTCGACCGGCAGTCCGGCCTTCTCCCAGGCCAGGATGCCGCCCTGCACGTTGTGCACGGACTTGAAGCCCTCCTGGGCCAGCATCCGGGCGGCCGCGCCGGAGCGCGTGCCGGAGCGGCAGATCAGGATCACGGGTTTGTTTTCGAAGGCGCGGAATTCATGCAGGCGGGCCTTGAGCCGCCCCAGCGGCACCAGCAGGCTGCCCGGCGCGCGGACTTCCGCATATTCATGCGGCTCGCGCACGTCGAGCAGCAAGGCGCCCTGGCGTGCCATGGCCTGCGCCTGCCGGACGTCGATATCGTTGAAAGAGGTCGCGCAGGCGAGCGTGCAGAACGCCGCCAGGACAAGAGCGATGAGCGTCCTGTGGAAGGCCATTTTCTTTTCGTTGATGTTATTTGCCGTGAACCTTTGCACGCCTCGTCCGCGCGCATCTCCCTCGCGCGATGGCGTGATGCCAAGGTCAGCGCCTCAGTCTAGTGAGTGCCTCCCGGTTTTCAATTGACCCACGTCAAACAATCCCGAGGCCGCCAACTTGCCCACACTTGCCCACAATTGCTGTGGCCAATTCTGTGGACAACCGGGGATAAGCTTCCGCATGTCCATGATTTTCAAGGAATTTGTTGCTTTGATGAAAATCAAGGCAGGCGGGTGGGTGCTTATCCCATGCCCTTGCCCAGGGCTTTCTCGAACTGCTTCCTCACCACCTTGTAGCATTCGCAGCTCGCCTCCTCCAGACCCGCACGGTCGAGGATGGTGATCACCCCGCGGTTGTAGGTCAGCAGGCCCGCCTGCTGGAAGTTGCGGGCCACCAGCGTGACGCTGGGCCGGTGCACGCCGAGCATGTCGGCGAGGAATTCCTGGGTGAGCTGGAAGGTGTCGCCCTTTACGCGGTCATGGCTGAGGAGGATCCAGCGCGCGAACCGTTCCTCGGTCGTGTGCAAGCGGTTGCACGCGACCGATTGCGATACCTGGCTCAGGTAGGCTTGCAGGAAGCGGTACAAAAGGCGCCGGAACTCCGGGGCGCGTCCGAGCAGCTCGTTGAATTGTTCCACCCGCATCCTCAGGCTTTCGCCCGGGATCTGGCAGATCGTGGTCTCGGTGGCCTGCGTGCTGCCGGTCAGCACATCCACCGTCGACATGCCCTCCAGCCCCACGGTGCCGACCTCGACGGCCGAACCGTCCTCCATGATGGCGAGCACCGAATGCGCGCCGGACAAGGGAAAGTGGACATAGCGGATCTCCCCGCCGCGCTCGAACAGTACCGTCTTGATGGGGGTGGGAAAGTATTCGAGGTGCGGGCGCAGCATCTGGTACTCATCCTCGGGCAGGCGCGAGAGCAGGTGATTGGGGCATTGCTCAGCAGTAGCGGGAACGTACATGGAAGGTCTCCGGGCAATAAGCGGCGTCGGCCGCCGACGACCCGGCAACTACAGCACAGGTCAATGCGGATCCGGATGATCTGGCGCAGAGTCTCTCCATGACAATGGTCTATGTATAAAACTATACCGACCGGAAACGCCTGCTTTGCTAGATTCTCGCCGTCTTGAACCTGAACCGCCCGCAATGCGTTTATCCGCCTTTATCCTTGAGAACCTGGAGCCGATTCTCCAGGAATGGGAGGACTTTGCCCGCAGCATCCAGCCGCCGCACCGTTCCATGGACGTCATCGAACTGCGCGACCACGCGAAGGAGATGCTCGAAGAAATCGCCGCCGAGCTCGCTGCCGGCACAGTATCGGCCCCGGATGCGAGCGTGGATCGCGCCCCGCACATTCATGCCGAAACGCGCCTGAAGTCGGGCTTCAACATCGAGCAGCTCGTGTCCGAGTACCGCGCGCTGCGCGCCAGCGTCCTGCACCTCTGGATGGCACGGGAGAAGTCGGCGGCATGGTTCGAGGTCGAGGACATGCGCCGTTTCAACGAAGCGCTGGACAAGGCGCTGGCCGACTCGGTGTCGCGTTATTCAGCGGTCGTACGGCGTTCGGAAGACATCTTCCTCGGCATCGTCGGCCACGACCTGCGCACGCCCTTGCAATACCTGAGCATGGGCGCGGAATTCCTGATGCGCTCGGAGCGGTCCGATCCGCAGCTGATCCAGCTCGGCGCGCGCATGTTCGGCAGCACGGCGAGGATGGGCCAGATCATCGACAACCTCCTCGACTTTACCCAGGCCCGGACCAGTGGCGTGCGCATCGATCCGCAGCCGGCGGATCTCGCACTCATTTCCGAGCAGGTGGCCGATGAATTCCGGTTCTCCGATCCGAGCCGCGCGATCGAGACCGAAGTCGACGGCGACGTGTCGGGCCGCTGGGACGCGGGGCGCATCGGCCAGGTCTACCAGAACCTGATCGGCAATGCCTTGCAGCACGGCGCCGACGACGCTTTCGTCACCGTGCGCACCGCCGCGGACGGCGACGTCGTCGTGATCACGGTGCACAACTTCGGCGCGCCGATTCCCGAAGCGGAGCTGCCCGGTATTTTCGACCCGCTGCGCCGCTATACGGACAAGGCTTCCGACAAGGGCAAGCAGATGAACCTCGGACTCGGGCTGTACATCGTGCGCGAGATCGTGGCGGCGCATGGGGGCAGGATCGCCGTGAGTTCGAGCGCGGCGGACGGCACGGCGTTCACCGTCAGGCTGCCCAGGAACCTGGAGGCTTGAGCGCAACTTGCCCACATTTGCTGTGGCCAATTCTGTGGACAACCGGGGATAAGCTTCCGTATGTCCATGATTTCGAAGGAAATTATTGCTTTGATGAAAATCAAGGCAACGGCAGAACAGGGTGGCCGGCCTTGCGGCGGCGCGGGTTTTGCCGCTATCGTGCACGTTTTGCACAATAGATTTCCTCCATGCTCCTGTTCCTCGGTTTTGACGGCGTCATGCATCCGGCCGGCGGCGAGCGCACGCTGTTCGCACACCGCGCGGCGCTCGAAGCGCTCCTGCGCGAACACGCGCATGTGGAGGTCGTCATCACCTCTTCATGGCGCGAAGTCTTCGATACCGATTCACTGCGCGAGGATTATTTCTCCCGCGATATCCAGCCGCGCGTCATCGATGTCACGCCGCTGATACCCGGCGCGATGCGCTGGCAGGAAGTGCAGGCCTATCTTGATGAAACGCGCTACAGCGGCCCGTATGTCGTGGTCGACGATGACGCAACGGAATTTCCCGCCGGCTGGACGCCGCTGCTGTTGTGCGATCCCGCCGTCGGACTCGACGCGGAAAAATGCGCCCAACTCGCCGCCCGCCTGATGCAGCAGCCGCAAGGAATTTAAACCGGGAACAACAGGTCAAACGGCAACTTCCGCAGCGAAGGAGCGGCGAATTGCCTCCCCACGCGCCTTCCGGCGCCGAACATCCATCCCGACCACGTACTGTCCGCACGATTCTGAGCTGGCTCGTCGTTGCGTGCATGCTGCCGGGTATCATCGGCGCGACCGCGATTTTTTTCCTGGAGTACCGGCAAGCCGCGCATCAGCAGGAAAGGGATACCATCCAGACCGCAAGGGCGCTGATGCAGGCGGTGGATAACCACATCCTGCGCGTGCAATCGCTGGCGCAGGGCTTGGCCGCATCCGATTCGCTGGCGACGAACGATCTGCGCACCTTCTACGACCAGGCGCGCAAGGCGCTGGCGGAAACGCGGCTGGGATCGTCCGTGGTGGTCGCGGGCCGTGACGGGGAGCAGCTCCTCAACACCTCGCTTGCCTATGGCCAGCCGCTGCCGCGCCATGGCAATCCTGAAATCATCGAGCAGGTGTTCAACACCGCGCAGCCGGTGGTATCGGACATTTTCATCGGTTCCATCCTGCATCTGCCGGTGATGGTGGTGGCCGTGCCCATCCTGCGGGATGGTCAGGTGCAGGGCTTCCTCAACATCACCATCTCGCCGGAAACCTTCAACGACATCCTGACGGCGCAAGGCCTTCCACCCGGCTGGGTGGCGACCATCTTCGACAGCAAGGGTACGATCGCCACCCGCAGCCGCGAGGCCGACCGGTTCTCAGGCCAGAAGCCGGCCGACGAATATTTCCGCAAGCTCATGGCTTCCGGAGAAGGCACCTTCGAGGCGATCATGCGGGACGGCGAGCCGGTGCGCTCCGCGTACACCAGTTCCCCGCTGACCGGCTGGCGCATCGCCATCTCCATTCCCCAATCCTCGCTTGCGGAGCAGTTCAACCGCAGGATCTCCATGCTTTCGCTGGGTGTTGCCGCACTGTTGGCGCTCAGCCTGGCCGTGGCCGGACACATCGGCGGGCGCATCGTGCGCGCCTTCCATGCGCTGGTGGAGCCGGCACGCGCGCTCGGCGCCGGCGAGCCGTTTCGCACGCCGTCGGTGGAGATTGTCGAAGCTGCCTCGGTGGCCAAGGCGATGGATGACGCCGCGGTGCTGCTGGAGCAGCGCAATACCGCGCTGCGCAACGCCATGCAGACATTGCGCGAAAGCCAGTACCGTTCGGCGCTGGCGCTGAAGGCCGGCGGCACCGCGGTGTGGGAACTGGACGTCGCGTCGCGCCGGCTCCTGCCCGCCGACGACCTGCTGTTCGCGATGCTCGGTTATGCGCCGCAGGAGTTGCAGACCTGGGCAGACTGGACGGCGCTGGTGCATGAGGAAGACCGTTCGGGCGTGCCGAGGATGATCGAGGCCGTGATCGAAGGCCGCCAGGAAAGTTACTGGCAGGAGATGCGCCTGCGCGCGCGGGACGGTAGCTGGCGCTGGGTCCTGTCGCACGCCATTGCCGCGGAGCGCGATGAACACGGCCGCGCAGTGCGCCTGATCGGCACACACACGGACATCACCGAGCGCAGGCTGGCGCAGGAGAATGCGCGCCAGGCGGCGCTGCATGACACGTTGACCGGCCTGCCGAACCGGGCGCTGGTGTTCGAGTACGGCAGCCACCTGCTGGCCGCCGCCCGGCGCAACCACGGCCGGGGCGCGCTGCTGTTCATCGATCTTGACCGCTTCAAGCCCATCAACGATATCTACGGCCACGAGACAGGCGACCGCGTGCTGCAGGAAGTCGCGCGCCGGCTGCTGGCAGGCACGCGCGATGAAGACCTCGTGGGCCGCCTGGGCGGCGACGAATTCGTCGTCATCCTGCCTTTCCTGGATGACGACCGCATGCGCGCCGCCACCGTCGCGCAACACCTGGTCGACAGCATCAGCCAGCCCTACCCGATCGATACCATCGAGGTCACGCTCTCGCCGTCGATCGGCATCAGTTTCTTCCCCGAGCATGCCGGCGACATCAGCGACCTGATCCATGCCGCCGACCTGGCGATGTACCAGGCCAAGCAATCGGGGCGCGCCACCTACCATTTCTACACGCCGGAACTGGACCAGCGCGCTGAAGAGGCACATTCGCTCGAAGCCCGGGTCCGGCATGCGTTGCGCCATGGCGGCCTGAAACTCTACTATCAGCCGATGATGGATATCCGCAGCGGCGGCATCGCCGGCGCCGAGGCGCTGGTGCGCCTGTGCGACCGCGAGGGCGACGTCATCGGCCCGGATCGCTTCATCCCGATTGCCGAGTCCGCCGGCCTGATCGGCGAGCTGGGCGAATGGGTCGTGAGCGAAGCCTGCCGCCAGCAGGGTGCGTGGCTGCATGAAGGGTTGGAGGTTTCGATTGCGATCAACGTCTCGCCGCTGCAGTTCAGGCAGCGCGACTTCGCGGACCGGCTGAGCGACATCATTGCCGAAACCGGCGTCGATCCGTCCCGCCTGGAAGTGGAAGTGACGGAAAGCGCGATCATGGACAACCTCGACGAAGCGATCAAGGTGCTGGACCGGATCAAATCGCTCGGCGTGAAGGTCGCGCTCGACGACTTTGGCACCGGGTACTCCAGCCTCAGCCGCCTGACCAGCCTGCCGCTGGACAAGCTGAAGGTCGACCAGTCCTTCGTACGCCGCGTCGCCAGCGACCAGGCGAGCCGCACCGTGACCGGCGCGATCATCGCGCTCGGACACAGCCTCAAGCTGGATGTGATCGGCGAAGGCATCGAGTCGGAAGAAGCGCTGCGCTACCTGCGCGAACACGGCTGCAACCAGGCGCAGGGATACTGGTTCAGCCGGCCGCTGCCGGCCGCCGAGTTCGCGCGCTGGTGCCGCCAGCAGCAGGAGGCACGCAGCTCGGCGCTGCCCTCCTCCTGAGCCGGGTTCAGCTACCGGTGTAGTTCTGGATGTCGTCGAAATGGGTGCGCACCAGGGCCACGATATCCCCATCCAACGCCCCTTCGTCCACGAACCGGTTGAGCAGCGCAATCGCTGCCTGGCGCGTCATCCCCGCGCGGTAAGGCCGCTGCTCGGAGATCGCCGTAAACACATCGGCCGCGGCAATGATGCGCGCACCTTGGGGGATCGTCTGCTTGCGGAAGGGATAGCCGTGCCCGTCCAGGCGCTCGTGGTGCAGCGAGGCGTAGGTATTGATTTCCTCCAGCCCCGGCACCTGCGACAGGATGCGGTAGGTGTAGTAGGGATGCTGCTTGATGATGCGCATTTCCTGCGGCGTGAGCTTGCCCGGCTTGTCGAGGATTTCCGCCGGCACGGCGAGCTTACCCAGGTCGTGCAGGAATCCGGCGGTGCCGATCAGCCTCGTCTTGACGGGATCGATGTGCAGCAGCTGCGCGATGCGCTCCGCCTTGGCCGCGACGGTGCTGGAGTGAATCGCGGTATAGGGGCTACGGAAGTCGATGATGCGCGCGAACAGGCGTGCCAGTTCGTACAGTTCGTCCAGGTCCAGCGCCACGTTCTGCCCGTCGAATCCGGAGCGGATGATTTCTTCCTTGTGCGGGCTGACGAGGTCCAGCCAGAACGATTCCGAGCGCGACGCATGCGTGAAGGCGGCGACGACCTGCGGATGGTAGCGCCGGCCGGCGTCATCCACGACCTTGCGCCGGATGTCGGCGCTCTGTTCGAGAATGTCGCCGCGCACCCGCGGCAGCACTGCAACCCGGTCGGCCAGGTGCAGGATGTGGCTCAGCAAGGGTACCGCCGCATTGTTGAACTCGCTGCCGCGCCGGTAGTTCCACTCGACATGGTGGTAGCGCACCGCTTCGGCCGCGCGGGCAAAGGGCGGAAAGTCGCGCAGCAGCAGGTAGCCCTCGATGGCGTGAGTGTGCACGCTCTCTTCGAGCGTGGCGTCCAGTGGAATGTCGCCCGCGACGGCGTAGTTCTGCAGCGACAGCCGCAGCGTGCCGGACACCGCCCCGACATCGTGCAGCGCGCCCGCGAGGACGGCGTCCTGCCTGTCCTGCACCGGCAGCCCGAGGCCATCCGCGATGCGGGCGGCGACATAGGCCACGCGCATGTGGTGGTCCGAAAGGTCCAGCGACAGCAGATCGAGAGCCCGGGATACGCAGAGGATCAGGTCGAAGAAACGGACATCAATACTGCCACTGCTCATAGAGACCTTTTGCTGCTCCCTGCCCTTACGCCGCCATCTTCTTGATGGCAATGGCGAGGTCCTTGTCGACCTTCATGATGTGGTTGACCAGCCAGTTGCGCAGGAAGGTCGATACCTGCACCGACAGCATGCCGTTGCCGGCGTTGAACTTGTTCTGCAGCTCGACGACTTCCCGGATCAGCTTGTCGTGCTCCTGTTTGTGCGCCGCATAGCCGGGGTAGGCGATGCGCTGCATATGGTCCTCTTCGCGCTTGAAGTGCTCGCGGGTGTAGCGGATCAGCTCGGCGAGGATCTTGCCGAGCACGTCCTTGCCGTGCCCCGCCGCCATCGCGGTGTGCAGCTGGTTGACGAGGTCTACCAGCTTCTGGTGGTCCTGGTCGATGAAGGAATTCCCGACCTTGAGGTCTTCAGTGAGGGAAAAGTACGCCATGGTTGTTCTCTCCAGTGAGAATAACCACATAAAAATTGTGGTTATGTAACTGGCGAAGGGTACTCGAGATCGATCTTTCCCGACCCTCCCATATCCATGTGATTTCCGGAATCGCTTGACTCAGGTCAAGCGGCTGCGACGGCCTGCGCCGTTTCGGCGAGCAGGACGCGGTCGCGTCCCGCGGCTTTCGCCCGGTACATCGCCTTGTCCGCGGCGGCGATCAGGGACGCCTCGTTGGCGGCATGGAATGGGAAGCAGGCCACGCCGAACGAGGCCGTGACCGGGCCGATGGTCTGCCCGGCATAATCGACGCTCAGCGCACGTACGCCGGCGCGCAGCTTTTCCGCGCGCACGCCGGCGTCATGCAGATCGCATTCCGGCATCAGGATGACCATCTCCTCCCCGCCGAAGCGGCACACGAGGTCACCTTCGCGCACGCTCGACTTGATATGCCCGGCAACCGCACGCAGCACCGCATCGCCCGCTTCATGTCCGTACCTGTCATTGACCGACTTGAAATGATCGATGTCGATCATCACCAGCGACAGCGGACATGACTTGCGGCGTGCGCGGGACATTTCGCGGGCCAGCGTTTCATCCATGTAGCGGCGATTGAACAGCGCCGTGAGCGGATCGACGATTGACTGTTGCTTGAGGACTTCCTTCAGCTTCGCATTCGACAACGCGAGCGCCAGCTGTTCCGCCAGCGCGGTCGCCAGCTCCGTGCGCCCTGCCGCCAGCGCCGCGTCGGCATCCTCTACCGCCGGCGCTTCGATGGTGATCAGGCCGATGATTTCCCCCTGCGCCGACAGCGGCAGGCAAAGCAAGGATTTGTCCTGGCTTGCGTGCCGGTCGTGGTGGGGGCAATAGAGCGCGTCCCTGCCCTGCACCTGATGCACCTGTCCCAGGCGCAGCCCCCAGCATTCGTGCGGCTCGATGGCGTCCTTCGGATCGGATGGCTCCCCCCACTGCGCGGCCTTCTCCAGAAGGTTGCGGGAGTTGCGGTACAAGAATAGCTCCCCGGAAGTACCCGGCAGGATTCTGGCCGTGAAGACGGACACGCTTTGCAGCGTCTCGGCCAGCGACATGGACGAATCCAGCGTGCGGACCATTTGCGCGAGCAGCGACAATTCCACGTTGCGGCGCCCGAGCTCGGCCATGCCCCCGCGCAGCTCGTTGCTCAGGCTTTGCAGTTCGATCGCAGTCACGCGGTGGCGTTTGAGCAACCGGAACAGGAAATGCAGGGCCACGGCGACAAGGAAGAGATCGATGACGGTGGCGGCCAATGTCGTGACAGCGGCAAGCTCGGCGTAATGCGCCGATTCCTGCCGCAGCTTGTCGCGCAGCGCCTGCTCGACGGCAGTGACCGCGGCGACTTCGACACGAATATCGTCCATGTACTGCTTACCCCGGCCGGTGGAGACCGATGCCCGCGCCGCCTCATTGCCCTGCGTGCGCCGCAGCTCGATGCTGCGCGCCAGGTCGTCGAGCTTGCGCTGGATCGCGCCTTCGAAACGGTCGACGTCTACTGCGGCATGGCCGGGGAGCGATGCGCGGCGCAGCGCCTCCTGGTCTTCCAGGCGCGCGATGGCCTTGTAGTACGGCTCCAGGAAAGACTCCTGGCCGGTAATGATGAAACCCCGCTGGCCGGTCTCGGCATCCTTCATAAGCGAAAACGCTTCGGCAATAACGGCGATGCGGGTTTCGGATTCCAGCAGGGCGGCATGGAGCTGCCCCGCTTTCTCGGCGGTCTTGAAAGGGACGATCGCCGTGGCGGTCATCACCAGGGTCGCGACCGCGATCATCAGTTTTATTCTTCGTTCGATTTTCATGCTTATTCGGAGGACAGGCGCAGCCGGGATTCCCGAAAGCCGGAAGCCGGCTTTCCCTGAAATGGGAACGCCCATCGCGGCTCTGCCTTGTTCAGGCTGCACCACCGCGTATTTCATTCAAAAAGGCAATTTTCTTGCCAGCTTCGTCACGTTCAGATATTCCACTCCGGCGGATTGCCCGGCGGGGCGTGTGTGGCAAGCAGCTTGGCAAAGGCGGCGGCTTCGACCGGCTTGCTGAACAGGTAGCCCTGCATGCCATGGCAGCCGTGCTGCGAGAGGAAGTGCTGCTGCTCCCTGGTTTCCACGCCTTCGGCTACCACCTGCAGGTGCAGGCTGCGGCCCAGCGCAATGACCGCACGCGTGATCGCCGTGCCGCCATCGTCGAGGCCGATGTCGCGCGTGAAGGACTGGTCGATCTTCAACGTGTCGATCGGGAAGCGCTTGAGCTGCGACAGGCTGGAATACCCGGTGCCGAAGTCATCGATCGAGAAGCGCACGCCGATATCGCGCAATTCCTTCATCACCGCGACCACGTGGTCCGGCCGGTCCATGATGACGCTCTCGGTGATCTCGAGTTCCAGCTGGGGCGCAGCCAGGCCGGTCTCGCGCAACACCTGCTTCACCTGCGCCGCGAATCCGTCATGCTCGAACTGCTTGGCCGAGACATTGACGGCAACCACCAGTCCCGCATGTCCGGCGGCATGCCATTCCTGCGCCTGGCGGCACGCCTCGCGCATGACCCAGGCGCCGATCTCGATGATCTGCCCGGTCTCCTCGGCAATGGGAATGAACTTTGCCGGCGAAACGAGCCCGAGCTCGGGATGCCGCCAGCGCGCCAGCGCCTCCATGCCCTTGATCCGTCCGCTGGCCAGCTCCAGCTGCGGCTGGTAGAAAACCTGGAACTCCTTGCGCGCCATCGCCTGCCGCAGGCTGCTCTCGATCAGCAGGCGCTCGGTGGCCGCCAGGTTCATCTCTTCCCGGAAGAACTGGAAGCGCCCGCCGGCGGCTTCCTTGGCGTGATGGAGCGCAACGTCCGCATTCTTGAGCAAGACATCCGGCGTCTTGCCGTCCGACGGAAAAATGCTGATGCCGATGCAAGCGCTGGCGCTGACCTCATGGCCTTCGAGATTGAACGGCTGCACCAGCGCGGCGAGCAGCTTCTCCGCCATCTCGGCCGCATCCTGCGCATCGTGGATGTCTTCGAGGATTACCGCGAACTCGTCGCCGATATGGCGCGACAGCGTGTCCGAAGCACGGATCAAGGGCTGCCAGCGCGCCTTCACCCGCAGCAGCAACAGGTCGCCGATGTGGTGCCCGAGCGAGTCGTTGACGTGCGACAGGCGATCGAGATCGATCAGCAGCAACGCGACTCGACTGTGCCTGCGCTCCGCGGTGTACACCGCCTGCTGCAGGCGATCGCGCAGCAGCGCGCGGTTGGGCAGGCCGGTCAGCGCATCGAAGAAGGAAAGCTGCTCGATGCGGTCCTGCGCGATCTTGTAATGGGAAATGTCGGAGAAGATGCCGATGTAGTTGATCACCTCGCCCGCGCTATCGAGCACGCGCTTGATCGACAAGTGCTCGGCGTACAGCTCGCCGGACTTGCGCCGGTTCCAGATCTCGCCGCTCCAGCTACCGGTGCTGTCGATCTCGCGCCACATGGCGGCATAGAAGGCGGCGTCCTGCAGGCCAGAGTTGAGGAGGGCATGCGTCTTGCCGATGACTTCGCACTCGTCGTAACCGGTGATCGTGCTGAACGCGGGATTGACCTTGACGATGCGGCGCCGCGCATCGGTCACGGTGATCCCCACGGCCGTATTGTTGAAGACCGTATCGGACAGCTGCAACTTCTTCTCGACCTGCTTGTGCGCGGTGATATCGGTATACGTCGTCACGAATCCGGCCAGTCTGCCGCCCACCTGCATCGGCCGGCCGCACACGAGATGCACCTCGCCGTTCTGCCGGCGCCGTTCGAATTCGTGCGGCCTGAACTCCATCGCCAGCGCATGGAAACGGGCCACATGTTCATCCGGATCGCCCGGCCCGTACTCCCCGCGTTGCGCGGGGATGCGGATGAGATCGTCGAAGTGCACGCCGTCGGTCAGCACTTCCGGCGGAAAGTTCAGCACCTCCGCCATGCCCTCGTTCCAGTGCCGCAGGCGCAAGTTCTCGTCGAACACGCTGATCCCCTGCGGCAAGTGCTGCAGCACCGCCTTCAGGTAGGCGCTCTCGCGCGCCAGCGCATCGCTCACCGCGCGCTCGCGGGTGACATCGAGCATGATGCCCACTACCCCGCCCGGTGAGCCGTCGCCCTTCAGGTACACCGCCTTGTTGAACGCGACATGGCGATGCGTGCCGTCGTGGCAGGTCACCGCCGCTTCATAGACCTGCATGCGGCCGTGCGTGAACAGCTCGGCATCGGCGCGCGTGTGGATACGCGCCGTCTCCTCGGAGGCGAAGTCGAACACCGTCTTGCCGATGAGATCCCGGCGCGCGATGCCCATGTAATCCTCGAACGCCCGGTTGCAGCCCTGGTAGCGGCCCTCGGTGTCTTTCCAGAACAGCGGACTGCCGATCACCTCGCCCAGTTCGCGCAGAAACTGCGCCTGGTCCGCCAGATCCTGCTGCGCGCGCTTGAGGTCGCTGATATCGATCATCACGCCGCCCAGCGCGACCGGCACACCGTTCTCGACGCTCACGGTCACCAGATCCCGCAACCACACGGCACGTCCATCCGCCGCGAGCATGCGGTATTCGAACTCATGGTTGCGGCCGGCTCGCGTCTGCGATGCGCAGAACGCCATTACGCGTTCGCGGTCCTCGGGATGCACCCGGCTTTCCCAGAAGCCCGGCACGCGCCACTCTGCCACCGGATAGCCAAGGATGCGCTCGGCGGCGGGGCTGACGTAGTTGAAGGTGAAGGTAGCGGGATCGGCTTCCCAGACGATGCCGTCGATGCGGTTCAGGAGATCGCGGAATCCTCCGCGGGGGAGGCTTTCGTCGTCGCGCACGCGTAGTGCAGGTGTCGATGCCATGGAAGCCTCCAGGATGAAGTTGAGCCTAATCCCTGACAGAGCGCTTCATGCAACCGGACAGGACAATATGCGTAGTTCTGCGCAGCAAATATCATACCTGCGGCTTGACCCAAGTCAACCGTGGAAAACCCTGGTGATATTCTCTTTTGCAGAAATTGGCTTTCCCGGAGATGGGAAAGATGATGCGGTGCACTCCAGCCTCGTGTATGAAACGACGTAATAGCGCGCGTCCCGTTTTGTCAGTGTGAGGGCGGGCGATGAATAATTTAATCGAAACCGGGGAGGCAAGCGAAAAGAATTCATGCCTATGCTGTTGCAGCGCACGCGACGGTCGCACGCGTGATCTTGCCCCCTACTTCCCCACCGGCTTCTTCATCAACTTCCGCTGCAACGTCCTCCGGTGCATGTTCAACGCACGCGCCGTTGAAGAGATATTCCCCTGGTGCTCGGCCAGCACGCGCTGGATGTGCTCCCACTCCAGCCGATCCACCGTCAACGGCGTGAACTCTTCCTGCACAGGCGCCGCAGGCACAGCCTCAGTATTGAACTGCAACGCAGACAAAATCGAATCCACATTCACCGGCTTGGCCAAATAGTCGTCCGCACCCAGCTTGATCGCCTGCACGGTGGTGGCGATGCTCGCATACCCCGTCAGCACCAGCAGCCTCGCATGCGGCAATGCCTTGCGCAGCGGGGCGATCCATTGCAGGCCGGAGTCGTTGGCGAGGTGCAGGTCGATCGTCGCGTAGTCGAATGGAATGGCGGAGGCAGCGCGCAGGGCGTCTTCACCGGTGGCGGCTACCGTCGCTTCCAGGCCACGCCGCCCGAGCGAGCGCGCGAGCGTGGCGGAGAAGACTTCGTCGTCGTCGAGGATGAGGAGTTTAGGCTTCATGCAAGGGTACGGTGACGGTTGCGATGGTGCCGGCGCCGAGCCTGGAGGTGAGCTTGATGTGGGCGCCGATCTGGCGGGCGGTGGCGAAGGCGAGCATGAGGCCGAGCCCCTGCCCGCCGGAGCTACTCTTGACCTGCTCGGAACCGAGCCGCTTCAACAGCTCGGGTGAAATGCCCGGCCCCCGGTCTTCGATGCGGATCCGTGCGGATTGGCCTTCGACGGAAAGCGAGACGTCGGCCGCTGTGTTCGTGGCGGCAGCGGCATGGGCCGCGTTGTCGAGCAGGATGAGTAGGATGCGGCCGAGGTCTTGTTCGTTGCGGATGCGGGCATCGGGTGCGGAGGCGTGCAGTTTCAGTTGAATCGCCGGCGAGCGCAGCCGCCATTTTTCGATGAATTGCGCAAGCCATTCTTCCACCCCGACCGGTGCGCCTGCGGACGCTGCATCACTGCCCGCGGTGACTTTCATGCGATCCAGCGATGCCTTGCAGAGCGCGACCTGCTTTTCGATGGTGGCGATGTCGTCGCGGTACATGGCCAGTTGCGCTTGTTGCGCGAAGTCGTGCTTCAGGTCGCCGGCGATGAGGGCGATGGTGGACAGGGGCGTTCCCATTTCATGCGCGGCGCTGGCGGCCTGCGTGCCGAGGGCGATCATTTGCTCGTTCTTGAGATGCTGCTCGCGCGCGGATGCGAGTTGTGCATCCTTTTCCCGCAGCAGGCGCGAACGGCGGCCGACGAACCAGGTGATCATGCCGGCCGACAGCGCGAAGTTGGCCCACATGCCGACCAGGTGGTAGCTCATGGCCATGTCGTGGTCCATCACGTGCAGCGGGACGTAGTTGGACATCATTGCCGAGTAGGCAACCAGGGAGCACAGGGCCAGCGTGAGTGCGTAGCGCCACGGCAGGATGGCGGCGGCGAGGGCGAGCGTTGGCAGGTAGAACGAGACGAAGGGATTGGTGGCGCCGCCGGTCATGTAGAGCAGCACCGAGAGCGCGGCGATGTCGACGAAGAGCTGGATGAACAGCCCGAGGTTGCCGATCGCTTCCGGCTTTTGCATGCGCCACCACGTCCAGATATTGAACATGGCCAGGAGGCCGAGGACGAGGAACACGGGTTCCACCGGCATGTGGACATGCAGCCAGATCGACGCCACCACCACGCCGAACGCTTCGACGGTGACCGCGATGGAACGCATCCAGATCAGGCGGCCGAGCGCTTCGTGCTGGGGCAGGGGCTTGAGTATCGCGAGCAATTGCATGCAGTGATTATATCGACCGCCGCCGGCTTTCCGGGCCGATTTGGCCGGGTGCGACATTTTGTCGCATTCCGTGCACGCGGCAACTTCTCTATCCTGTCGAGACGAATCCGGCAGTCCGCCAAAAGTGCACTGCGGGCAACGAAAAAACTTGTGACCTTGACCTGGCGGCCCCAGGCATCCGGTCACGAACGAATGCGAGCAATTGAGTGAGCGCCGCCACACTGTCCGAGCAAGAAGGCCCCCGCGAGCCAGCAGGCAGGATGGCGCTTATTCTCGCCGCGGTACTTGCGCTGCATGTCGCCTTGCTGGCTTGGATGCTGCACATGGCGCCGGCCTCACCGCCCTCTCCTCCGCCGCCCAAACCGCTGGATGTACGCATCATCGAAGCGGTGCCGCCGCCAAAGCTGGCTGAGTCGGAACCACAGAAACCTGCCGCCGTACCGCCCAAGCCGCTGCCGCAGGCAAAGCGTATTCCCGTGCGCCCAAGCCCGACTCCAAAGCCGCCTGCCGTGCTTGCCGCACCCGCAGATAGCGCCCCCGGTTCCACGCCCTTCGCCGTCGCACCGCAGCCTCCCGCGCACGCAAGACAGGAGGCGCCCGCCGTCCAGCAGCCTGCGTCCGCCGCGCCGGCGCCGGTTGCAACGCCTGCCAGCTTCGATGCCGACTATTTGCAAAACCCCGCCCCGGCCTACCCGGCGATGTCCAAGCGCATGCGCGAGGAGGGGACGGTGTTGCTGCTCGTGCGCGTCTCGCCCAAGGGCGAAGCGGAGCGCGTGCAGATCCAGAAAGGGAGCGGTTTTGCCCGCCTCGACGATGTGGCCGTGAAGACCGTTCAGCAGTGGCGCTTCGTGCCTGCGCGCCTCGGCGCCGAAACGGTTGCCGCCAATGTCGTCGTGCCTATCGTGTTCCGGCTGGATAGCTGAGACCGATTGCCAGAAAAACATTCAACACAGGGAGCCGTACCATGAAGTTTAGTTACAAGCCGCTTTGCGCAGCAGTGCTCGGCGCGCTGTCCGCCGCCGCGTTCGCGCAGCAGGCAGCGGAAGGGCCGGTCAAGACGCTCGGCACCGTTACCGTGACCGGCGGCCAGCCGACCTCGCTGCCGACGCAGATTCCCACCACGATCGAGGGCGTCACCGGCAAGCAGGTCGAGGAATCGATCAACGCCACCGACAGCCAGGATGCGCTGAAGTACCTGCCCAGCCTGGTGGTACGCAAGCGCTACATCGGCGACTACAACCATGCGGTGCTGTCGACGCGCGCTTCGGGCACCGGCAACAGCGCGCGCTCGATGGTATACGCGGACGGCGTGCTGTTGTCGAACTATCTCGGCAATGGCGCGACGTTCACGCCGCGCTGGGGGCTGGTGACGCCGGAGGAAATCGAACGCGTCGATGTCTTGTACGGGCCGTTTTCCGCGGCGTATCCGGGCAACTCGGTGGGTGCGGTCGTCGATTATGTGACGCGCATGCCGACCAAGTTCGAGGCGCATGCCAAGCTGACGTATGCGAGCCAGGACTTCGACCTGTACGGCACCAGCGAACGCGATGCCGCCAAGCAGGCGAGCGTTTCGGCCGGCAACCGCAGCGGCGCCTTGTCGTGGTGGTTCAACGTCAACCGGCTCGACAGCATGGGCCATCCGATGGTGATTGCGAACCGGCTGGTGTCCGACGGCGTGGCGCCGGCTACCGGTACACCCGTGGTGACCGGTGCGATCGCGTCGCGCAATCATCAGGGGCGCGACTGGTGGATCCTGGGCACGACGACGAAGTATCACACCGTGCAGGACCATGCGAAGATCAAGCTGGCGTACGACTTTTCCCCTACCATGCGCGCGAGCTACACCCTCGGCCTGTGGCAGAACAACACGGACGGCGGCGTGGAAAGCTATCTGCGCGACGCGGCGGGTAACCCGGTCTACTCGGGCAATGTGGTGATCGGCGGCCGTCAATACAACCTGAACGGGCCCAGCCTTGCGTTCGCCCCGAGCCGCAACAAGATCGAGCATGTGATGCACGGCCTCTCGGTCAAGACCAATACCAAGGGCGTGTTCGACTGGGAGGCGGCGGCCAGCCTGTACGACTATCACAACGACATCGCCCGCGCGCCGACTGCGGTATTGCCGGCGGCATTCAATGGCGGCGCGGGGCGCATCACCGACATGGACGGCACCGGCTGGAATACCCTGAGCCTGCGCGGCACATGGAGGCCGACCGGCAGCGGCAAGGGCGTGGGCGCGCACGTCGTGGATTTCGGCGTGCAGCAGGAATCGTACAAGCTGCGCAATCTCGTCAGCAATACGCCGGACTGGATCAATGGCGGCCCCACCTCGCGTTTCTCCGCCTTCAACGGCAATGCACGCCTACAGAGCGTGTACGCGCAGGACACCTGGCAGTTTGCGCAGGACTGGAAAACGACCCTGGGCGGACGCTATGAGATGTGGCGCGCATGGGGCGGCGAACTGGGCAATGCGGCAGCCATCGTGCCCTTCGGCGCGGAGCGCGACGAGAACCATTTTTCCCCGAAGGCAGCGATCGCTTTCCAGGCCAGCCCGGACTGGGTGCTGAAGGCATCCACCGGCCGCGCGGTGCGCATGCCGACGGTGAGCGAGCTGTACCAGGGCTCGATCGAAGGCAATGCCATCATCAACACCAATCCCAACCTGAAACCGGAGAAATCCTGGACCACGGAACTGACGGCGGAACGCGCGCTGGAAAACGGCCTGCTGCGCGCCACGCTGTTCTTCGAGCGCACGCGCGACGCGCTGTACTCGCAGCCGCTGTCGGCGACGGTGAGCACGGTGCAGAACGTGGACCGCATCCGCACCAACGGGCTTGAGCTGGCCTACATGGCGGCCGACCTTGGAATCCAGGGCCTGGAACTGAGCGGCAGCCTCACCTATGCGGACTCGGTCATCACCGCCAATGCCGGCTTCCCGGCCAGCGTGGGCAAGCGCCAGCCGCGCGTGCCGAAGTGGCGGGCCAGTGCGCTGGCCACCTACAAGCCGGATGCCCGCTGGGCCTACTCGCTCGGCGCGCGCTACAGCGGCACGCAGTACGGACAGCTCGACAACAGCGATACCAACGGCGACAGCTATCTCGGTTTCAGCAAGTATTTCGTGACCGATGTGCGCGTGCGATACCAGCTTGCGAAGCAATGGTCGGCGGCCTTCGGCATCGATAACCTCAACAACCGGAAGTACTGGGCCTTCCACCCGTATCCGCAGCGCACCTTTGTAGCGGAACTGAAGTTCGATATGTGAGCCTGAAAAAGGAATCATCATGCAAGACAAATTCGGGATCGCCCATTTCTGGGCGCAGGGCGACGCGGTATCGCATGCGGTGGCCATCGCGATGCTGCTCATGTCGGTGGCGAGCTGGACCATCATCATCGGCAAGGTGGTCGCGCAGTTGCGCAGCCGTCAGTCGATTGCGCGGGCCATGCAGGCGTTCTGGAATGCGGATTCCCGGGCGCAGGCGCTGGAAGCGGTGCGCAGCACGGACCGCAGCGGCGTCTTTGCGCTGGTGGCCACGGATGCGGTGCTGGCGGCGCAGGCCTGGGAGGAAAAGTGCGCCGCCGGAACCGGCCCCGGCGTGGATGCCAGCGAGTTCATCGGCCGCACGCTGCAGCAATCGACGGTGCTGGCGCAGGCGCGCGTCGAACGCGGGCTGACCTTCCTGGCATCGGTCGGCTCCACCGCGCCCTTCGTCGGCCTGTTCGGCACGGTGTGGGGGATTTACCATGCGCTGGTCGGCTTGTCGGGGGCGACGCAGGTGGTGCTCGACAAGGTGGCCGGCCCGGTTGGCGAAGCCCTCATCATGACCGCCGCCGGCCTGTTCGTCGCGATCCCGGCGGTGCTCGCCTACAACGCCTTCACCCGCGCCAACCGCCTCGTGCTGGCGCAGCTCGACGGCTTTGCGCACAGCCTCCATGCCTACCTCGTGGCCGGTGTGCGCGTCGACAGCCAGGCAAAGGTCGCGACCGTGACCGCGTTGCGCGCGGCCCAACGCTGAGGAGCGGCGATGGCCTTCAATTACAACGGCAGCAAGGCCGGAGCGACCCAGCCGATGGCCGAGATCAATACCACGCCGCTGGTGGATGTGATGCTGGTGCTGCTCGTCATCTTCATCATCACCGCACCGCTGTTCAACCAAGCCGTTCCGGTCGACCTGCCGCGCGTGGATGCCAGCCGCATCGACGAGCGCCCGCATGTCATCCAGGTCGCGGTGGACGCCGCGGGCAAGGTCTTCGTCGACGGCAGCGAGGTTGCGCCCGAATCGCTCGGCCACCGTCTGCAGTCGTCGGCCGCCGGGAAGCCGGAACGGGAAATGCATCTGCGCGCCGATCGCGGTACCCGTTATGAGCGGGTGACGGAAGTGATGGCGGCGGCGCAGGGCGTGGGTATCAACCGCATTGCATTCGTGACGGAAGCAGCGAAGGAGAACAAATGATGAAGACGCAAAGGCGTGCATTCTTGCTGGCAGGGATGCTTTGCGCGGCGGGGGCGTGGATGGCACCGGGTACAGTGTCCGCGCAGGCGAAGCATGCCCATGGCGGCAGCGCAGCGCGCGATCTCGGCACCGGCGCGGCGTTCGACAAGGATGGCCGGCTCTGGGTCGTGACGAAGGAAACCGAGGGCACGGACCAGTATGTGGTGCTGCGCAGTTCGACCGACATGGGCCAGACGTGGAGCGCTGGCAAGCGCATCCAGTCCGCGCCCGAGCCGGTAGCGGCAAGCGGCGAGGCACGCCCGCACATCGCCATCGGCAGCAAGGGCGAGCTGTATATCTCGTACACCAGCACCATCGCCAGGCCGCACATCGGCGCCATCCGCTTCGTGCGCTCGCTCGATGGCGGAAAAACATTCTCCACACCGGTAACCGTGCATGCGAACCGCGACCATACGGTGCACAGCTTCGAGTCGATGGTGGTGGATGCCAAGGGCAGGATCTTCATCGCGTGGATCGACGGACGCGGCGCGATGCAGGCGAAGCAGCAGAACACGCCCTATGCCGGATCGGCGGTGTATTACGCGGTATCGAAGGATCGCGGTGCATCCTTCCAGGGCGACTACAAGGTGGCCGACCATGCGTGCGAATGCTGCCGCATCGGCATGTCGCTGAACCGTCGCGGCACGCCTGTCGTCATGTGGCGTCACATTTTCGCTCCCAACATCCGCGACCATGCGTTGGCCGAGCTCGGGGCGGATGGAAAAGTGCCGGAGGTAACGCGCGCCAGTTTCGACAACTGGGCGGTCGACGCCTGCCCGCACCACGGCCCGTCTGTCGCCTTTGCCGGCGACGGCAAGCGGCACCAGGTCTGGTTCAGCGGCAAGGAAGGCGAGCCGAGCGGCGCGCTCTACGCCGTTGCAAGCGCAGGCAAGCTGGGTGCGCCCGTGTCCCTCGGCGCGGCGCAGGCTTCGCATGCCGACGTCGCGGTGCGCGGCAAGCAAGTGGCGGTTGTGTGGAAGGAATTCGACGGCACATCGACGGCCATCATGGCGCGGCAATCCGACGATGGCGGCGCGACCTGGACGCAAAGCGAAGCGTCCCGGACGGAAACGGGTTCCGACAAGCCCTACCTGATCCAGTCGCCCGCCGGCATCGTACTGATCTGGCGCACGCAGGACGAAGGCATCCGCGTCATACCATTGCAAAGGACAAAAGCATGAACAGGCTGATTGCGGCGGCGGCGCTTGCCGTCCTGTGCCAGGCAGGATGGGCGGCGGAGGCAATCCGGCCTTTCACGCCTGCCACGTTCAAGGAAATACAGGCAAGCCGGCAAGGCAAGCCCTTCGTCGTCATGGTGTGGTCGCTCGACTGCGCGTATTGCGCGGCGAGCTTCGAGGCACTGGCGGATGCGAAGAAGCAGCATGGCCTGGAGGTGGTGACAATTGCGACCGATCCGCTCGACGACCCCGAGTCGGCAAAGCTGATCGGCAAGAAGCTGGCGGCGTACCGTCTTACGGCGAATGCATGGGCGTTCGGCTCGGCGCCGCCGGAACAATTGCGCTACGCGATCGATCCGAAATGGCGCGGGGAGCTGCCGCGCAGCTACTGGTTCGGCCGCGACGGCAAGGTGGTCGCGCGCTCGGGGCTGGTGCAGAAGGAGATGGTGTCGGCGCTGCTGGAAAGGTAGCGCGCTAGTTCACCCGATAGTCGCGAATGACATCCGGGTTCGGCTCGATCCCCAGCCCGGGGCCCTGCGGCACGGCAATGACCCCGGCCTTGGGGATGATCGCATCGCCGTACAACTGTGCTTCAAGATTGAAGTAACGCCATTCGACCAGTGCGTTCGGGCCGCCGAGTGCTGCGCAGGCATGCACGGCGGCGAGCAGTCCGGGCCCGTCATAGAAAGCATGCACCATGACTGTCGTATTGTGTGCTGCGGCCAGGGCGAATACCTTGCGCAGCTCGGTGATGCCGCCCATTTTTGCGGGACTCGGCTGTACGAAATCGATGGCCTGCGCCTGCAGCAAATGCTGGAAATCCAGCAAGGTGGAGGCATTCTCTCCGGCCGCCACCGGGATGCCGCCTTCACGCCGCACCCGGGCAAGACCTTCGACATTTTCGGGCGGCCACACCGGTTCTTCCAGCCAGCGCAAGTGATATGGGCGCAGCTTGACGGCCATGTCCAGCGCTTCCCGCACCGTCCACGGACAGTTCACATCGAGGGTGATTTCCACATCGTCCCCGGCCGCATCGCGCGCAGCCTGCACGCAGCCGACCGTGACTTCATGCAGCTTGATATGGCGATACCCGTCGCTGATCGCGCGCCGGACATTTTCTCCCACCAATCCCGGATCCGAATACCTGATCAGGCTTGCATAGCAGCGCAAACCGTCCGCGTCGCTGCCGCCCAGCAGCCGATGCACCGGCTGGCCTGCGAACTTGCCGGCGATATCCCATAGCGCGATGTCGAGCGCGGACAAGGCAAACATGATGGCACCGCCGCGGCCGAAGATGTGCAGCGTGACCTGGAGCTCGTGCAAAAGTTTTCCGATCAGCAAGGGGTCGCGGCCGATGCAGAGCGGGGCAATGATGCGGTCCACCGCTGCCTTCACCATCGGCACCGCGGTGAAGCCGAAACTTTCCCCCCAGCCGGTCACGCCCTGATCGGTGGTGACTTTGACGACCAGCGAATCGACGGTCTTCAAATCCTTGCCGCCCCACGCACCGGCGTCTGATCGGCCGCCCGCAGTAAACGGGATACGCAAGGGAATGGCTTCGACTGCTGCAATCTTCCCGCTGGCGTTGGTGCTCATGGCGGCGCTCCTGTTTCAGGACAGCATTGTCGGATCAGCTCGTGGTGCAGATGTTCAGTCTATACAGCTCACGCGCAGATAACAAAGCATGCCGCCGCGAAGCGCTCAGAAATGCTGGTACTTGCGCGGCGCAGCCTTCTGGCCGAGGCGCTTTTCGATCAGTTCCAGCATCGCCTGCGAAGCGAGCGACAGCGGCTGGTCCTTGCGCCGCACGATCAGGATCGGCCGCATCGGATTGCCTGATTGCAGCGGCACGGCAACAAGGTCGAGTTGCCGGAACTGGAACAAGGTCAGCTCGGGAACGACGCTGACGCCCAAGCCCTGCTTCACCAGACCTGCAACCGTCGCGAGGTGCTCGACTTCGAATCCGGAGTGGACGACGTGGACGTCCTTGAGCAGCACCTCCACATGCTGGCGCACGCTCGACGACTTCGCCAGATGAATGACTTCATGCCCGGCGAGATCCGCCACGCGCACCAGCTTCTTCTTCGCC
>Ga0196972_1000382_pt1 | contig 25061 bp, 24 predicted proteins | sample S1v_2013CmetaG_FD_148618 | JGI IMG/M metagenome (GOLD analysis project Ga0196972, IMG submission 148618) | Soil microbial communities from Anza Borrego desert, Southern California, United States - S1+v_20-13C | ecosystem: Environmental > Terrestrial > Soil > Desert | place: USA: California...
TTTTTGGGCTTTGCACAGTACTTACCAATATTTATTTAGGCTTATACGCAAAGATTTCTTAACAGAACCACTCACTCCGTATATTTCCTCAGCAGTTCCTTTGCATCCTCCAAAGACTGTTCCGGTGTCAGCTCTCCCATTATTGCCGCCTTGATTCTTGATTGCAGTATCAAGTCGACCTGTTCCCAGTTCTTATGTCTAGGTATAGGTTCTACATATCTTAGGCTGCGCTGCACCATGCTCATTTCTTTGTCATTCTGATACATATTCTCACCGGATATACGCACCGGAAAATATCCATAGTTTTTTAACTCCTCTTGTCCTTCAGCCGCAGTAAGGAATTTTACCAGTTCAATGCACATCTTTCTCTTATTTTCATCCTTCTGCTTGAATACACCGAATGAGCACGTGCTGGAGCCTATGGTTATTGGCATTTCCGCACTACCCGTAGGATAATTGGCCGTTGTGAATTCCGTCGAGCCATTAGCCAAGTTTCGCAGGTAAGGAATGGTTGTAGAAGGTGCTGTTATGATAGCAGCTTTACCATTTATAAATTGATTCAGCACTTCGCTTTGGGAAGCCTCACCAAAGTTTTCAGGTGTGACCTTGTAGGTATGCTTCAGCTGGTATAACTTCTGCAGCCCAGACAAGGCCTGAGGGCTGTCGAAGACATATCTGCCATTATCACTGCTGATGATTTCAGCCCCATCGCTCATCAATATCCCATAGTTATTGTAAATGCCCGGTTGTATAAAGGAGTGAAATCCAAATACGTCCGGACCCTTTTTCCTGTCAGAGTCATATGTAAGCTGTTTTGCCGCCTCTGCAAACTGATCATAGGTCCAGCTTCCATCCTGAGGCAGTGCTATGTTTTTCTCATTGAACAGATTTGTATTCAGAAGTAAGGTATACCCTGTCATCATCCAAGGCAGACCATAAAGTTTGCCCTGGTAGGTTGCACTCTCCAGAGCCGCAGGCTGGAAGTCGGCTTTTTCTGCTTCTGACAACGCACCATCCAGTTCCTCCAGCAGTCCCTCTGACATAAAATAATAGACGCTGCCCACGGGGGCTACATCAGGATATGCGCCTGTGCTGGCAGCTGCCTTTAACAGCGTGTGCCCTGTTGCAGTATCCAGTTCCTTAAAATCTATGTACACACCGGGATGCTGTTTTTCGAACTGCTTGATTTTCGCACTGATCCATGTAAGCTTCGTACCATTGGAGGTATTCAGCCTTGGATAGTCCCAAACCGTTATGACGCCTCTCCAGCGGACTTCACTTTTCATATGCTCGTAGCTTTTATTATAATCAACTTTACACCTTTGAAACATGATTGGTCCCAACACCACAAATGCTGTCATCAAAAGGCACAAAAAAAGAGTAAAGGCTCTTTTTCGGGTCATTCGTATCCCTCCAGATAAGCTTTTACTCTATATATATTCAAGAAATTTCACGCTATACATTTATTATACAATGGGTACTTCTATGCCATAGTTTATCTTCTTACCTTTTTTGTTAAGAAAATCCACAAGTCTTTGCGGGTTGGAGCTTACGACCAGTTCTTCCGTAATTCCGACCTCCTCAAACAGCTTTAGCACCTTATCAAACTTTCCTACATGAAAACAAATATGTGAATCACTGCCTGTAGTCAACAGAGCGCCTTGCTTCTTCGCTTCCATCGCAATCCTTCTGCAATTTTCTTCGCTGCCTCTTCTGGCATTGCCAAAGGAGCTATTGTTTATTTCAATCAGCGTGCCTGTTTCCACAGCACAAGCAACTACCTTTTCTATATCTATAGGAAACTGCGGATTTCCGGGGTGTGCCATAACATCCACCAATGGATTCTTCATAACGCCAATCACAGCCTGTGTATTTTGCTCCACACTGCCCGGTACCAGGCAAATATCGTGGAAGCCTGCAACAACCAATTCCAGCTTGTTCAAATAGCTTTCCGGCATGTCCAGGGCACCTTCATAACTGATGATATTAGCCTCCACACCCTTCAGTATTCTAACTCCGCTGATATAATCCGGCATGATTCTCAGGTTGCCGAAGTGGAATAAATGAGGTCCTCCCGGTGCAGAAGGACCATGATCAGTCATCCCGATTATTTTTATACCGATTGAATTTGCATAATCCGCCATCTCTTTGATGGTGCTGTATGCATGCCCGCTTGCCAAGGTGTGGCAGTGGGTATCTACGAACAACTTCAAGTGAACACCTTCTTCTACTTATTTTCTTCGTCGTTGTTAATTCTGTAGTCTGCAGTTGACTGTCTGTTCATATCCTGATGCTGATAACCTACAGGCTCTTCCGGAATGATGAACACTGCAATTACATAAGCAACGATACCTGGGAATATGCCTGACATAATTGAAATAAGCACCCATACCAGTCTGATTATGGTTACGTCTATATCAAAATAATCCTCCAAACCGCCGCAAACACCTGACAGGGTTCTTTTTGTCCTCGATCTGTAAAGTCTTTTATTCATTATATTTACCTCCATTAATACCTAATGTGTTATCGTTTTGTGGTATTTTCACTATATAATACGGACAGTTAACAAAAATGTCTTATAAATTAAAATAATTATATATCATTTCTGCAGCCTTTTTATTCATGCCCGGTACAGCGCTTAATTCTTCAATACTTGCCGACTTGATATTTTTCAAGCTGCCAAACTTCTTAAGCAATGCTTGACGTCTGGCTGGACCGATGCCAGGAACCTCATCCAGCTGAGATTTTACTGTAGACTTACTGCGCAGACTCCTATGGTAAGATATAGCAAATCGATGGGCTTCATCCTGCATATTTGTAATCAGTCTGAATGCATGAGAACTAATGGGTACCGGAATTTCTCTCTCCTCATAAATCAAGCCTCTGGTCCGGTGCTTATCATCCTTTACCATGCCGCACACTGGAATATCTACACCTAGCTCCCGCAGTACGGGCAAAACTGCATTCACCTGTCCCAATCCGCCATCTATCATGATAAGATCCGGAAGCGTCGCAAATTTACCCAAGTCCAAATCCTTGCCCTCCTGCTCCAGCTGTTCCCGTTCCTTCAATCCATGCATCAGACGGCGCTGCAGCACCTCCCGCATGCTTTCATAGTCGTTGGCGCCTTCTACATATTTTATTTTAAACCGTCTATAATCCCTATTCTTCGGCTTTCCATTTTCAAAAACAATCATGGACCCAACATTTTCTACCCCTTGCAAATGCGAGATATCGAAGGCTTCAATTCGCTTTGGCGCCTTTGGCAGTCCGATGTATTCAGACAATTCCTTGATGGCGCCCATGGTCTTTTGTTCATCCTGCTTATATTTCTCCATCAACAGTTTGATGGTATCCTCTGCATTCTTGCCCACCATCTCAATCAGCTTTTGCTTCTCGCCTTTTTGCGGCACTGTTAGCTTCACTTTACTGCCCCTTTTTTCGCTGAGCCAGCTTTCAATTAGCTCAATATCCTCAACCTCATGCTGAAGTATGATTTCCTTTGGCACATAAGCATCTCCATTGTAGAACTGCTTGACAAAGCTTGAAATCGCTTCTCCGCTGTCATCCAGATTTCCAGTATCCAGCAGGAAATGCTCCCTGCCGATCAGCTTGCCGACTCTGATGAAGAACACTTGCATGCAGGCCGCCCCATCCTCACGGGCCATGGCGATGACATCCTGATCAACCAAAGAAGAGGAAATGATTTTTTGACGCTCCCCTATTTTCTGCAATGCTGCTATACTGTCTCTTATTTCAGCTGCCCTTTCAAAATCCAAGTTCTCTGCAGCCTGCTGCATCTTATGCTCCAACTCGCCGATCATCTCATCCTGCTTGCCGTCCAGCACCATGATGATGCCTTTGACCATTTCCCTATACTCCTGCTTATCCACGTTACCCTGGCAAGGAGCCATACAGCGATTGATATGAAAGTTAAGGCAAGGCCTTTCCTTGCCTGCAATCCTTGCAATGTTCTTATTGCAGCTTCGTATGGGAAACAACTTATTAATCAGCTCAATGGTCCTATTGACAGCCATTTTATCGGTGTAGGGTCCAAAATACTTTGCCCCATCCTTTTTGATCTCTCTTGTTATCATAATTCTTGGGTAATCTTCATTCAATGTAAGCTTAATATAGGGATAGTGCTTGTCATCCTTTAGCAGGATATTGTACTTAGGCTTATGCTTCTTAATAAGGTTGCACTCCAGAATCAGCGCTTCCAGCTCTGTATCTGTAATGATGTATTCTAAATTCCTGATTCTTTCGACCATAGCCAACACCTTTGGGCTATGATTCTTAGAAGACTGGAAGTATTGACGCACTCTGTTCTTTAAGTTTTTCGCCTTCCCAATATAGATTATTTCATTGTCCTCATCACGCATGATGTATATGCCGGGCTTCTCGGGCAGATTTTTCAATTTATCCTCAAGAGATAGAATCTCGTTCATAGTTCCCTCCAAATTTCATGTATCCTATGCATTGTATCAATGCCGTACTATTTGATTTTCTACTAAAATTCCTATATAATTTGTAAAGATATATATAACGAGGCAAAAGATTTCCCCCACTTCTATAAGTGGCGGATTCCGATTTCAGTAACAGGCGGTGGGCATATATCCCCTGCCTCGTTGAAACGCTCGGGTGGGTTTTGCGGCAAGCGCAAAACCTTTCAAAATATCTTGTTATAATTAGGAAATCTGAGAATAATATCAAAAGACCCAATTTCTCTAGACAGGAAAGGAGCCTAAACATGTCCAATACCATGAAAGCCATTGTATTTATAATATCACTAATAGCTTACTTTATATACCTGACAATATCAAGTACCTTTGTAACTGCAGCCTTGGATTCAGGCAATCTGACCTATGGTATCATAACACTATACGTTTACTATGCCATAGGAATCCTGATTGTATTATACACCCAAGCTGCGGTTAAATATTGGTATGCAGGAAGGCGCCTGAAGGGGGCCAACGTTTTTATTAAAATGCCCATAGGGAAATTCAGACTGGCGGATAGACTTGTAGTTTACCTGCTGCCTGCTCTGGCTGTTTTTCTTCCGATTCTGCAGACCATGTCTTTGGTGTCTTTGAATTGGCAGTCCATATTGTTCTTTTTCATCCTGGTAGCAGTCATAGAATTGCTATTCTACGTGAACAGCAAAACCATGAAAGCATACATCACCAATAAGGGCATAATCATCAGAGGAATAGACCTGCGGCTGGAAATCCCTATTCCATTCAGCTACAACAACCCCTCTGGCCATTTCACCTTTGATAGAATCATAACCTTTTGGGATTTAAACGATAAAATCATGATAGAGCATGCATATGATTTGGGCAATATCACCTTGGCTGCGGACTCAGATACTCTGAAACAGCTCAAGGGGGTCCTCATAGCAAACGGGATCAAGCAAAAGAAGTTCTAAATATATAAGGCTTTAGCAATTCATAACGGAGCTGCTAAAGCCTTTTAATTATTCTGCTATTGCTGATATTTCTCCAAGCAGCTCTTGCAAATGCAAGCTTTTCCTCTTTTGTCCTCAGGAATCATTTCAAAAACCTGCTTTGGAAACTTCTCTTTATGACACCAGCATTCCGCATTGTGCTGACAATTGTTGTCCTGCCCGCAGAGTGGGCATATTCTGTCTGCTCCGTGTTCATTCATTGTATCACTCCTTTTCAATCCAAAAAACCTTTATAGCACTCATCAACTTTTTCTCGCAGCAGCTTTACCATAGTAGGATTACCAGCGATTATATTTATACCCTTATCATGAACCTTATAATGCAGTTCACCGCCTGCTTCGCGCATAATCACTTCTCCTGCTGCCATATCCCAAAGCTTGACCTTCATCTCCCAATAACCGTCTAAACGTCCGCAAGCGGCGCAGCACAGGTCATAGGCAGCGCTGCCGCTTCTTCTGATACCCATGATATCAGGAATAATATGTGCAAAGATATCAATATTATTGTTCTTTAAATCTTCTGCCTTGTCATAAGGGAAACCTGTTGCCAATAATGCTTTCCTCAAGTTATCCATTGTTGAAACACTGATTTGCTCATCATTCAGGAATGCGCCCATACCCTTAGCAGCATAAAACATCTCCCCAACATAGGGCATATATACTACGCCAAGCAGCGGTTCTTCCCCTTGGCGAAGAGCAATAGATACCGCAAATACCGGGTAGCCATGGAAATAATTGTTGGTTCCGTCCAAGGGGTCTATAATCCAAACATACTCATTATCATCAGGAGACTTTCCTGACTCCTCTGAAATGATGCTGTGTAAAGGATAAACCTCTCTGATTTTGCTGATAATCAACTTCTCACATAACAAATCCACTTCGGTAACCATATCCACATCAGTAGATTTTGTATCATATTTTATCTTTTTATGCAAATACTCCAGCTGTATCACTCCTGCCTCCAGAGCCCACTGTTTGGCGTTTTCCAGTGCTTTTTGAATGTCCATTTCTTTCATGTCCTTTCTGCAATCAAATTGTCATCTCAGATATATTATATCAAATGCAATACATATTATCATTTGGTTCACTTAATAAAAACTAATAAAAACACATAATAAACCAAAAGAGATGCATGTGCACCCCTTTTGGTTTATTATGACATTCTTAAATTATATTAGTTATCTCAACGTAATCTTCTACATTATTCAGCCATTGTTTATAATGAACCTTACTTGTAAAATACATGCTATCTTTTAGTTGTCTTTGTCTATTACAAGAAAGCCAGTAAAATTCAATTTTGATTTCATGTATACGATTTTGCATAGTGATATCCCCCTAAAGATTTAGATTGTTAATTATTTAACACTGTCTATAGTTATATGTTAATATATTAACAATGTCCATGTCAAGTGTTTTTGTTAAATATTTATCAATATTTTAGAGAGAAAATCATAATTCCTAAGTCAGCGTTTTTATAACAAAAATCAGATTTAGAATATGATAAAAACAAAAGAGTATTCGGCTATTTAAGCCAAATACTCTCTTCATTAATCCCTATCTCGCTCTAATATCTTCTTCAAGAATTGACCGGTATAAGACTCCGGAACCTCTGCAATGTACTCAGGTGTTCCCTCCGCGATGATAGTACCGCCTCTGTCTCCACCCTCAGGTCCTAAGTCGATGATATGGTCTGCCCTTTTTATAACGTCCAGATTGTGCTCAATTACAACAATGGTATTGCCGGTCTCCACAAGTCTCTCCATAATATGCAGCAGCTTGTGAATATCTGCAATATGCAAACCTGTTGTAGGTTCATCCAATATATACAGCGTTTTGCCCGTGCTTCTCTTGGAAAGCTCAAAGGCCAATTTGATTCTTTGCGCCTCACCGCCGGAAAGCTGTGTGGAAGGCTGACCAAGCTTAATATAGCCCAAGCCTACATCATATAGGGTCTGCATCTTTCTTTGTATCCTTGGGATGTTCTCGAAGAACTCCACTGCATCCTCAACTGTCATATCCAGTACGTCAGATATATTCTTGCCTTTGTATTTTACTTCCAGAGTTTCTCTGTTGTAACGTTTACCCTTGCAGACTTCGCAAGGTACATAAACATCAGGCAGGAACTGCATCTCAATCTTTATAATTCCGTCTCCCTTACAGGCTTCACATCTTCCGCCCTTTACGTTGAAGCTGAATCGGCCATTCTTGTAGCCTCTCATTTTTGCTTCATTGGTGGATGCATAAACCTCTCTGATGATATCAAAAACACCGGTATAAGTAGCCGGGTTCGATCTTGGCGTTCTTCCAATTGGAGATTGGTCGATGTCAATAATCTTATCCAAATGCTCCAATCCTGATATCTTATCATGCTCGCCCGGGCGCATCTTTGTTCTGTATAAGCTGGATGCTGCTGCTTTATAAAGGATCTCGTTTACCAAAGTACTCTTACCGGAGCCTGATACCCCGGTTACACAGGTAAACATGCCTAGGGGGAAGTTTACATCTATATTTTTAAGATTGTTCTCTTTGGCACCCTTAATCTCAATCCACTTATCGTTTGGCACTCTTCTTTGCGTCGGTACTTCAATCTTCTTTCTGCCGCTTAGATATTGACCTGTGATGGAACCCTCGCAATTTAAGATGTCCTCCAAGGAGCCTTCTGCCACAACTTCGCCCCCATGGGCTCCAGCTCCCGGGCCCATATCAATGATATGGTCTGCCGCATGCATGGTATCCTCATCATGTTCCACCACCAACAGGGTATTACCTAGACTGGTCAGATTCCGCAGGGTCTTCAGCAGCTTGTCATTGTCTCTCTGGTGCAGCCCTATGCTTGGCTCATCTAGAATATACAAGACGCCCATCAAGCTGGAGCCGATCTGAGTAGCCAATCTGATTCTCTGGGCCTCCCCTCCGGACAACGTGCCCGCCGTTCTTGACAAGGTCAAATACTCTAGACCTACATCCAATAGGAAGGCAAGTCTTTCGTTGATTTCCTTTAGAATCAGCTTAGAAATAAGCTTTTGCTTTTCTGTCAACTGCAAGGATAGGAAAAAGTCCTTTATTTTATAAATAGACATATCACATACTTCTGCAATAGAAAGTCCGCCGATCTTTACAGATAAGCTTTCCTTCTTCAGCCTCTGCCCTTTGCACTCAGGACAAGGCTTCGTAGTCATATATCTCTCGAATTCGCCTCTCATATAATCGGACTTTGTTTCTCGATAGCGTCTTTCAAGGTTGTTTACAACGCCCTCTACCGCCATCATGATTTCGCCTCTTCCAAAGTCCTTGTTGTAGCTTACCTTCAGCTTCTCACCGTCATTGCCATATAGTATGATGTCGACAATCTCTTGCGGCAGCTGTTCCATCGGCGTATCCAAGCTGAAATTGTAGCGCTTTGCAGCTGCTGCAAGTATGCTGTAATACCAGCTGTCTTCCTCAAGGTTTTTCCATGGCTCTATGGCTCCCTCTGAAATGGATTTTGACCAATCCGGGATAATCAGGTCTAAATCCATCTCCGTCAAGCCGCCCAAACCGTCACATTTAGGACATTTGCCGAAGGGACTGTTGAAGGAGAACATTCTTGGCGCCAAATCCTCAATGCTGATGCCGCAATCTGCACAGGCAAAATTCTGGCTGAACATGATTTCCCTATCACCGATTACCTCAACAATCGCGATTCCACCTGTCAGCTTCATCACCGTTTCCAAGGAGTCCGCCAGTCTTTTATCCATGCCTTCCTTGACAACCAGTCTGTCTACAATGATTTCAATGCTGTGCTTCTTGTTTTTCTCCAGCTTGATTTCATCATTGATATCCAACACTTCTCCGTTTACTCTTACTCTAACATAGCCGCCCTTTTTGATATCCTCAAAAACCTTCTGATGCTCTCCCTTTTTGCCCCGTATCACAGGTGCCAAAAGCTGAAGCTTAGAACCCTGCGGCAGGCTCTTGATGGTATCTACCATCTGGTCAATGGTTTGCTGAGAAATTTCCTTACCGCACTTGTGGCAGTGCGGAGTTCCGACTCTTGCGTACAGAAGTCTCAGATAGTCATAGATTTCTGTAACCGTTCCTACTGTAGAACGAGGGTTTCTGCTGGTCGTTTTTTGATCGATTGAAATCGCAGGGGATAGACCTTCTATATAATCCACATCAGGTTTTTCCATTTGACCTAAGAATTGTCTTGCATAAGCGGACAAAGACTCTACGTATCTTCTTTGTCCCTCGGCATAAATGGTATCGAAGGCAAGAGAAGACTTACCAGAGCCGCTTAAGCCTGTTATTACGACAAACTTATCTCTTGGTATTTCCACATCGATGTTTTTTAAATTATGCTCTCTTGCACCCTTAATAATGATTTTGTCCTTTGCCATCCTATCCTCCAAATTACTTCAGCTTCTGTCTCAATTCAATAATCTTGTCTCTCAATTCAGCTGCTCTTTCATATTGCATGCTCTTTGCGCAGTCCTTCATTTCATCTTCCATAGCTTTGATTACCTTTAATATATCCTCAGCTCTCATCTTGGTCGCACCGCCTCCGGCACCGTACCTGACAGATTCCTCCGCTGCTGTCGTAGCTTCAATGATATCCCTTACCGCCTTTATGATGCTCTTAGGCTCAATGCCATGCTTCTCATTGTAATCCACTTGGATTTTTCTTCTTCTATTTGTTTCGTTTATGGCCTTTCGCATGGAATCCGTTATCTTGTCAGCATACATGATAACGGTACCTTCTACGTTTCTGGCCGCTCTGCCGACTGTCTGTATCAAGGATGTCTCTGAACGCAGGAAGCCTTCCTTATCGGCGTCCAATATGGCCACCAGAGAAACCTCCGGTATATCCAAGCCTTCTCTTAGAAGATTTATACCCACCAGAACATCAAACTCTCCCAAACGCAGGCTTCTTATAATCTTCATTCTCTCCATGGTATCTATATCTGAATGCAGATACTTTACTCGGATGCCGACTTCCTTCATGTACTCTGTCAAATCCTCTGCCATCTTCTTTGTAAGAGTGGTCACCAGCACTCTTTGCTGCTTGTTCACTCTTTCATTTACTTCACCGATCAGGCTATCTATTTGTCCTTTAACAGGTTTAATCTGTATTTCAGGATCAATCAGCCCTGTAGGTCTAATGATTTGCTCAACGATTTGTGTGCTTCTCTCCAGCTCATATTGAGCAGGGGTCGCACTAACGCAGACCACCTGATTGATGCGCTCTTCAAATTCCGCGAAATTCAAAGGTCTGTTGTCATAGGCAGAAGGAAGTCTGAAGCCATATTCCACCAGAGATTCCTTTCTTGCTCGGTCTCCAAAATACATCCCTCTAACCTGAGGCAGCGTTACGTGAGATTCATCTACTACCAGCAGATAATCATCAGGGAAGAAGTCCAGCAGCGTAAAAGGTGAACTGCCCGGCTCTCTGCCGCTGATATGTCTGGAGTAGTTCTCTATTCCGGAGCAGTAGCCTACCTCTCTCATCATTTCTATGTCATAATTGGTACGCTGCTGCAGCCTTTGCGCCTCAAGAAGCTTATCCTGCTCCTTCAATTCTTTCACTCTTTGCTCCAATTCAGCCTCAATGCTCTTTATAGCAACCTCCAGCTTTTCGTGCGTGGTGGCATAGTGTGACGCCGGATATATGAAGGCGTGCTGCATCTCGCCGATGATGGTGCCGGTCAAAGAATCTATCTCCAATATCCGGTCTATTTCATCGCCAAAAAACTCCACCCTGATCGCCTTGCTTGATGAAGATGCAGGAAAAATATCCACTACATCCCCACGTACACGGAAGGTTCCTCTGATAAAGTTGATGTCATTTCGGTCATACTGCATGTCTACAAGTTTCCTGATCACTTCATCTCTCTCTTTTTGCATATTTTTACGCAAGGAAAGAGCCAGAGTCCTGTAGTCCTCCGGATCACCCAGACCATATATGCAGGAAACGCTGGCTACAATGATTACGTCTCTTCTTTCCAGAATAGCCGCTGTAGCGGAGTGTCTCAGCTTATCTATTTCATCATTGATGGAAGCGTCCTTCTCAATATAGGTATCCGAATGAGCTACATACGCTTCCGGTTGATAATAATCATAATAGCTTACAAAATATTCAACACAGTTGTTAGGGAAAAACTCCTTAAACTCACTGCAAAGCTGTGCTGCCAAAGTCTTGTTATGTGCCAGCACCAGGGTCGGTCTTTGAACCTTCTCAATCACATTTGCCATGGTAAAGGTTTTACCTGAGCCTGTTACCCCAAGCAGGGTCTGCATTCTGTCGCCCTTCTCAATGCCTTTTGCCAAGGCCTCAATAGCTTTAGGCTGGTCTCCTGTAGGTTTATATTCTGATACAATTTTAAATTGTTCCATATCTATTCTCCTTGTAGTTTACATAATATATTATATACCATTTAAGGAGTTTCAGTAAACAAGTTATATAATAGAACATTTGTTCGTAATAATTGTATATTTATTACAGCAAACTGTCAATACGAAAATTAAAGTTTTTGTTGTCACAAACAAAGGGTAACAGCTTGCCTGTTACCCCGGAATTTTTATTTCATTTTCTCTTTATACATCAGCCATGCCAGCTTAAAAATCATGCTGTCCTCAAACCTTCTCAGGTCAAAGCCTGTAAGCTTGTAAATCTTATCAATTCTATACAACAAGGTATTCCGATGTATGTATAAACGGGACGAAGTATCCGTCAAGTTTAAATTGTTTTTGAACATTTCTTCTATGGTCTGCTCCATCTCACTATTCAGCAGCTCTATAAAACGCGAGCTAAAAATTCTGCTTACAATGCTGTCCTTCAGTCCTTTATCAATGGAAGACACAAGCCTATAGATCAGCATGCTTTGATAATCCAACAGTTGTTGATTCAATCCATAGCTCTGCTTCAAAAGCATGACCTGTATGCAATTGTTATAAAGCTCTGTCAGCTGCTGTGGCCGCTCTAAGCACCCGCCTATTGCTACAACCGTTTCAACATACAATTCGGTAAGGATATTCTTCTGCAAATCACCGCATGCTTCAATAATATCCTGTGCTTCAACCAAAGCAATCAGGTTTTCCTGGTATGCACAAATATGCTTGACTTCCAAGCTGTTTTTTATTATCTCCAGCAATTCGCTCTTGATGCCGGTCGTGTCAGCACCACCCACAGTAATCAAATACAGCGCCTTTTCCTTGTCTATCAGTTGGTTTACAGCAGCGATGTCTGAATAGTCGCCCATTCCCGAAAGAATGTTCAACACGAAATCCTTTGAAGTCTTGTGACTTTCCATTTGACTCCTAAGGTATAGTATCGCTAGTGATAAAGCAGATTCATCAATTACAGCATCACCAGCCGTATAAAAAACACGATTGTCTCCTGCAGCTCCGACATCCCAGGAATTATAACCTTCCAGTCCATGCTTCTCATCGGTCTCTGGATAAAAACATATGTTATCCTCAGTATTCAATGCCATATTGCATTTTAATATGCCGTGCAATTGAGCTAATATTTCTTTTGTATGCATCATCGTTGACCTCACAGGCTCAAATTATATAAAAAGCACTAAATTCTTTAATCGTAAAGTTTTTAGTGCTTTTCTTCTATTACTATCTTATAGCTTTTTCTGTTTCCATGTCAAATAAATGTATCTTATCGCAGTGGAATCGAAGCTCAACAGTATCTCCTGTTCTCATGCGTGAGTGGGAGTCTACTCTTGCTGTAAGCTGCTGGCCTGCAATTGTCAGGTACAGGAAGGTCTCTGAACCCATAAGTTCTGCTACTTCCACCTTGCCTTTAATTACAGAATAGTTGCTTGACAATGGATCAACCTCACTGTCGTGGAGATTCTCCGGTCTGATGCCTAGATGCACCTTACGCCCTACATAGCCTCCGTCTTTAAGTACATTTTGCATATGCTCCACAATCTCGAGGATGCTGCCGTCTCCCAGCCTTACTTGAATCTTGCCATCCTGCTCAAAAACCTCAGCTGACAAAATATTCATTTGAGGACTGCCGATAAAGCATGCAACGAAAAGATTATTTGGCTTATCATAGGCATTTTGCGGTGAATCGATCTGCTGGATCTCTCCGTCCTTCATGATTACGATTCTAGTGCCCATTGTCATCGCTTCTGTCTGATCGTGGGTTACATAGATGAAGGTAGTCTCCAAACGCTTATGAAGCTTGGAAATCTCCGTTCTCATTTGAACTCTCAGTTTGGCATCCAGATTTGACAAAGGCTCATCCATAAGGAAAACCTTTGGTTCTCTGACAATCGCTCTTCCCAATGCAACTCTTTGTCTTTGACCGCCAGACAAAGCCTTAGGCCTTCTCTCCAGCAGATGCTCAATTTCCAATATCTTAGCTGCATTTTTCACTCTTTCATCTATTTCTGCCTTTGGAACCTTCTTCAGCTTCAATCCAAAAGCCATGTTTTCATAAACAGTCATATGAGGATATAGTGCATAGTTTTGGAAAACCATTGCAATATCCCTATCCTTCGGCGGAACATCATTTACCAGCTTCTCACCTATGTAAAGCTCGCCTTCAGAAATCTCCTCCAAGCCTGCAATCATTCTCAGAGTTGTTGTCTTACCACAGCCTGATGGCCCTACTAGCACGATAAACTCCTTATCGGCTATGTCCATGTTGAATTCCTTAACAGCCATAACATTACCGGGATAAATCTTTTTTATATTTTTTAGTGATACCTCTGACATCTCAATCCGCCCTTTCAATATAAAATCATCTAGCTTCATTATATTTGAAAATTATGGATGAAACCATTATGAGTATTCATGATTTTAATTCAGATAATTTGTAATAATAAATAGTGTCCTCTAGTATAAATTTTCATAAAAGGCATAAAATTATAAATATACATTTCAATGCATTTTATATCAATACTGGAAGAGGTGAAGCCAATTGAGCGACAGATTTGACCATAATAACAGCTTGCCCGGTGCTAGGTCATTGGAATACGACAGGGAAATCCAGCTATTAAGGAACATGGAATCTGTACATTTAAGGAAAAAAGCTGCCTTTGATGAACTGTTGAGATATACTTATAATAATATAAAAGAAGCAGACCAAACCGATTCCGAGCATAAAAACCCATGAAAAAAGCGCCATCTAGGCGCTTTTTTTTATTTTGATACACTAATCTTTTTCTTGGGGAACAGCTTATTGTATAAAGTTGCACCAAGGGACTCGCCTTCATTGATTTCAAAGTAAATGCCTGCATTTCTAGGTACTATGAGTATCCCCAGATTACGGACTCCTTCTCTGTAATTCTGATACTCCAGCGTCTTGTGTCTGCCGTCAGGCTTTCGCACCTCTAGCCAAATAAAGGTCGGATAGGTTTCAAGATATTCCACAAGCTGACTTTCGGAACTGACCGGGATATTGTTGATGCTTAATATCCTATCCCCGGGTTCCAGCTTCATTTGCTTGGCAGGAGAGTCCTCTCTGGTATAAAGCACGCAGACGCCTTCATCATAGGCATCAAATAGGGGTTTCCCTTCCTCCTCCTCTTTCTTACCGCTGATGATCAGGATTTCGTGAGCAAGAGGCGCAAACAAGGCCGCTGCATAAGCAAAGACTTGAAGCTTTGCCGCTGCAATCGATAAAACAATCAAAACCAAGCTGTATACAGCCAACCTATATGCCGATTTCTTGCACCGCTGCTCCGGCACCTGAGTGATGGCAACATCTCCATATCCCAATACCACGGGAACTAAGAACGGCAAATATACAAATGCTTGGTTTTGCGTCAGTAATGGCCACCAAGCCGGCATGGCTGTGCCTGCAATATAGCTGATTCCCTGTGTCAAAGGATAAGATAGTGCAAGCAGCACCAGAGGAATTGGCCACATCCTGTTCATCATATAGCCTCCCACGATTTTGCCGCTATCCTTCTTAACAAATATAGGTGTTGCAAAAGAATATCCGTCAATCCAGATCAAGAAGCTTTCAATAAGGTGAAGCAAGCCCACCAAAGCCATCAATCCGGGTACATAAACATTTGGGAAACCAAAAATAAGACTCATCAGTGCCACTAATCCGCCTGCATAGGAAAAACAAAGATATCGCACATTGATTAGAGACAACAGCACTGCGATAATCCAAATATATGTAATTCCGGAAGCAAGCATTCCCTGACTATGTGGTACATAATGCTCTATGGTTATGCCCAGCATAATCACTAGAAAGCTTCCGAACAGCCCTCCGATAAATCCGTTGAATAAAGAACCGGACATCTTTTCTACCAAGGGCAATCTATTTTTCAGCATAGCAAATTCAATGTTTGAGGTTTTTCTGTACAGCAGCAGGATGATCACCAGCAAAACCCAAAACATCTGATTTGCTATGATTCCACCAATCTCACTAATCACAAGACCCGCCATCTTAAGTATAAAATGCATCTTTGCACCTCATTATTTTATTTGTTTCAGCATTTCCTGCATTGCTCTTTCCAATTGAAGATCCTTTACATCTTCCGCTCTTTGACCTTCCTTCACTTCCATGGCCTTCACCTCAATATTTGGCTCAATACCAACCTTATTGATGCTAATTCCCTTTGGCGTATAATACTTTTGAGTAGTGAGCTTGAAGCCGGAACCATCCTTTAGGCCTTCCACTGATTGCACCAAGCCCTTGCCAAAGGTCTTTGTACCAATCAATAAACCCGCCTCTCTGTCCTTCACCGCACCTGCCAATATTTCAGAAGCACTTGCACTGCCCTCGTCTACCAATAGTATAAGTGGTATTCCAAGACCGCCTCCTTTTGAATTATAAACTTCTCTATTCTTATTGATATCCTCTGTGTAAACAACCATGCCTTCCCCTAACAGTTCATCTGCGATTTCTAAGCATGAACTTACATAACCTCCCGGATTCTGTCTCAAATCCACTATAAGACCCTTTATATTTTTCGCCTTTAGGGCGTCAAGGTTTTTCTTAAAGTCCTTGCCTGCATCAGAGTCAAAGCTGCTTAATCTGATATAGCCGATATCATTTTCCTTTACTTCACTTTTTACTGCCTTTTGATTAATCATTTCTCTCTTTATTTCAAAGACAAGAGGTTCTCGGACCTCATCTCTCATAACAGTCAGCTTCACCTTGGTTCCCGGCTCGCCTTTAATCATTTCTACTGCCTTATCCAATTCCATGCCTACCAAGTCGGTATCATTGACTTTGATCAGCTTATCGTTGGTTTTGATGCCTGCTTTTTCACCCGGAGTGTCCTCAATAGGTGCCACTACTGTGATATATCCCTCTTCACTTTTTGTTACGATAACGCCTATTCCGCCGAAGCTTCCGCTGGTCATCTCATTCATGCTTCTGAATTCAGAAGGTGTCATATATATGGAATAGGGGTCTCCCAAGGCCTCAAATATCCCTTTCATGGCTCCGTCTATCAGAACCTGGTCATCTGCCCCTTCAACATAATTCTTTTTTATGTACTCTTTCAAACCTAATAGTTTTTCAACATCCTTTAGATTTTCATAATCACTTTTTGAAACGACTACCCGATCTCCCATTACAACCTCAATTGTATTGGTAATCATAAAGGTTAACATTGAAGTTACCACAACTAGTATGATTCCAATCAGTAACGCTTTCTTTTTGCTTATCATTTACAACACCTCTATCTATAATTAAACTTTAATTTTTATTTCGAAATCTCAAACATGAAAAAGCAGGCTTTTTACCTGCAGCTAACACATCATATATTTTGATATATATTTATGCCTCATATTGTTTATACCTTCTATTATTAATTATCTTTATTGCATTTTTTACAGTACCCATATATCTCAAACTTATGCTCAACAGGCATAAAGCCTAAATGTTCCAGTTCGTTGCTCTTCAAATCACCATATGGGCACAAGTCAATACTTTGCATATCTCCGCATTTTAAGCATATCACATGATGATGATGATGGTCACTGTGCTTCAGTTCGAAATGACTGATTCCACTGCTTATATTCAGCTTATGTATAACACCAAGCTTGCATAGAAGCTCCAGGTTTCTGTAAACCGTTGAAAAATTGATATTGGCGTTTTGCCTTCTGACCTTTTCATAGATCTCTTGGGCTGTATAATGGGCAGGACACTGCTCAAAAGCCTCTATAATGATTCTCCGCTGCCCCGTAAGCTTGTATCCCAAATCTCTTAAGGTACTTTCTATATGGCTTATTTTATTCATTCAATCACATCCAATTTTAAGCTGCTCTTTTTAGAGTATACTTTTTGCTTGCAATCACTACCAGAAGGATGATTACGCTAAACACCACAATTGCACCGCCCGGCGCAAGGTTTAAATAGTAAGAAGCTATCAACCCCGCAACCACTGCCAGCATACCGAATGCTACCGAGTTCAGCATAGTACTCTTGAAGCTTTTGGATATCTGCATACTGGTTGCTACCGGTATGACCAGCATGGAGGAAATCATTAAAATTCCAACCACTCTCATAGCTGCCACTATGGTTAAGGCTGTCAATACAGTGAAAAATATGTTTAATCCTTCTGTGGGCATTCCCGCCAAAGCAGCACCTTCCTCATCAAAGGCAATATATAGAAGTTCTTTATAAAGCAATATAACGCTGATAATAATGAATATGCTGATTCCCGCCATGATAACGATGTCTCTTGACGTTACTGCGATGATGCTGCCAAACAGGAAGCTCATCAGGTCCGCATTGAAAGAATCCGCCAGACTTATCATCAAAACAGCCAAACCAATGCTGGCAGATAATACAATGGATATGGACAACTCCGCATATTGCGGGAAGCTTTTGCGCAGCTTTTCAATGCCTACAGCTGCCGCAACGGAGAATAGAATGGCGCCCCATATGGGATAGAAATTCCCCAGCATGCCTGCAGCTATTCCTGCCAAAGATGCGTGAGAAAGGGTATCCCCTATCATAGACAATCTTCGCAAAACCACAAAGGTGCCTATTACAGGACAAATAATTGAAATCAATATGCCTGCCACAAAGGCTCTCTGCATAAAATCATATTGTAGCATTTCCATGGCTTGTCTCCTCCTGTCTCGCTTCCTTTAGTGGTTATGAATCAATGGTGCAACCTCGTGCCCATACAGTTCATTCAGATTGGGCTCTCCAACACCGCAGCCATGCTCATGGGCCTTTCCTCTGGAAAGACAAATGACTCTGGTAACGTTTTTACTGACAGCTCCCACATCGTGGGTAACCATTACAACGGTTATGTTTTTTTCCTTATTCAAATCATCCATCAGGGCATAGAAGTCCTTCTCAGAATTCGCATCTATGCCTGTTGTAGGTTCGTCCATAAATAGTATTTCAGGAGAGCTTACCAAGGCCTTGGCAATGAAAACCCTTTGCTGTTGCCCCCCCGAAAGTCTTCCTACCAATCTATCCTTATAGTCCAGCATTCCTACCAAATCCAGCACTTCATGAACCTTTTCCACATGCTGCTTGTTTATTCTGCCCATCAAGCCTACCCTGGAATAAAGGTTTGCTTTGACAACCTCCTCCACAGTGGCCGGGAAGCCTTGGTTAAAGGACGTTGCCTTTTGGGGAATGTATCCGATACGTCCCCATTCCTTAAACTTGTTGATATCCTTGCCAAACAATTCAATACTTCCCTGCATTGGCTTCAGCAGGCCTGTACAGATTTTCATCAAGGTGCTTTTACCTGAACCATTAGGGCCTATGATTGCCATGAAGTCACCCTGGTAGATTTCCAAGGCGGCACCATCTAATATATTTCTTCCCTCATAGCCAAAGCGTATGTTCTTGGCCTTTATTATCGGACTTTGCATTATTCCATCATCGCCTTCTTTAGATTTTCCAGATTTTCATACATGATTGTGATGTAATTTCTTCCTTGTTTGATTTCCTTTTCAGTAATACCCTGTCCATCATTCAACACCAGGGTTTCAGCACCGACCTCTGTTGCCAAAGCCTGTGACAGCCTAGGACTTACAAGACTCTCGAAGAATATATACTTAATGTTGTTTTCTCTGCTGATTTCCGCAAGCTCTGACAGCTTTTTGGGGCTGGGCTCTGCCTGAGGTGTAACCCCCCGAATAGGCAATTGAGTCAATCCGTATTCTTTCGCCAGATACTCAAAGGCTGAGTGCGAAACAATAAACTTTTTATTCTTAAAGCCTGCAACCGCCTGTCTGTAATCACTATCCAGCTTATCCAGCTGCACAGCCAGTTTGTCGTAATTGGATTCATAATATTCCTGATTCGCTTTATCTATTTCAATCAATGCCGCTAGAACATTTTGAGCCTGCTGCTTGTACTTAACAGGGCTAACCCATACATGGGGATCATAAGCCAGTTCTTCCTCTTCATGCTCCTCTTCTTCCTCTTCATGTACATCTGCAGTTTCTTCATTATAAGGAAGCAGTTCTAAGCCTTGGCTTGTGTCCACCGTTTTCACGCCTTCCTTTTCTAGAGAAGGCAGCAAGTCCTTCAACCAGGATTCCATTCCTGCACCGTTATATACCAGCATATCTGATTCCTGCAGTTCTGCCATGGTCCTTGGTTTAGGATCCCAATCGTGAGGTTCGACACCGGCAGGCACTAGGCTATAAACTACCGCTTTGTCCCCAGCTATTTGCGATGCCAGAAACTGCATGGGATAAAAGCTTGCATATATGGTTAATCCTTCTTGTGCTTCAGGCTTCGCAGGAGTTCTGCCGCAAGCTGCAAGTGACAGTATCATCGTTGTTATCAAAATAATAGTTAAAATCTTTTTCATTGGTATCTCCTCTCATTTTGCAAATCATTTGCATTTATATTGTATAATATTGCCGCTTTCTATGTCAAATATACAAAAAAGCACTTAATAAAACATGCAAAATGCTTTATTAAGTGCTTCATTCTATTTTCCTAAATAATTCATCGGGTTGGTATGCTGTCCGTTTACTCTGACCTCGAAGTGTAGGTGCGGTCCAGTTGATAACCCTGTACTTCCAATTTTGGAAATGGTTTGGCCTCTTTTGACGGTGTCCCCTTCTGCTACAAGCAGCTTGGAGTTGTGCGCATATAATGTGGATATCTTACCCCCGTGGTCTACGATTACAGTATATCCATAACCGCCGTAATAACCTGCAAAGATTACCTTTCCACCATTACCTGCAATTACGTCCTTACCGGAGGAAGCCCCAATATCTATGCCTGTATGGAATTTCTTCGTCTTCAGGATCGGATGAGTTCTATATCCATAAGGGGAGGTGATTCTTGTACTGGATGGCACAGGCCATTCAATTTTTCCCCCAATATATTTATTGCTGGACTGCAGTGCAAGAATCTTTTTCTCTAGTTCTTTGGATTCTTCCAATAGCTTGTCCTCTAATCGATTCAGTTCCTTCAAATCCTTGACCAATTCATTGAGCACTTTGGTTCTATCTGCCTTGGCAGTTTCAACCTGCTCCTTCTTGTCGCCGATCTGCTGCTTCAGTCTTTCTTTTTCCGCCAATTCATTTTGCAGCTGCGCTTCTTTTTGCGCAATATTATCACGATGCATCTTCATATTCTTCAACAGAGTTACGTCATAATTCATGATTTTCTTTAGATAATCCATCCTAGTGATAAAATCTCCAAAGCTGGCGGAGTCCAATATAACAGACAGGTAGCCCACAGCGCCCGTCTCATACATCACTCTCACTCGTTTCTTCAGCAGGTCCTTCTGCCCAGTAGCGTCCTGTGTTGCTCTTTCCAGATCTCTTTTGGTTACAACAATCTGGTCTTCCAAGGTGCCTAGCTGCCCTTCTACGGCATCCAGTTCCTTCTCCGCTTGATTCAGCTTGCTGTCCAGCTCTGCTACTTGCTTTGAGATTGTTTTCTTTTCACTGTTCTTCTGATTGATGGCCTTTTGCGTCTGTTGGATCAGTTTGTTCTTTTGTTCCAGCTGTTTTTTTAAAGCATCTGAGGTTGTATCCGCTGAAATTGCTACAGTAGCTGCAAATATGCATACAAATACCATGATCATTATTCTTGTTATAGCCTTCATGCAGACACCTCCTATACCTTGATAAATTTTCTGACAGATAAGAAACTTCCAATGATGCCAATCATCAACCCTACTGTTGTAAGCAGCAGTACAAGGCTGCTCATTACATCCCCAAAGGGCATTAAGGTTACAGATAAAAGACCGATCATCTGGTTCTTGATTGCGTTGCTGCTATAATAGTATCCAACGCCCACAGCCAGGGATGTAATAAAGCTTCCCAACAAACCAAGCAGCATTCCTTCCACAATAAAGGGGCCTCTTACAAACCAGTCCGTGGCACCAACATATTTCATGATGTTGATTTCTTTTCGTCTTGCATATACAGTAAGCTTTATAGTGTTGGATATGATAAATACCGATATGAAAACCAGTATTGTAATAATCGCCAAACTGCTGATTCTCAGGATATAAGTCGCCTTGAGCAGCTTCTCCAGCTCCTCCTTGCCATAAACAACCCGCTCAATATTGGATATGGAGGATATGGCCAAGGCTACCGAGTTCGCCTTTGACGGATCCGTCAAGGTCACCTTGAAGCTGTCCGGCAGAGGGTTCTCTCCCTCCAAGCCCTCCAGCAAGTAGGAATTTTCGCCCCATTGGCTGTTCAAGTCCTTCAGGGCCTGTGCTTTGGGAATAAATTGTACCTCCTTGACGCCGGAAATTGTCTTTATTTCCTTTGACATCGAGCTGACAATAGCTTCGCTGAGATTATCATGCAAGTACACTTTCATTTCAATTTGCGACTCCAGCTTTGATGCTGCGTAATCCACATTCATCACGATGATGAAAAATATTGCGATTACCAGCAGGGCTGCGATAACCGAGCTGATGGACGCCGCGCTCATGGTTTTGTTTTTGCGAAGGCTGCCAAAGCCCTCCTGGACAAAAAACTTAGCGGTTCTGATTTTCACTGAAATAACCCCCTCGCCTTTCATCTCTAATGATATTGCCGTCATTGATTTCAACAACCCTTTTTTTCATTTTGTCTACAATATGCAAATCGTGAGTGGCCATCAATATGGTGGTTCCCCTTTGATTAATTTCATTAAAAAGCTTCATGATCTCTACAGACATTTCGGGGTCGAGATTTCCCGTAGGCTCGTCAGCAATCAGGATGGATGGACCATTTACCATGGCTCTGGCTATGGATACCCGTTGCTGCTCTCCGCCTGAAAGCTGATGAGGATATTGCTTGGACTTCTTGCTTAATCCCACCATACCAAGCACCATGGGCACCTGTCGGCGAATATCCTTCGGCGCTGCCTCTACAACCTCCATTGCAAATGCGACGTTCTCATAAACCGTTTTATCCTGAAGCAATCTGAAATCCTGAAATACCACACCCATGCTCCTTCTTAGGTTTGGTATCTGACCTCTTTTCAACTTTGTAATATCTTTTTCGCCTATAATAAGCTTGCCGGAATCAAGCTCCAGTTCCTTCATCAGCAGTTTTATTATAGTGGACTTTCCTGCTCCGCTTGTTCCAACCAGGAAAACAAACTCGCCGTTTTCTATATTTAAACTAACGTTATTCAAAGCCACATGTCCGTTGGCAAATTTTTTACTAACATTGACAAGTTGTATCAAATCCTCACTTCCCTTCGTTTTTTTCATCTATCCATCAAATTTGTTTAAAAAACTACATAGTATTTATGCTATTCTACAAAAAAAAACAAAATCCTCTACAAATATAGGATTTTGTTCGGGTTTGTCATATTTTACATGCATCTTATGGATTGTATTTATTCACTCTCGTGCAGAGCAGCCTGTATAGGATAACAGCTGCAGAGATCCAGGCAATGCTTAAGCTCCAGCCTGTTATAATATCGCTGATATAGTGTACATTAAGATATACTCTGCTAAGGCCTGTTAATAAGCCATACAATAATAAGACTACTGTTGCACCGATGTTGAACTTTTTATTTTTTGAAAAGATCCAAATCAGATAGATGGACAGAAGCACCAAAGCCATCAAATTCATGGAATGACCGCTGGGCATACTGAAGCTGTTGGCCTCATTGTAATGTCCTATGTCTACAAGATGCAGGCTTACGTCCGGTCTTGGCCTGTGAATCAGTACTTTAAGCAGTTCATTGAATCGCCATACACCTAACATATAGATTGCAACCATTATAGCTTCCATATGCTTTTTGTAAATAAACAATACAATGATAAGCAGTGCAGTTACAATGATCACCGGCAGCGTTTCTCCTGTTGCAGTCAAGGCTCTGAATACTGCGTCCAGCCATGGCGTCCTTATTGCTTTCATCAAGCCTTGCATGCTGCTGTCCAAGAACCACTGTCCATAGCTGATATAGTTCCAAACCATATAAGCAGCCATTGCGATTGCTGCAAGCAGGGCATAAATTACTACATTGGCTGTATTTATTTTTTTAATTTTCATTTCTCTATTTATCTGACTCACAAAACACACCTCTAAATCATACTCTCATATAATGATATGACAAATCTTATGGATTATCAAGCCACAAGCTTATTACAACAGAAAGCTTCCAAAACTAGATGGAAAATATAATATATCTAAATATTAACAATTATTGAAAAGATCCCTTTTATATATTATAATACCCATACAGGGTACTAGTAGCAAGGAGGTAGGTAAAATGAATATAAAACTGTCAGATAGAGCGAAAGAGGAGCTGGAGAAGCTGCAATCAAAGAGCTTCAGGCTGGAGGTTATCAGCCATGGCTGAGCAGGCCCCGTATTCGGATTGGTTCAGGGTGAACCAACAGATGAGGATGCAATTATCCAGGTTGACGATATGCAGTTCGCTGTTGATGGACTTTATTCAGAGATCATAGACAGCTTTGATGTGGAATACAGCAATGGTGTTTTTCGCAAGGGCTTTGCCGTGTATCCAAATGGAAGAAGAAGCAGCTGTTGACGAAAAAGCAGAGCCTATAGGGCTCTGCTGTACTTTTTCTCATGCCATCTGTCTTCAAATATTCTCAGCCACAGCATAAACAAGCCTGAAAGCATAGAAAGCGCAAAGCAAGTAATCCAAACGCTTTGAATGCCTATATTGTCTATTGACCACCCAAATATCTTAGGCCCAAAAGCGGAACCTAAACCAGTGATGATTGGAATCACGGCATTGAATTGTCCTCTTTGATTCATGGGTGAATTGTTGGCAACATAAACGCCTGCATTTGTAGCTTCTAAAATCTCTCCGATCGTAAAAATCCACCCAGATAACATAAACATCCAAAAGCTGTTTATCACGCCAATCATTCCAAACCCTACTGCATAAAAGACTCCGGCAATTGCTATGTTCATGATGGGTTTGATCTTTCTTGTAAGCTTAATAATCGGGATGGTGAACAGAATGACTACAACACCAGTCCAGGTCAAAACATAACCGAAATACTCCGTTCCCCCTTGATCCCCGAAGGTCAATGCCATCTGAATAGGAATCGCAAAGCCGATGACAGAGTATACCAATTGATTTATGGTTTTTCCAATTAAAAAAAGCAGTAATGCCGGTCTGCTGAGCAACGCCTTAAATACATTTGTTTTTTCGGCTGCCTCAGCATCATTCGATTGCATGCTTTCTTCTATTTCCT
>Ga0196972_1000383_pt1 | contig 24964 bp, 19 predicted proteins | sample S1v_2013CmetaG_FD_148618 | JGI IMG/M metagenome (GOLD analysis project Ga0196972, IMG submission 148618) | Soil microbial communities from Anza Borrego desert, Southern California, United States - S1+v_20-13C | ecosystem: Environmental > Terrestrial > Soil > Desert | place: USA: California...
GACTTGATGACCAGGGAAGCAGAAACTGTACCCATAGGGGCTAATAAGCTTCTGTATCTTCCTTATCTTATGGGAGAGCGTACTCCCCATCTCGATCCCGATGCAAGAGGCGTGTTTTTTGGTCTTTCGGCTATCCATAGCAGAAAAGACATGCTTCGAGCTGTACTTGAAGGGGTTTCATACTCCTTGAAGGATTGCCTGGAGGTATTTGGAGAGATGGGTGTAACAGTTGACAGCATGATGGCGGCAGGGGGAGGCGGGGCCAGCCCTATGTGGCGCCAGATGCTGGCTGATCTATATGCATGTCCTGTAAAAACTGCAGTATCCAAGGAGGGCCCGGCATTGGGTGTTGCTTTGCTGGCCGGGGTAGGAGCAGGTGTTTACAGTAGTGTTGAAGAGGCATGTGATGCTGTGATAAAAGCAGATGTTATGCAGCAGCCGATTAGGGCGAATACTGTGGAGTACGAGAAATATTATGAACTGTATAAAAAGCTATACCCTGCAATGAAGCAAAGCTTCTGTGACTTGCAGAGATTATAGGTCAAAACATATGCCGGGCATTTATCCAAATGCCTGGCTCTTTTATGCTATAATGGTATATAGGATTTCTTTGTAATAGGAAGTGATTTTGTGGGAAGTACTACAGAAAAAATACTTGAAGTGGATTTGTTCAAACCGGTCAGCGAATTTTTGATAGAACAGGGTTATACAGTCAGAAGCGAGGTCAAAAACTGCGATATAGCCGCTGTCAAGGACGATGAGCTGGTTATCGTTGAATTAAAGAGAAATTTAAGTGTGGATTTGCTCGCTCAAGCAGTGAAGCGGCAGAAGTCTGCAGATATCGTATATATGGCAGTGCCTAAGCCTAAGCGATTGACTGGCAATGCCAAGTGGAAGGATATCATTCACTTGGTAAGACGACTGGAGCTGGGTCTTATACTTGTATCCTTCAAGGGGGAAAAGGGTATTGTGGAAATAGCAGTACATCCCGCGCCCTTTGACAGGGATAGAAGCATAAAGGCCAACAAGAAAAAAAGGGATGGAATCATAAAGGAAGCAAAAAGCAGATATATGGATGCCAATGTAGGAGGCAGCACGAGGACCAAACTGGTTACCGCCTATAAGGAAAGTGCAATATTTGTGGCCTGCTGCCTTGAAAAACATGGGCAGATGTCGCCTAAACAACTCAAAGAGCTGGTGACGGAAGGGATCAAACCCGCTTCTATCCTCACGCAGAACTATTATGGATGGTTTGACAGGGTTCAAAAAGGGATATACTGCATCAATGAGGTTGGAAAAGCTGCTTTGTTGGAGCATAAACAGTTTGCAGAGTATTATTTCAATAAGCTGGAGAATAATTGACAGTTTGGGGAAAAATGAATATAATTACTCTAGATTAGTACGTTTATTGTACCGCGTGGACTATATTTGTCCCGGTTAAAATAAGAATAAGAAAGGCCGTGAATGAAATGGAAAAAAGACCTGTTGTACTTGTTGTGATGGATGGTATCGGTATTAACGAAGATGAATATGGCAATGCAGTGAAGGCTGCTCATACACCTACTCTTGACATGCTTATGAATAACTTCCCCTACACAACCATAAAAGCTCATGGAACAGCCGTAGGATTGCCAAGCGATGATGATATGGGCAATTCAGAGGTTGGTCACAATGCTTTGGGTTGTGGTCAGATATACAGCCAAGGGGCAAAGCTTGTAAACGAGTCCATTGATAATGGTAAGATGTACAGCTCAGAGACCTGGCATAAGGTAATTAATAACTGCATTGAAAACAATTCTACATTACACTTCCTGGGTCTTTTGTCTGATGGTAATGTACACTCCAATATTGAACACCTAAAATCTATGATTGTGAAGGCTAAGGAAAACAATATAAGAAAGGTCCGTGTTCATGCATTGCTGGACGGTCGTGACGTATTGGCTACTTCAGCTTTGGAATATGTAGATGATCTGGAAAAGCTGCTGAGGGTATTAAATGATGACACCTTTGATGCTAGAATCGCAAGCGGCGGCGGCAGAATGAAAATCACCATGGATCGTTATGAAGCAAATTGGGATATGGTTCGCCTTGGCTGGGAGACCCATGTTCTAGGATTGGGCAGACAGTTTGACAATGCCAGCGAGGCTATTTCTACATACAGAAAAGAGTATGATGTGATAGATCAGGATTTGCCTCCTTTCATCATTGCGGAAGATGGCAATCCGATTGGAAAAATCGTAGATAAGGACAGTGTGGTTCTGTTCAACTTCAGAGGGGACCGCGCCATTGAGATCAGTATGGCCTTTGACTATGAAGAATTCAATAAGTTCGATAGAGGCAGACGTCCGGATGTAGTTTACTGCGGCATGCTCCAATATGACGGAGATCTGAACCTGCCAAAGAACTACCTGGTTTCACCGCCGGAAATAAGAAATACTTTATCAGAGCTTTTGACAAAGAATAAGATTAGACAATATGCGATATCAGAAACTCAAAAGTATGGTCATGTGACTTACTTCTGGAATGGAAACAAGAGTGGGAAGTTTGATGCTGCTTTAGAGGACTACGAAGAGATACCTTCAGATAGAGTATCCTTTGATGAACGCCCATGGATGAAGGCGGCAGAGGTGACAGATAAGCTGATTGAAGCTTTGAGATCAGGAAAGTATGACTTCTTAAGAGTAAACTATCCAAACGGAGATATGGTGGGACATACAGGAAGCTTCAATGCAACAAGAATCTCTGTGGAAACAGTTGATTTGTGTCTGACAAGATTAATTAGAGTAATTGATGAGATGAATGCGATACTGGTTGTCACAGCTGATCATGGAAACGCTGATGAAATGTTTGAAAAGGTAAAGGGCGGTGCAGCTGCTAAGGCAAAAACAAGCCATACCTTGAATCCGGTGCCTTTTGTGATTTATGATAAGCATCAAAGACATGAGATTAAGGCAGGCAGCTATGGGTTAGCCAATATTGCAGCAACAGTATCTACTCTGATGAACATTGAATATCCTGCTATTTGGGAAGAAAGCATGATATAAGAAAGTAGAAATGAAAGACCTATACTCACTTCATTTGAAGGAGTATAGGTCTTTTTTATTTGAGTGTAATTTTGACTACAGCAAGTCAATACCTGCTATGCAGCATTCTTCCAGCATATCTTCAGGCCAAACAGCTGCCTGTACCTCGCCGATGTGTATACATCTTAGGAAAAACATGCATATTCTTGATTGTCCGATGCCGCCTCCTATAGTATAAGGCAGCTTTCCATCAAGCAAGAGACTATGGTACTCTAATGATTTGCGGTCCTCGCAGCCGGCTTCTGCCAATTGCTTCAATAATGCCGCCTCATCGACTCTTATACCCATGGATGACAATTCGATTTCTCTATCTAGAGGAGGATACCAGAATATGATGTCCCCGTTTAGGCTCCAGTCATCATAATCCGGAGATCTGCCATCATGCTTTTCTCCAGAAGCCAGCAATCCGCCGATTTTTGTAATGAATACTGCACCTTTTTCCTTGGATATTGCACATTCTCTCTCTTTTGGCGTCATACCGGGATACATGTCTTCCAACTCTTGGGTGCTGATGAATGTAATTTCCTCTGGCAGGAATTTCTCAAGGTGAGGATACAGGCTGCATACATACGCTTCAGTGGCTTTAAATACCTTGTATATGCTTCTTACGGTATCGAAAAGGGTTTCCTGTGTTCTTGCCTCTTTGGATATCACCTTTTCCCAATCCCACTGGTCTACATAGATGGAATGCAGGTTATCTAGGGTCTCATCTCTTCTAATGGCGTTCATATCTGTATAAAGACCTTCTCCCAATTGGAAGCCGTATCTTTGCAGGGCCATTCTTTTCCACTTTGCCAAGCTCTGAACGATTTCTATATCGGCATCCTTGATTACCAAGGCATCAAAGCTTACCGGTCTTTCAATACCATTCAGGTTGTCATTTATACCTCTCCCTGTTCTTACGAATAGCGGAGCAGAAACTCTAGTCAAGTTCAGTTCCTTTGCCAATGCACCTTCGAAATAATCCTTGATTCTTTTAATTGCCACCTCTGTATCTCTGATAGATAATTGCGGCTTGTACTGTGTTGGTAGTGTTAGTGTTTTCATGTTTATTCATCCCTTCATTAAAAAAATAATAAAAAAAGAGCCCTACATCCCGAAAGGGACGAAGGACTCTGACTTCGCGGTACCACCCAATTTAGCTGTAAAGCTCACTCTATCAGTACGGAAATAAATCGATACTGTCCAATCTATAACGGTTTGGCTCCGTCTAAGTCTACTTTCCCAAAGGATTTCGGTTAGAAACTCAGAGATGTTCTTCGGTATAGGCTTCGTATTGGTCTCTCACTGCCACCAACTCGCTTGGACTACTTCCACTACGTACTCTTCTCTTCACAGTTATTCGCTGTATTGAATAATTATTTATGATTATAGTACGGATTTTGCCCAGAGTCAAGGAAAAAATTCAAGGTATTATATGGCAAATGGCTGCAAGGCCTTCATAATGCAGCTGCATGATTATTCGCGCTTAGAGTGGCAATAATCCTAAAAGACAAGGGAGGGATTGGATGCTTCAATATCAAGAGGGTAAAATAGCTATTCGGATGTTTCGAATCAAAATGATTATTATATATTTTCTCAACGTTATGGATTTGATTTGCACAAGGAGGTTGATTTCTACAGGACTGTTCTTTGAGGCGAACAAGTTAATGGCTCCAATCATATCAGAGGGCACGGGTACTCTGCTAAAGATAGGGCTGCCAGCTGTGATGCTGATGTGGCTATTCTTTAGGATCCAGTTTGTGAAACCTGTGCAAATGCGTCCGGTGAAATTAATGATTAACAGCTGCCTAATGTTTTATATTATTATCAATATAAGTCATATAATATGGCTCTTATCATTGCTCTAGGGGTGGGGGTGCAAAATTCCAAGCCGATAAATAATGGAATTATATGGCACATGGTTTTAGTTTAGGCTATAATAAGCTTATCAATGATATAGGACGTGAAAAGATGAGAATAGTAGTTGCACCGGACTCCTTCAAGGGCAGTCTTACTGCAAAAGAGGCAGCGGAAAATATTAGAATCGGTATACAAAGAGTCTATCCGGACATTGAAATTTCCTGTGTTCCTATGGCCGACGGCGGAGAAGGAACTGTCCAATCTCTGGTAGACGCTACAGGCGGGCGCTTATTGCATGCAAAGGTTGCTGGACCTATGCTGCATGAAGTAGATGCTTTTTATGGCATATTGGGAGATGAGAAGACTGCTGTCATTGAAATGGCTGCAGCTTCAGGCTTGCCCCTGGTGGAGGAGAATCAAAGGAATCCTTTGCTGGCATCTACCTATGGCACAGGGGAGCTTATCAAGCAGGCACTGGACAGGGGATGCAGGAACTTCATTATCGGCTTAGGCGGCAGTGCCACAAACGATGGCGGCTATGGGATGGCTAAGGCATTGGGCGTAAGATTTCTGGATAAGGATGGACAGGATATAGGCCATGGTGGGGGAAGCCTATCCAAGCTTGCCTCCGTAGACGTTTCTCAAATGGATGGAAGGTTAAAGGAATGCCAGTTTACAGCAGCATGTGATGTAGACAATCCCCTTTGCGGACCAAGAGGGGCAACCTATGTTTTTGGGCCTCAAAAAGGTGTAAAGGATGAGATGCTGGAAATTCTGGATAAGAACTTGGCGCATTATGCTGAAGCAATCAAGTCCACTTTGCATATAGATATCAAGGACTGTCCCGGAGCCGGTGCTGCAGGGGGCTTAGGCGGAGGACTGATGGCGTTTCTGGGTGCCTCGCTGCAAAGAGGGGTTGATATTGTCATAGAAACTGTCAGGCTGGAGCAGCAGGTTAAGGGCGCTGACTTGGTGATAACCGGTGAGGGTATGATGGACTATCAGACGCAGTTTGGCAAAACCCCATATGGAGTAGCAAAGGTTGCAAAAAAATATAATATACCTGTAATAGGGCTTGTAGGAATGATTGGCAAAGATGCCAACATATTATACGATATGGGGATAGACACAATATTTTCAATAGTAAATGGTCCTATGCCTTTGGAAACGGCAATAGCCAAAGGACCGACCTTGTTGCAGGATGCAGCAGAGAGAATCATTCGCCTATATAGAATTGGGAGATAATTGATGAATACGTAAAGAACCCTGCTTAACAAGGGTTCTTTATCTTGCGCAAAATAGATGTCTTTGGTGTATACTTGAATTATGACGATATTTGGAGGGATTCACATGAGCAAGGAAAAACAGTTTGCACAGGAACTTATAGATTTTATATATGATAGCCCTACCGCCTTTCATGCTGTAGTAAGCGCAAGGATTATGCTGGAAAAACAGGGCTTCTCTGAGCTTAAGGAAGAGGATGCATGGAAGCTGGAGCTAGGCGGCAAGTATTTTGTTGAAAAGAACAATTCGGCTTTGCTGGCCTTTGTGGTAGGCAAGGGAAAAGTGGAGGAGCACGGCTTCAGGATTATCGGAGCCCACACGGATTCTCCATGCTTCAGGATAAAGCCTGCAGCAGAAATGACTGTGGAGAACCATTACGTTAAGCTGGATACGGAAACTTATGGCGGGCCGATATTAAATACATGGCTGGATAGGCCTTTATCAGTAGCAGGCAGAGTGATGCTGAAGGGTCAGGATCCTTTCAACCCAGTTGCGAAATTAGTAAATATCAACAAACCTATACTTGTCATCCCTAACCTGGCAATCCATATGAACAGAAATGTAAATCAAGGTGTGGAATTGAACAAGCAAAAGGATATGCTGCCTCTGATGAGCCTTATCAATGAAAATCTTGAAAAGGGCAATTATCTGGTCGGTGCTATTGCCAAGGAATTAGGTGTAGAGCAGCAGGAAATACTTGACTTTGATTTATTCCTATATGAGTTTGAAAAAGGTACTATTATGGGCTTGAACGACGAGTTCATATCCTCCCCGAGGCTGGATGACTTGGCTATGGTGCATAGCGGCATTACGGCAATAACAAGGGCTGAAATCAAAAGCAGCACAAATGTGGTTGCCTGCTTTGACAATGAGGAGGTAGGAAGCACCTCCAAGCAGGGAGCGGATTCACAGCTGCTTTCCAACCTGCTTGAGCGCATCGTTTTATCCATGGGTGGAGACAGACAGGACTTTTTCAGGGCAATTGCAAAGTCCTTCATGATATCAGGAGATTTGGCTCATGCAGTACATCCTAACGTAGGAGAAAAGCATGATCCCCAAAGCAGGCCGGTTATCAATAAGGGGCCGGTTATCAAGCTAAGCGCCAATATGAAATATACGACGGACAGCAATTCAGCTGCTGTATACGCAGGCATCTGCAAAGAAGCAGGGGTTCCAGTGCAATATTTCGTCAATAGATCAGACGAAGCTGGAGGCAGCACCATAGGTCCTATTTCTGCTTCTCATCTTGAAATGAGATCTGTAGACATGGGAACACCAATACTTGCAATGCACTCCGTCAGGGAGTTGGGCGGAGTGCTGGACCATACTTATGCGACCAATAGCTTCGTCAAGTTCTTTGAAGTATAGAAACAAAATATAACGTCCCAAAAGTCAAGGGCTTATGCCCTTGGCTTTTTTTCATACTAATTTTAGGACCTCCTGCATATAAATAAAACTTATAGCAGCTATAATATTTGTTTAGTTGACACTTCATATAGACAGGCATAGAATAAAGTAAAATGACATTTGAAATCATATTTAAATTTTATTTGTGAGACTGGAAATTTTTTCAAAATGGAAGTTTTGGGGGAGTTACAATGAGTAAAACGTATCATGTAGGCATTGATGTAGGCTCTACAACAGTAAAGCTTGCAATACTGAACAGCAGCATGAAGCTGATGTACGGAAGGTATCAAAGACACTTTTCAGATATCAAGAAAACGGTCATTGAACTTCTAAAGGGTGCCTATATAGAGTTTCAAGATAAGGAAATCACCTTGGTAATAACGGGGTCCGGGGGTATGTCCTTAGCCGACTGCTTGAATGTCCGGTTTGTACAGGAGGTTATAGCAGGCACAAAAGCGGTGGAAACCTTTTACCCACAGACAGATGTGGCCATCGAGCTGGGGGGAGAGGATGCCAAAATCACCTATTTCAAGGATGGCATTGATCAAAGGATGAATGGCATCTGCGCCGGAGGGACGGGCTCTTTTATAGATCAGATGGCTGTTCTGCTAAAGACGGATGCCAAAGGACTTAATGAGCTGGCCAAGAATTATAAGACAATCTATCCAATAGCAGCAAGATGCGGGGTTTTTGCCAAAACGGATATTCAACCCTTGCTCAATGAGGGGGCCGCTAAGGAGGATATCGCAGCGTCCGTACTTCAAGCTGTTGTAATTCAGACGGTCAGCGGTTTGGCATGCGGAAGGCCTATTCGAGGAAACGTAGCTTTCTTGGGGGGACCTCTTTATTTCCTGTCCGAATTGCGACAAAGGTTTGTTGAGACCCTCAATTTAACGGAAAGTCAGATTATATTTCCTGAGAACTCGCAATTGTATATTGCCATCGGCGCTGCACTTTCATCAATCAATGGTGAAAGCATCATGTTCGGCAGCTTGATGGATAGATTGGATAGTCTGGAAAGCATTGCTATAGACGAGTCCAAGAGGATGACGCCTTTATTTGCTGATGAGCAGGAATACAATGAGTTTAAGACCAGACACGGCAGCCATTCTGTAAAAAGAAAAGAGCTGTCGACCTTTGAAGGCAGCTGCTTCTTAGGCATCGATGCAGGGTCGACTACTACAAAAATTGCGTTGATCGACGAAGAGGGCGCATTGCTGCATTCCTATTATGGCAGTAATGGAGGAAGTCCGCTTAACTCGACAATTCAAGCACTTAAAGAGCTTTATGGAATATTGCCTAAGGAGGCGCACATTGTCAATGCAGCTGTAACAGGTTATGGAGAGGCGCTTCTAAAAACCGCATTAAAGGTAGACTTGGGGGAAATCGAAACGGTAGCCCATTATAGGGCGGCTGAATTTTTCTATCCCGGCGTTGATTTCATACTGGATATCGGCGGGCAGGATATGAAATGCCTTAAAATTAAGGATGGAGTTATAGATAGCATACTGCTGAACGAAGCATGCTCTTCAGGCTGCGGTTCTTTCTTGGAGACCTTTGCGTATTCTCTAAATATGGACATCAGAGATTTTGCAAAGGAGGCTTTGTTCTCAAAGGCTCCGGTGGATCTGGGCTCCAGATGCACGGTGTTTATGAATTCCAAGGTGAAGCAGGCTCAAAAAGAAGGAGCTGCGGTGGGCGACATTTCAGCAGGTCTTTCCTATTCTGTCATCAAGAACGCATTGTTTAAGGTGATCAAGGCTACGAACCCAAAAGAAATGGGGGAAAGAATTGTTGTGCAGGGAGGCACCTTCTACAATGATGCAGTGCTTAGAAGCTTTGAGCTTCTCTCTGAAAGGGAGGCTGTCAGGCCTGATATAGCAGGTATCATGGGTGCTTTTGGAGCGGCCTTGCTAGCAAAGGAAGGCTATGTACAGGGCAGTAGCACTTTGATGCAAATGCAGGAGCTGGAGCAGCTTGCTGTGGAGACGGGGATGACCCGCTGCAAGCTTTGTTCAAACAACTGCCTGCTTACGATCAACAAGTTTGGCAATGGAGAAAGATATATCTCAGGAAACCGATGTGAGAAGGGTGCAGGCAAACTGGAAGAGGAAGAAGCATTGCCTAATTTATATAAATATAAATACGATAGGATTTTCGGATACTCGCCTTTATCGATTTTTGAGGCATTCAGGGGTGTAGTTGGAATGCCTAGAGTGCTGAATATGTATGAGGATTATCCTTTCTGGTTTACACTATTCACCAAGCTGGGCTTTAGGGTGGAGCTATCGGAAAGAAGCTCTAAAAGGATCTATGAGAAGGGTATTGAAACCATACCTTCAGAGTCCGTTTGCTACCCGGCTAAGCTGGTTCATGGGCATATTATGCAGCTCATAGAAAAGGGTATAAAAATGATCTTCTATCCATGCATAGCCAATGAGCCCAAGGAGCAGCAGGAGGCAGACAATCATTTCAACTGCCCCATAGTAATGTCTTATCCTGAGGTTATCAAGAATAATATTGATGATTTGCGAAATAAAAATATTACTTTCATAAAGCCTTTCCTACCTCTGGATAACAAGAAAAAGCTAGTAAGAAGGCTGTTTGAAGAGCTTTCCATGTTCAATATCGATGAGGAAGAGATATATCATGCCGTAGAGGCAGCATGGATAGAACAAGAGAACTTCAAAAAAGAAATAAGAAGCAAGGGCGAAGAGACTTTGGCGTTTATACGCAAAAATGGACTCAAGGGCATAGTGCTGGCAGGACGTCCCTACCATATTGACCCGGAAATCAACCATGGAATACCGGAATTGATAAACAGGTTAGGGATGGTGGTGCTGACAGAGGATTCTGTTGCCCACATGGGCACGGTAGAGAGACCTCTTAGGGTGGTGGACCAGTGGGTATATCACTCAAGACTCTATGCAGCAGCAAGCTTTGTAGCGACACAAAAGGACTTGGAGCTCGTACAGCTGAATTCCTTTGGCTGCGGTCTGGATGCAGTAACTACAGACCAAGTCCATGAAATATTGAGGGATCAATCCAAGATTTATACAGTCCTAAAAATTGATGAGGGCAATAACCTGGGAGCAGTCAGAATCAGACTGCGTTCTCTAAAGGCTGCAGTGCAGGAAAGGGAAAAAAGAGGATTATTGCCTAGGAGAATAGAAAGAAGACATCATAGAGTGCCATTTACTAAGAAAATGAAGAAAAGTCATACCATTCTTGCTCCGGAGATGTCTCCTATCCATTTTGAAATTTTGGAAGAGGCATTTAAAGCGTTGGGCTATAATCTGGTGGTGCTGCCTGAGGATAAGAGAGCGGTTGATGAAGGTTTGAAGTATGTAAATAACGATGCGTGCTATCCCGCTATCATCACCATAGGACAGCTGATACATGCATTGAAATCAGGGCAGTATGACTTGAATAACACCTCCGTTATCATATCTCAGACGGGGGGAGGCTGCAGGGCTACCAACTATATAGGATTCCTGCGCAAGGCATTGGTGGATGCAGGCTTTGAAAATGTGCCTGTTATCTCCTTAAATGCCATAGGCATAGAGAAGAACCCCGGTTTCAAGATTACTTTGCCCCTTATTGACAAGGCGGTTATGGCTTTGATTTACGGAGATCTGTTGATGAAGGTCCTTTACAGAACGAGACCATATGAAAAGGTGAAGGGCTCCGCCAACATGCTGTACAGAAAGCATGCCGAGATATGCAAGGCTTCTGTGAAATCCGGCAGTAAAGGAACATTCAAGCATAATATTTTAAATATTGTCAAAGACTTTGAACAGCTTGAACTGAATGAGACCCCAAAACCAAAGGTCGGGTTGGTGGGCGAAATACTGGTAAAATTTCACCCTACTGCAAACAACTATATTGTTGATATAATAGAAGATGAGGGTGCAGAGGCAGTGATGCCTGATTTGATTGACTTCTTCCTATACAGCGTATATGGTTTGATTTATAAGAATAAGTACCTTTCAGGAAGCAGAAAATCAAGGTTGTTGGGTGAAGCAGCCATTGCGGCAATTGAATATTATCGAAAGAGCTATAGAGAGGCTGTAAAAAACAGCACCAGATTTACACCACCAAAGTCCATTAAGGAAATCGCCGAAGGTGCAAAAGAGGTAGTGGATTTGGGGCATCAGACCGGAGAAGGTTGGTTTCTAACCGGAGAAATGGTGGAGCTGATCGAAAGCGGTGTGAAGAATATCGTATGCATGCAGCCTTTTGCCTGCCTGCCAAACCATGTAACCGGCAAGGGCATGATGAAGGAACTGAAGAGACTCTATCCGGGTACCAATATCGTAGCAGTGGACTATGACCCCGGTGCAAGTGAAGTAAATCAACTGAACCGAATAAAGCTTATGCTTTCTAAAGCATTTGAAAATATGCATAGCTGTGAGCCGGCAATAGCGGACAATGCTGAAGCTTCAAAAAAATCTTCAGAAAATACCGTTAGCAATTACTAATGATATTTTAATGGGAGTGATGTACCGTGTATAACTACTATATGGATGCCGATTCAACAAGAGATAAAATCCTGCATGCAACTTTAAAAATAATAGGCAAAGAGGGTTTTCAAAGCATAACCATAAAAAAGATAGCTGATTTGGCGGAGGTCAATATTGCGGCGGTCAATTACCACTTTGGGTCTAAGGCCAATGTGATTAAGGAGGCTATGAAAATTCTCAACAAAAAGCTTCTGAAGTCTTTTGATATTTTGGAGAACCAAGAATTAGAACCTCAGGAGAGATTAAGGAATTTCTTATTGAGTTATACAGAAGGTGCCATGGAATATCCGGATGTATTTAGGAATTTTATCTACAGTGCAATAAAAAATGATATGGAAAATGAAGACTATGTGGACTTTCTAAGGAAAGAGGGCGTTGAGAAGCTGAAAAAAGCCTTGGCGGATGCAGGTGCACCGGCGGAGAATAAGCTTCTGTCCATGAAGATGATGCAGATGATCTGCTCCTTAGAACTGCCTATATTAATGGGTAAGTATGTGGAACAGCTGGCTGGCCTAGATTATGACAACATAGACATTCGAATGCAGTATATAGATATGATATTGAAATCTTTACTATCCTAGACAAATAAAAGATAAAGGCAGACCATATTGCTGGTCTGCCTTTTTATTCATTATAGCTTTGACAACACATCAATCACTTCATTGATATCGGGAAGTTCTTTGATTGGATAAACCTTTACCCATCTAACGATACCATTTTCATCAATGATGATATTTGCTCTTTCTGAGAAACCGAACTTTTCTATGAATATGCCATAGTCTTGTGCAACCTTGCCGTGAGGCCAGAAATCGGAGGGTATGCTTAACTTGGACAGCGCTATCGCAGTTGCCCACGCTTTCTTGCTCGGTGCTGGGTCAACACTTAATCCGATTGGGACTGTATTGAGCTTTTGAAAGGTCTCCCAATTCACGTCCAGTGCTCTCATTTGATCTGTACATACAGAAGTCCAAGCCAGCGGATGCCATGAAAGCAATACCTTTTTGCCTTTATAGTTAGATAAACGGATTTCGTTGTCGTGGTTATCCTTCAGGTTAAAATCTGGTGCAGAATCTCCTACTGCTATAAGCTTCATAAATCCATCTCCTTTTTGTTATATATATATAGTATCATACCATAAATCAAGCATTATTATGATGGGTTTGCTACATTTTTCCTAAATCGTGTATAATTAATTATAGGAGTAAATATAGCTTAGTAAAAGACAGTTAGGATGTGTTCAATGAGAGGGGAAGAAAAAAGGGATTTTATACTGCAGGGCAATTTGTACAAGGTTATTATAACCCTGGCGCTGCCTATCATGCTTAACAATTTTATACAAACGCTTTATAACATCATTGATGCATATTATTTAGGCAGACTGGGATACGTAGAGTTTGCCGCTACATCCTTTGTATGGCCTGTCAGTTTTCTTTTTGTATCTATCGGCATTGGGATTTCAATAGCAGGAATTTCAATCATATCTCAATATATCGGTGCTTCAGCGTATGAAGAAGCAAATAAGGTCTCAAGCCAGCTTATTGCTGTATCCTTTGTTTTGTCTCTCGTATTCACGGTTTTGGGGTTTCTATTAAGTCCCTGGATTGTAGGCATAATGGGAGCCACTGGAGACTTGGCGAAGTATGGCACAATATTTTTGCAGATTACCTTTTTAGATACGCCATTCATGTTCTTCTATTTTAATTTCAATTCCATCATGAATGCTCAAGGAGATACTATAAAGCCTACTATACTAAGCGCCGGAAGTGCGGTGTTAAATGTAATCCTTGCACCAATTTTCATATTTGTACTAGACATGGGTGTTGCAGGAGCCGGATACGCAACCTTGCTTTCTAAAGCTGCTCTGGCTATGATTGGCGTATATATCCTTGCGAAGCATTCGGTCGTCATAAAGCCTGACTTTAGGAACTTTAAATTTGACAAAGTCATCGTCAGACAGCTTATCAAGGTAGGGCTGCCCTCTACCATTGGCCAGACTGGCTCCTCACTTGGCTTCCTTGTATTAAACAGCTTTATCATCTCTTATGGGGATGTCACCATGGCTGCTTTTGGCATGGTAAACAGAATAACTGCACTGATTATGCAGCCGGCTATGGGGATCGGAGCAGCACTAACTGCTATAGCAGGACAGAATCTAGGAAATGGACAGGTGACAAGGGTCAAAGAGAGCTTTAAGAAATCCTTCAATATTTCCAATTGGATTTCCGGCACAGGATGCATTCTGCTCCTGGTACTGGATAAGGAAATCGTAAACTTCTTCATCCGTGCAGAGGAAAATGCACAGGTGGTTTCGCAAGGAATCACGTACCTGCGGTACATTGCTTACTCCATGCCTTTGATGGGGATATTCAGCATCTTCCAGGGCATCTTTCAAGGCTCCGGGCATACCAAGTATTCCATGGCTATGGAAATTGGAAGGCTATGGTTCGTCAGGCTGCCTATGATATTGGTATTCAAGCATTTTTCAAATGCCGGCGAAACCGGTATTTGGTTCTCTATGAGCTTTAGCAATCTTATTGTGTGTTTGTATGGCTATTGGATTTACAGACAGAACAAGTGGCATGCACGAGTGATCGAAAACGAAGCAAAAGTCAGCTGCTGATTATACAGCTGACTTTTCTATTGATATTTACAGCACAGTTTGTTAAACTATTAGTGAACTTAATAGTACAGGGGAGCTGGATGAGTCCGGCTGAGAGGAAGTTCCTATTGATACTTCGACCCGCATACCTGATCTGGATAATGCCAGCGTAGGAAAAATAACAAGAGGATTTTTTATGCTGCATTATTCAATGCAGCATTTTTTATATATTTGGAGGTAGAGCAATGAAAAAACTATCAACGAGAGCCCTGGTAGAGGCAGGGGTAATGATTGCCTTGGCACAGGTGCTGAGCTATGTAAAAATCTTTGAAGCACCCTTTGGAGGCTCAGTGACAGCGGGAAGCATGGTACCTATACTATTTTTCGCCATCAGATGGGGCGTAGGCCCGGGTTTATTTGCAGGCGCAGTTTACGGGGTATTGCAGTTTTTGCTAGGACCAAAGTACTCCATGCATATCCTGTCCATATTGCTGGATTATGTAGCGGCATTCGGCTTACTGGGGTTGGCAGGTCTGTTCAATAAAAGCGTTAAGGGTGTAATAATGGGTGTATTTGCAGGTATCTTCGGAAGATTCATTTCCACCGTATTATCCGGCGTAATTATCTGGGCATCCTATGCACCGGAAACAATGAATCCTTGGGTTTATTCCATAGTATACAATGGCGCATATCTTTTGCCGGAACTTGTGATATCATACATCTTTGTGCTGATCCTTTATAAGGCATTTAAAAGAATCCCTAACTGATAAGCAAAAAAGCAGTAGAGCAATGACGGGTCTGTCACTGCTCTACTGCTTTTTTAGGTACTTTTGTTAGAGCATGAATGAAGTGGAATAGAAATTGGAAAAGTACACATAGAGGATTACGTTATGTTAAGGGAATGAGGAAATATGGATACTACCGGCGTAGAGAAAGAGGATATTTTGCACGTCAATAAAAGAACCCGAAGAGGTTTTGATATAAATGATGACAGATGGTTTTCGGATGATGCAATTAAGAAGCTGCGTACCGCTCAAGAGGAAATCATATGGCTGTTGGACAGGGGTTATAAAATCAGCTCTATTATAGAGCTTGTTGGAGGACGCTACCAATTCTCTGCAAGACAAAGGTTGGCCTTGCAGCGGGCTTCCTGCTCCAGTCAGCAGAAGGAGCAGCGGCTGAGAAAACTGATTCCTTATAATGAAGTTGAAGGAAAGTATTTGCATATTGATGGGTTTAATTTGATCATAACCCTTGAGGTTGCATTATCAGGCAGTATACTGATTTTGGGGAATGACGGATGTCTCAGAGACATGGCTGGCCTTAGGGGTACATATAGATTGATTGATAAGACTGAGGCGGCTTTGGAGCTTATAGGCAGGAAATTGTGTGCCTTAAAGGTGAAGGGTGCTCGGTTTTTGTTGGATGCTCCGGTTTCAAATTCTGGAAGGCTTAAGTCAAGAATATTGGAGCATGCAGAAAACTGGGCCATTCCTGTTGAAGTGGAGCTGGCGACAAATCCTGATACGATACTCTCCAAGCTGGAAGGTGTGGCTACCGGAGATTCAGTCATCCTAGATCAATGTAAAAGCTGGATCAACTTATCGAGGTGTATCATAGAGAATGAACTGGAAAGTACCAGCATCATTGATCTGAATAACTCATATCCTGTATGACAACATAAAGCCCCGCAAGTCATCTGTTGCTTGCGGGGCAGTTCTATTGTTCAAACTAAATTGTTTGTATATTTTACAATGTATTGGTAAAGCTTATCGGACTTGATGGGTTTTGTAAGAAAATCATCCATGCCGCACTCTATGCATCTCGCTCTGTCTTCCTGCGTGGCGTTGGCAGTTAGTGCGATGATTGGTATTCGGACACCTTTGCCAGCCTCCCGCTGCCTAATGAGTTTTACGGCTTCGTAGCCATCCATGACGGGCATCTGAATATCCATGAGAATCAGGTCAAAAGAATTGTCCTCCAGTTTTCTTAGGGCTTCCTGACCGTTCTCAACGATAACCGAATCCCAATTTTTCTTCTGCAGCAGCTGGGATATTAACAGCTGGTTCACACGGGAATCCTCTGCCACTAATATTCTTAAGCTTTTAGATTCTGCAGCGGCGCTAGCTTCAGCGTGGAAGTCATCACTTATCTGCTTTTCGCTGATTTTAAAGGACAGCTCAAAGCAAAATTCACTGCCTTTTCCCACTGCGCTTTTTACACCGATGGACCCGCCCATCAGATCCAGCAATTTTTTAACGATAGACAGACCAAGTCCTGTGCCTCCAAATCTGCGGGTAGTAGAGCTATCCAGCTGATGAAAGCTCAGAAATAGGCTGTTTATTTTATCTTGAGCAATTCCTATTCCGGTGTCTGAAATACTGAAGCTTACCCAGACTGAATCCGGTTCAGTTTTTGTCTTAGAAACCTTTAAACGAACTTCACCTTTTTCGGTGAATTTAAAAGCATTGGAAAGTAGATTTGCAAGAATCTGTCTTAGCTTGATATAATCCCCCAGCAATTGATCTGGAACATCGACCTCAACTTCAGCAGAAAAAGAAAACATCTCGCCCTTTTTCTGCGCGGCGAAAGTATTGGCAGTACCGGCTACGATCTCTCGAAGGCTGAAGTTTGTATATTCAACTTCCATCTTGCCGGCTTCAATTTTAGAGAAATCAAGTATATCTGTTATCAGGTGCAGCAAGGATTCTGCAGAATACTGCAGCGCTTTGAGGTTTTCACTTTCCTGCACCGTGAGATTGGCGGATTCCAATAGTTCTGCCATACCCACTATGCCGTTTATAGGCGTCCTGATTTCATGGCTCATAGTAGCCAGAAATTCACTTTTGGCTTTGCTTGCACTTTCTGCAAGGAGCCTTTCCTTTTCCAGCTTTTCCATGGTTTCATACAAATCGGTTATGTCGCTCAGTATCAAAAGGGTTCCTATCAAAGATTTGTCTTTATCATAAAGTGGTGATAGCTTCACATTGAAGTAAGCCCTTTTATGATTGATCTCCAGTATGATTTCAGAGCGGGATTTTGAATTCAAGGCAGCCTTGTCTGCCATAGAAGGAATATCCATTAGGATGCTTCCAATGGGCTGACCGATAAGGGTGGAGTGTTCTTTGCCCAGTATCTTTACAGCAGCATTATTGGCATCAATGATCCTGTGCTGCTTGTCCATAACAATGACAAGGTCACCCATAATTTCTATGACTGTTTTATAAGCAATAGGCACAAGATCAAGGGCTTTGTAGCGGAACATGCTAATAAACAGCAATACGCCGCCCAAGCTGAATGTAAAGGGTGTAATCAATATATTGTTAAAGGGACCGAGTCCGAGCTGATAAACGATTTCTCCTGAAAAGGATACAATAAGAGCACCAAGGATAAGCAGCGCTTGCCTGCGATAAATCTTAAAGGAGCCTATAAACTGCGCGACCAGAATTATTGCACCTAGAGCAAGCAGAATATAAGAATACACTGCATGAACCCAAAAAAGCGGACCAAAGTCATAGGAAACCAGATGCAGAGAACTGTTGGGAAGCGGTTTGATGATGGTTTTGGCCATAAACAAGTGGTGTGTGGAGTTGGTAAATACTATAAAAATAGTGATTATAGGAATCACGCATAATAAGCAGCCAAACAATTTCTTTGAAAACTTCTCTTGGCGCGTATACTGAAAGGAAAAGATGAACCAAGCAACCGGCATGATTGCGGCAGCTACAAATGAGAAACTGTTTAAAAACAGCTTTAGCTGCATATCTATGCTTAATGCCGACAAAAAGAAGGATAATGACCATACTACTTCGCAGATCATTAACAAGGACATAGCAGAAGCACCATTGGTACTGCGCCTTCTCCAGAACAGATATGCCATAAGGGCTGGCACGCCTATTGATATGCTTGAATACAAAATATAAAGTATATTACCTGCTAACACTTCAATCACCTTCTATTCATGAACATAATTATACACCAATTGGAAGGCCGCTTCCATAATTGTTAAAAGTATTTTTTCCTGGCAGAAAAAGCGATGTATTTTTTTGGAAGTCATGACCAAAGCAGAGAAAGTAAATGCAAAATATGATTGCTTTGATTAATCAAGGATGTTTTGATTGCTATTGTCATAAACAAGGTTTGAAGTTTCTGTTTTAAAGGAATAAGATAGATTCTATTATGCTCATTTCGCAGCAAGTCTCAATTATATTGGAGGAGTTATCGTGGAAGTTCTAAATCTATTAGAATTATTTGCTTTGGTTATTGTATCAGGTGTATTGTTCACCAAGCTAAGCAAAGCTTTAAGAATGCCTGATGTAGTATTATTCATATTGGCAGGTATTTTGCTGGGACCACATGTTTTAGATCTGGTCAATCTCACCAAGCATCCTATAGGCAATGACTTGATACTGACCTTTGGTGCAGCCTATATTCTTTATGATGGAGGCAGGGAGATTGAGCTGAAGGTTCTGAATAAGGTCAAGTGGTCCTTATTATTGTTAGTGACAGTTGGTGTATTGGCATCAGCTTACATCACAGGACTTTTTGCAGCTATGATTTTCAAGATTGATTTTGTATATGCGTTTTTACTGGGTGCTATTATTGCTTCAACAGATCCATCTGTATTAGTGCCGCTTTTCAAAAAAATGAATATCAGTAACAAGTTGAAGCAATTTATTATATCGGAATCAGCTTTCAATGATGCTGCAGGAGCTATAGCTACTTTTGCAACCCTAGGAGTCATTTCCGGTGGCGGCTTTTCCATTGGGACAAGCGCTATGAACCTATTTGTATCTTCCTTTGGAGGCATCGCCATAGGTGCCATTATTGGGTACTTGGGATCGCTGCTGATTACCCATGATAAGTTTGGTTACTTTAGAGAGCATCCATCTGAAATGGGTATGGCAACTGTTGCGGCTACCTATGTTATCGCTACACGTTTGAATGTCAGCGGCTTTATGGCTGTATTCGTAGTTGGTATTATTTGCGGCAATAAGCATCTTTTTGATCTTAGGATTCAGGAAGAGCATTATATCACCGAGACAAGATTCAAAGAAGTGCTTACACTGCTTCTTCGTATGATGATATTCATATTGCTGGGTACTCATGTTGACTTCATATCAGTTGCACAGTATTGGAAAGAATCCATACTGGTGGTGGCTGTATTGATCTTTATCGCAAGACCATTATCAGTGATAATTTCAGTTGCAGTAGACAGATCTGCGAAGTGGAGCTGGAAAGAGATTGTCTATTTGATGTGGATACGCGAAACCGGAGTTATACCGGCGGCATTGGCAGGCATGATTTTATCAATGAATGTGCCTCACGCCAATATCATATCTTCCGTTACCTTCTTAACCATATTGATCACCTTATCAGTTCAGGCAAGTACGGCTCAATGGCTGGCAAGGAAGCTGAAGCTGGAGGATAAAAAAGCCACCTGTTAAAGGTGGCTTTTTTTATATTCAATATTTTTATAAATCCAATTTCATATCCCCGTTTTTAATCCAGTTTTTCTTGCGCATATATTCTGCAACGATTAGGGTGATGATTGCAGGAGCAGCAAAATGCAGAAGCAATATCAAAGGTATCGATCCCGTTCCCATTGCATCCACTGTGGCAAATTGTCCTACAAGACCACTAGTACCCATACCCGCGCCGACAGGTGTATTTTTCATCCTGAACACGGCGGAGGCAATAGGGCCTAAAATCGCACTGGCTATGGTAGGCGGAATCCAAATCAGAGGATTTTTTATGATATTTGGCACCTGCAGCATGGAGGTACCTAAACCTTGAGCAATAAGACCGCCGAACTTGTTTTCCCTATAGCTTGCTACGGCAAAGCCGATCATCTGTGCACTGCAGCCAACGGCAGCTGCGCCGGCAGCCAAACCATCCAGCTTCAAGGCTATAGCTATAGCTGCACTGCTAATGGGAGCAGTCAGTATCATGCCCATGGCAGTAGATACGAGAATGCCCATGGGAATAGGCTGAAGCTCTGTAGCATAATTGATCATTTGTCCTAGGCTGGTCATCAATGAGGACATAAAGGGACTGATAAAGGTACTGGTAAGCCCTCCAACGATGATGGTAGTCGCAGGAACCAATATGATATCAAGTTTGGTTTTTCCTTTTATAAACTTTCCGGCTTCTGCCCCAATCAGGGCTGCAACCAATGCACCAGCCGGCTCGCCTATCTTGATGCCAAATTTGCCTGCCTCTATGAGAAAGATTGTCTGAGCACCTAGTGCACCTGTCACGATGGAAGAGAAGACTGCCAATACCGGAGCTTTTACGCCGTATGCTACTGCGGCGCCAATGGCAGGGCCCATAAAGAGCTGAGCCGCTGAGCCAAATAAGACCAGCATAGGTATGTGCGCTTTTTCGCCAATCTGCTTTAGGATAAGTCCAATGATCAAGGATGAAAAAAGCCCTTGGGCCATAAAATTAAGAACATTAATGGAATACTGCTTTATTGAAAATTTCTTTTCTGTCATATAATCCCTCATTCTGCATAAAGTTTAGAGGATATACCATCCCCTTGTCTTTATTATGTATCAAATAAACGACTTACTCAATAGGTGAGGATGCTTTCTAGCTTCTGCGCCTAAGTATTTTTATCAAAACAACTGTCAGTACAATAAATATCAAGACTACGATGGAAAGGGTGAGCAGTCTCTCGCGGCTTGTTCCGTCAGCAAAAAGGACGGGGCCTAATCCAAAGAATCCAACCAACAGATACAGAATTATAAAGATGATGATGATAAACAGTTTTTTCATTTTTACCTCCTTATGATTATTGTATAATTTAGTATTGACTCCTTGCTGTAAGAAATACTATATTTGAATTAAATCCTAGAAAATGCCTATTTATTATAAATATATTACCTGAAGGAGGACAACAATGAAACAGTATTTTGATAAGCCAATTATTCATATTATCAAAAATAGACATTCTGTACGCACATTTAAACCCGAATCACTAGATAAGGAAGTGAAAGGCAAGCTGAAAGCGTACGCTGCCGATATAAAAGGGCCCTTTGAATCCCGGGTTCGACTTGAATTGGTGGACAGTGAGGCTCTTGCAGACAAGACCGCAGGGAAAATTGGCACTTACGGCATCATAAAGGGAGCAAAGACCTATGTTGCAGGAGTAACAGGCAAGGGCCGCTATAGTATGGAGCAACTGGGCTACAGCTTACAAAAGCTTATGCTCTATGCTGAGTCCATGGGACTGGGAAGCTGCTGGCTTGGGGGGACCTTTAAAAGAAGCCAGTTTGCAGAGCTTGCGGGGTTAAAGGATAATGAATTTATACCGGCTGTAACACCCATAGGTTATCCTGCTGACAAGAAGGCTGTAGTGGAATCTATCATGAGAAGGCTGGCTGGTTCAGATAATAGAAAGTCATGGAATGAACTGTTTTTTACGGAAAGCATGGAAAAGCCATTAAAACAAGAAAGTGCAGGGGATTATGCAGCTGCCCTGGAAATGGTTAGACTTGTCCCATCTGCTTCTAATAAGCAGCCTTGGAGAATCCTCAAGCAGGGAAATGAATACCATTTCTTATTGCAGCATACCAAAGGCTATGGAAATGCTCTTGGATTCAGCATACAAAAGATTGATATGGGAATCGCTATGTGCCACTTTGAAATGACTGCTGTAGAGGCAGAATTAAAGGGCCACTGGATGGTAAAAACCCAATCGCCCCTAATAAGTCAAGCTGAAGATTTGGAATACATAATCAGCTGGATGGCTGAGTAAGTAAATGGAGAGCTTTATCGGATTCTTTCGATAAAGTTCTCTCCGCCGCTTAGGCGGTAGGACAGCTTATCTTTGTGTCTCAGTTGAGTCAGCAAATCAACTAAGAAGTCGGATGGTATCCTCTCTCGAATAAACTTACCTACAGACCCTTCATAAAGAGCCTTTCCGGTTTGTTCAAAAGTCTGATCATATATTCTGATTCTCATATTTAATAGTTCCACATCAATGTATGCATCATATTCTTTGTGGTAGTCATAAATAACAGCCTTTGCTTTTTTCATAGTTTTTCCTCCCATGCTATAAAATTGGTACGTTATCAATATACCATTAATATATCCAAAATAACAATATTAAAACTTCTATAGGAAATGCTATAATAGAATTATTTGAAATGATCATGGAAGAGCCAATTGGTTGAAGGGGGAAAAAATGAATCTGTTAAGCATAGAAAATATTTCGAAAAGCTATAGCGAGAAACCGCTATTGAATAATATCAGCCTGGGCATTAATGAAGGGGATAAGATCGGCATCATAGGTGTTAACGGAGTAGGAAAAAGCACCTTGCTTAAGATCGTCGCAGGTGTTGAGCAGCCAGATGCAGGTAGATTGATAAAAGGAAACGCTGTAGCAATTGAGTATCTGTCTCAAAACCCGTATTTTGATGTTGAAGCAACCGTACTGGAGCAGGTTTTTAAGGGTGAATCAGATTTGATGAAACTCATACGAGCTTATGAAAAGGCTGTAAAGGACCCCGGTACAACCAGCGAGCAGCTGATGAAGCTGAACAATGATATGGACAGACTTCAGGGCTGGAGCTTAGAGAGCGAGGCCAAGACTGTTCTTACAAAGCTTGGTGTAACAGATTTTGAAGCAAAGACAGGCACTTTATCCGGTGGACAGCGAAAAAGAATTGCTTTGGCCTCCGCTTTGATCAGTCCTGCCGACTTGTTGATACTGGATGAGCCTACAAACCATCTGGACAATGACACCATTGATTGGCTGGAGGAATACCTGAACAAAAGAAAAGGCGCATTATTGATGATTACCCACGATAGATACTTTTTGGACAGGGTAGTCAATGAAATAGTGGAGTTGGATAGAGGAAACTTATATTTATATAAGGGAAATTATAATGATTTTATAGAAAAGAAGCTGGAGCGTGAGGAACGGGAAGCGGCTACCGAGCGTAAAAGACAAGGGCTTTTTAGAAAAGAGCTGGAGTGGATCAGAAGAGGTGCCAAGGCCCGTACCACCAAGCAGAAGGCAAGGATAGACCGTTTTGAGAAGCTGAGTGAAAAGTTAGTGGATATTGATGACAGCAAGCTGGAGATTTCTGTAGCCAGCAGCAGACTTGGTAAAAAGGTTATAGAAATGGAACATATTCATAAGGCTTTTGCTGATAAGACTGTGGTGGATGATTTCAGTTATATCCTTTTAAGAAATGACAGGGTAGGGATTGTAGGTCCCAATGGAAGCGGCAAGTCCACCTTGATGAATATAATAGCGGGCAGGCTGCAGCCGGACAGCGGAATTTTGGAGATTGGCGAGACTGTAAAGATTGGTTTGTTTTCGCAAGAAACCTATCATATGGATGAGAGTCTACGTGTTATTGAATATATCAAGGAAGGGGCGGAACTTCTGACCACTGCAGAAGGGGAGAAAATCACCGCCTCTCAAATGCTGGAGAAGTTTTTGTTCGAGCCCGGTGTACAGTGGACGCCTATAGCAAAGCTGTCAGGGGGAGAAAGAAGAAGGCTTCACTTATTGAGGGTGTTGATGGAGGCACCAAATGTATTGCTTCTGGATGAGCCTACCAATGACTTGGATATCGAGACCCTTACTATATTGGAGGACTATATTGAGGATTTTTCCGGAGCTGTGATTGCAGTTTCTCATGACAGGTACTTCCTTGACAAGATGGCAGACAAAATATTCTCCTTTGAAGGAAGAGGCAAAATTGTACAGTATACAGGCAACTACACAGATTTCAGACAGGCTGATGCTGAAGAGAAAAAGGCCGCAGTGCAAAATGAAAAAAAGATCGCCGAGAATAAGGAACCAGCAGAGAGGCAAAAGGATAGACCGCTGAAATTTACCTATAAGGAACAGCGGGAATATGAGCAAATTGATTCTGTTATCGCCGACTTGGAAGAGAAGATACAGGGGATGGACGGCAAGCTTACTGGTGCGGCCGCTGATTATGTTCTACTGCAGCAGCTTATGCAGGAAAAAGAAGAATTGGAGGGTCAACTGGAGCAACAGATGGAAAGATGGATCTATCTAAACGATTTGGCAGAACGAATAGAAAAGTCGAAATAACAAAAGCCTCTTTCATTCTGTACTGAACCCAGTTAATTAGACAGGTTTAGAAAAGCCTATCATAGAATATCTTAAGATTAAGCTGACTGACACCGTTTTTCATACGGTGTCAGTTTTGTTTTGCTCTGAATACGTTCATAATTAT
>Ga0196972_1000385_pt1 | contig 24915 bp, 22 predicted proteins | sample S1v_2013CmetaG_FD_148618 | JGI IMG/M metagenome (GOLD analysis project Ga0196972, IMG submission 148618) | Soil microbial communities from Anza Borrego desert, Southern California, United States - S1+v_20-13C | ecosystem: Environmental > Terrestrial > Soil > Desert | place: USA: California...
GAATTGAACTGAAAAAAATGATGCGGAAAGCGTCAAGGATGGTCATTGCCAGGGCAGAAAAAAAATGGAAGGTTGGAAGGCGGGGGAGGGAGGGCCCTGCGGGCAGGGAGTTGCTGGAATTTGGAATTAGGTGCATTACCATGATGTTAGGGATAGTTGACGAGCTGACAAGCTTACGAGCTGACAAGGTGAGAGGGAATTAGGTGCGTTACCATGATGTTAGGGATAGTTGACGAGCTGACAAGCTTACGAGCTGACAAGGTGAGAGGGAATTAGGAATTAGGTGCATTACCAGGATGTTAGGAATAGTTGACGAGCTGAGAGGGAATTAGGAATTAGGTGCATTACCATGATGTTAGGGATAGTTGACGAGCTGACAAGGTTAGAGGGAATTTGGAATTAGGAATTAGGTGCATTACCATGATGTTAAGGATAGTTGACGAGCTGACAAGCATACGAGCTGACAAGGTTAGAGGGAATTTGGAATTAGGTGCATTACCATGATGTTAGGGATAGTTGACGAGCTGACAAGCATACGAGCTGACAAGGTTAGAGGGAATTTGGAATTAGGAATTAGGGGCATTACCATGATTTTAGGGATAGTTGACGAGCTGACCAGCTGACGAGGGAATTAGGAACTTGAAATTAGGAGCAAGACCATGATGTTGGGGAAGCTGAAGAGCTGAGAAGCCGAGAAGGAATTAGGATTGGGAATTTGAATTAGGAGGTCGCGTCAATGTTTAGGTTCTGCTGACAACAGTCAACCGCCAACTAACAACTAACATCAGGGTCGCGTCAATATTAGGTTCCGCTGATAACTGACAACCGCCAACTGACAACCTAGAAAGAATTGCGGATTAGAAAAATAGGAGTCGAAATTGAACCGCGGATCAAGAGTCAGGAATTGGATTTTATAATGGAAGTCAGCTACGAACCAGCGACCAGGGATTAGATTTAGAGTCCGGCATTAGATTTAGGAACAGGAGTCGAATTGGACTTCGAATCAAGTATATGAGTTACCAGGGAATTCGACTGCAGATCAGAAATCAGAGTTAGAGTCGAAAATTCGACTTAAAATCAACGGATCAGTATTTGTAACTACACAAACCCTTCTCCCCGATAAGAAATTGATTTTCTAACCAGCAACAACCCCCTAAAACTCCATCATCCTAATTCTTCAAAATATACCCGCCCAGGCATTAATAATTCGGCATTCGCTGTCGCTCCCCTCTTCGCTCGTTTCCTGCCATGGGAACCTTTCCAAAATTCTTTAGATTATAAGTAAACGTGAGCATGAAATATTGTTGCAGCACATCATTTTGTTCATCTCTTATAAAGTTAGGTTCAACCGTTCTTGTTACACTCTGATTCTGCTTAAGCAAATCAAACACTGATAGTTTCAATTCACCCGCATCATTTTTCAGGAATTTTTTACCTATAGCCGCATTCCACAACCAGAAACTCTGGTTGAAACCTTCTGTAAGTCCCGTATACGTTTGATTATTTAAATCATTTTGCAGAAACCATCCTGACTTGGATAACAGGTTGAACTGTATTCCGGCAGACTGGTTGGTATATTTTTCATTGAACCTTTCATCACTGGCATTCTTTGCAACACTGAAATTGGCAGAGTATGAAAGATTAAAATCAACATACTCGCTGATATTGCTGGCCAGTACGATGCCGGTATTGTAGCTGAAATTATTGGTATAGTTGGTTACATAATTATACATTCCCGGTAATCTTGAATACGTAAATCCAGCGCTAAGGTTAAGATTGGTCTTTATAAATTTTAAAGGCATGCTATAGGTGAGGAATGAACGCAAACTTTTATATCCATCAAGGTTAACAGGCTTCGTTAATTGCGCACCACGTTTTAACACATTGCCTTGTTCAATTAATGAATCAGCGGATGGCACAAACACAGCATTAGAAATATAATCCTGGGCTGACTGCAAAAATACATTAGCAAAAAAACTTTGCCCTTTTAGAGTGTTAGTAAACGTATACCTGGCCGAAACAAAATGGGAGTTTTGCTGCTTTAAGTCAGGATTACCGATTGACAGGGAAAGGAGATTATTGTTATTCACCACATCCTGCAATTGGTTTACCGAAGGAACATTAGTAGATGAGCGGTAAAAGATACGTATGCTATTCCTTGCATTCAATTTTGAACGCCATTGCATGTTAGGAAGTAAATTGGTGAATGATTTATCAACTCCACTTGGCTCTGGCAACACTCGTTCACTTTGCAATGTAGTATGCTGAATATTTGTTCCAATTGAAAACTGGTTATCACGATCAATATTCAACCGGTAACTCAACCCGCCATTGTGCGTGGTTACCGTATTTTCGAACCTGTTAGAAAGCTTCGGCTCAAAAATGGTATACTTCTGGTCAAATTCATCAAACTGGAAAGTTTGCTGATCTGCCTCATTCTTTGAAAAACTGGGATTATAATTAAATTGAAGTTGTGCTTTTTTTCCAATCGGTTCGGTATAAGCTATGTTTGTTGACAGGGTATATCCGTCAGAAAGATTATCCATGAATTGATTCTGGGTGGTGTCATCAGCCGGTTGATTCGGATAAAAGAATGTGGTATTGGAATAAACAAAATTCTCCGATGCATTTTTATTGAATGTTGTATTCAGGTTCAATGAAATGGTTCTGCCTCTTTTCCTGAATGCATGCCTGTAAAGAATGTTGTTCCTGAGATTATACCCTGAACGGTCTGATGTAGTTTGGTTAAATGACTGATTTGACAGAAAGTCATTCACCATTGTACTTGCATTAAAGCTATTAATCGATTTATTATTTTGAAAACTGAGATTGGGACTTATGATCAGGGTGTTTGATGAATCCATCTTATACTCCAACCGAAGGTTGATCCTGTGATTGTAATTATCACTTCTTGATACGCTGTTCTCCTCGTAAATCCTGATACTGTCAGGATTGGCCGTATTTCTTTCCACCAGGTTCTGATTGTTGGTATTCCTGCTGTTATTAAAGAAATAGCTTCCCGTCACCTCCATCTTCTTTCCCCAAACATCAGAAAAGTTTATACCAACCGCGTTCGTTCTGCTGATACCACTTTGCTGGCCTACCATGAAATTGCCCTGCCCACCACCAAAGCTCCGGCCACCACCAGAAGGCCGGCCACCACCGCCTCTTCTTCCTCCTCCACCCGAACTCGTCAGGCCAAGAAGATCCTGGGAGCCAAAATTCTGTTGATTGATATTATTGAAAAGACCAACGAATGAAATCCTCCGGTCACCGTTAAAAAAACTCACATTTCCACCAGCGGAATATCGCTCATCTGTTCCATAACCTGCATACACGCGGCCGAACTGGCCATTGCGCATTCCTGATTTAGTCACCACGTTGATCGAGCGTTCGGCACTTCCATCATCAAAGCCGGTAAATTGTGCCTGGTCGCTAAGCCGGTCAAACACCTGGATCTTATCAACGATCTCGGCGGGAAGATTGCGTAACGCAGCCGTTGCGTCATCACCAAAGAATTCGCGCCCGTCAATTGTAACTTTTCGTACCTGCTCTCCTTGTGCGGTAACGGTACCATTGCGATCCACCGTAACGCCGGGCATTTTCTTTATCAGGTCTTCCACGTTCGCGTCAGGGCTCACCTTAAACTGGCTTGCATTGTACTGGGTTGTATCGCCTTTTTGCTGCGTGGGAGGTGTTCTGGAAGTTACCGTAACATCTGACAGCTGAACACTGCTCTTGGGAACGAACAATGTTCCCAGGTTGGTTAATAATATAGAATCATGAGTGGCTACAATTTGCCTGAATTTTTCATAGCCTATCGAACTTACCTCAAGAAAAAATGAATCGACAGGAAGTCCGGAAAACTGGAAACTACCTGAACTATCTGCGAGGCCGTTGAAGCGGGTCGTTGAATCACTAAGACTAGTCAGGGTAAGCGTTGCACCAGCCAATGGCCGGTTATCAACGAGATCAATCAGTTTTCCTTTAATGCTTTGTGAATGAGCCGAAAATGCCGTTCCCAGGAGAATAAAAAACAAAAGCCGTACTTGTTTCATAAATCGCTTATTAACCATATAGGACGTTCAAACGAACTATAACCTTTGCCTGACCTGCGTCTTCTTGAATATTTACATAAAGCTTGCCGGAAAAATTCAGAAGCCCGGCATTCCATTTGCCAGAACTCAAGTATCTTGCACATCCTTTAACATTATAAGCATGGAGTATAGTAAATTAGTCGCAGTCACAGGTTTGCCCGGGTTATTCGAATTGATAAGCACTAAATCGGATGGGGCAATAATCCGTTCTTTAGAAGATAATTCAACAAAATTTGCGGCTACCCGCATCCACAATTTTTCTCATCTTGAGAGTATAGAAGTGTATACTACTGGTGATAATGTAAACCTTGTAACCATTTTTGAAGCAATGGATGCAAAAGGCGGAGCATTGCCTGACACTAAGGACAATGGCGCAGTGAAGAAATATTTTGAAAAGGCCTACCCTGAACTTGACTTTGAACGTGTATACCCCAGTGACCTGAAGAAAATGGTTCGTTGGTTTGAAATCCTCAAGAAGCATAAGATTGAAATTAAACTTTCTGAACCCGTAGAAGAACAGGAAGAAGAAGTCACCGTGGAAGAACCAACGGCAAAGCCCGCAAAAAAAGCAGCAAAGAAGGAAACCGCTGAAGAAGCAAAGCCGGCAGCAAAGAAAAAAGAAGTAAAAGCAGAAGAAGAGAAACCCGCTAAGAAAGCGGCAAAAAAGAAAGCAGAACCGGCTGAAAAAAAGGAAACACCCAAGAAGAAAACCGCCACTAAGGCCCCGAAAGGCAAGAAATAATTTTACAAACTTTTATTATAGCTACAAACTTCGGAAGCCTGATGTTTGTAGCTTTTACATTTAAAATAGTCAGATTATGAAGTATAGTGCCGAGATTGAAAAGCTACCCAGGAATTATCTTCCCCGGGATTTTGTGGTTAAAGACTGGCAGGGCCTGGAACCGTATTTTAAAGAATTGTCTGAACGGCCACTTAATTCCACCATGGATTTGGAAAAATGGTTGAAAGACGTAAGTGAAGTTGAATCGGCATTAAGTGAGGATGCCTGCTGGAGACAGATCAGGATGACCTGCGATACGGAAAACAAACAGCTGGAAGAATCATTCAACTTCTTCATGCTGGAAATACAACCGAAGATTCAGCCATTCGCAGACTTGCTTAACAGGAAACTGCTGTCCTCTCCTCACACATCAGGTCTCGACCAGAAAAAATTCTTTACCTACCTGCGAAATGTAAAGAAGAACATCGATCTGTTTAGGGAAGAAAACATTCCATTACAAGCTGAATTGAATGTGGAAGCTCAACACTTTGGAATGATCTCTGGTAAGATGACGGTCAATGTAAATGGCCAGGAGTACACCTTGCAACAGGCGGCAAAATTCCTGGAAGACCCTGACAGAAAATTGAGAGAAGAAGTATACCGTAAGATCGCCGAGAGAAGGTTACAGGATAAAGATGAACTAAACACATTATATAGCTCTTTACTAAAGAAAAGGCACCAGGTAGCGCTGAATACCGGATATGAAAATTATCGCGATTACCGTTTTGCAGAGCTGGGCAGATTTGATTATACAAAAGAAGATTGTTTCCAGTTTCATGAGGCGGTTAAACTTCACGTAATGCCTCTGGTGAACCAGATTTATGAAATGAAACGCGAAAAACTGGGACTTGATACGCTAAGACCCTGGGATGTAGAGGCTGAGCCGGAAGGCGTGCAACCTCTCCGCCCTTTCAAAACGGGTGATGAATTGATCGAAAAAACCATTCGTTGCTTTAATCAAATGAGGCCATTCTTTGGTGAGTGCCTGCAGAAAATGAAGGAACTTGGTCACCTCGACCTGGAAAGCCGCAAAGGCAAGGCGCCCGGAGGATACAATTGCCCACTCGCTGAAACCGGAGCTCCATTCATTTTTATGAATGCTGCGGGCCAGCTTGATGATGTGACAACTATGGTACACGAAGGTGGCCACGCTATTCATTCATTCCTCACGCATGATGAAGAATTGAATGGGTTCAAAGAGTATCCTACCGAAATAGCTGAAGTGGCCAGCATGGCCATGGAATTATTCAGCATGAACCACTGGCAGGTGTTTTTTGACAGCGGGGAAGAGTTGCTTAGGGCAAAAGAACAGCAGCTCGAGAGGGTCATCACCATTTTCCCCTGGATTGCAACAATTGATAAGTTTCAACATTGGATCTACGAGCATCCACAGCATAGCTTAGATGAACGAACTGCGAAATGGATGGAGATCCTTGGAGAATTTACTTCCTCAGCCATTGATTTTTCCGGTTTGGATGAATACCGCCGCTATTCGTGGCAGCGACAGTTGCATTTATTTGAAGTGCCGTTTTATTACATCGAGTATGGAATAGCCCAATTAGGGGCTATCGGGCTCTGGCAACAATACAAGGAAGATCGCGAAAAAGCAATCAATAATTATTTAACTGCACTTGATCTTGGCGGAACGAGAACGCTGCCCGAGCTTTTCCAGGCGGCTGGCTTACGTTTTGACCTCTCGCCCAACCACATCAGCGGTTTGATGCGCTTTGTGAAAGGTGAGCTCGATGGTTTAAGAAAGTAATCGCAATCGCCATGAATGAGAATTTGGAATTAGGAAGTAAGTAAATCGATGGCAAAATCTATAAGTATCTGGAAAGGCTTATCAATTACATTAAATAAGGCCTTACACAGGAGATCTAAGAAAAAAATACCTCTAAAGTGGTATGGGAAATCTCAGGAGCACCTGTTACTTTTGGATCACTAAGTCAAACAACCAGATTTAAAATAGCTACTAATCAGAGCCTTAACCTAAGTCCTGCTGTTTCTACAGCAGGGCTTCTTTGTTTGGCGTAATCCTGTTTTTATAGATGGAATTCGAAATAGGGGTCACTTATAAAAGAAAAAACCCTGCCCCACGCCAGGGAAAGGTGCCATACTTATTCAAGGCCAATATCTTTTGCAAATATTCAATCCCCAAAACTCATCAGCTGGTGCAGCGTGTGAGCTTGTCCCGATATCATGATTTTACCACCCAATTCCTCATCCCGCTTCACCGCACGCCTTACACTTTCCCTTAATCAACACTTCGATCTGGGAAGAAGTGTAGCCTTTGGGTAATTTGATGTCAGGAGTTACTACATTATCCAGGCAGTACGTATTCCCGCATTGTGTGCAAACGAGGTGAACATGGTGATCATGGTGATGCCCTTCGTAACAATCATTCTTGCAGAGAGCGTACAGCACGGCATTTTCATCAGTAGGAATGGTATGAATAATGCCTTTTTCAACAAAGGTCTGCAACGTGCGATATACAGTAACACGATCAAATTTCTCGCCTGCCTTTCTTTCAATATCCCCATGACCAAGTGCGCCTCTTTCATTCAGAAAAAGACCCAGGATCTTTTCCCGGCTCCCGGTAACGCTGAGATTGTTTCTCTTTAATATAAATTTGATTTGCTCCTTCATTTTTTCCTCTAATTATCTAACAAACTATTCAGCCAGAAGTTTTTTTGCATCCCTGATCAACGAATTCACTTCAGTCTGCTTTAGTCCATCATAAATCTTTATCACATCACCTTTTTTGTCAACCAACGCCCAGAATTGCGTATGCAGAAAATCATCATCAATGTCAACGAGATTGTTAGCGGGATCGTCAATTGTATAACTCACCCTGGCAGTCTTATAAAGGCTATCCTTTCTACCTGTAAGAAACACCCAATTAGTTCCCGATACGCCTAATGAATCTGAATATCTTTTGAGCCTGGAGGCTGAATCTATTTCCGGATCACAGGTATGCGAAACTATCATGAAGTCCTTTTCATTCTTCATCTCTTCATAAACCGTCTTAAGGTTATTATTCATCACGGGACAAATGCCCTTGCAGGTAGTAAAAAAATATTCGGCTACATACACCTTCCCGGTCACATTGTGCTGGGTAAAAGCATTACCATCCTGGTCAATGAAATTAAACGGGCGCACATAACTGATAGGTGCAACCTTTTTCTTAGAAAAATCAGGGATGTTAGAGCTCAAAACAAAGTAAAAAACGACCACAAGAATGGCAAAAAAGGCAATATAGAAGCGGTTTTTCTTCATCTCACAATTTTGCGGCAAAGGTAACTCAAAGGCGGTTTAAATTTTGCAACAATGTTGCTTTTCTTTAATTTTGTCGTTTATGGCGTTTAAGATCAATTGGGATGCGGTCGGGATTACCACTTCTGTGGCTTGTGCCATACATTGTGCGTTGCTGCCCATGTTTTTAACCAGCCTCCCGCTTTTCGGCATCAACGTGATTCATAATTTATTCTTCGAAGGACTGATGATAGCATTGGCTTTCGCTATTGGCGCTTATTCATTTTACCATGGCTACCGGCGTCATCACCACAGCTTTAGGCCGTTTAGCATTTTCATAATCGGCATTCTGCTCCTGGTGTTGAAACAATTCTTTCTGCATGTGGAATACTGGCTGTTGATCCCGGCAGTAATATTCATCATTTCAGCACACATTCTCAATTACCGGTCATGCAGGGTGCATAATCATGCGCACGCTGAAGATTGTGACCATTGATAATACTTCGCAACCAGATAGAGTTATTTATTTAAATTGTAGGCCGCTTAATTCTTAAACTATCCCCATGCGAATACTTTTACTTGCATTATGCACCTTAGCCTTGATGCCCGCCAGCGCCCAATCTTCAGATGAAAGCGAAATCAGGATGCTGCTTGATAAGCAAACGCAAGCCTGGAACCGGGGCGACCTTGAAGGCTTTATGGATGGATATTGGGAAAATGATTCCCTGACCTTCATCGGAAAATCAGGCATAACCTACGGCTGGAAGAATACGCTGGAAAATTATAAAAAAGGCTATCCTGATACAGCTTCAATGGGCAGGCTTGAATTTACGTTGATAAGTGTAAAACGACTGAGTCCTGAGTATTTCAGCGTAATTGGAAAATGGCAACTTTTTCGCAGCACTGGCCATTTGTCAGGCCACTACACGTTGTTACTTAGAAAGATAAACGGGGAATGGGTGGTAGTTTCTGATCACAGCAGCTAAGCGCTCTGCATTAGTACCCGCTGCTGCATTCGGCCAAAAATAAGATAGGAACAACCTAATCCCACGCTGGAGAACAATATGTCATTGTAATCGAACGTCCTGCCAAATACGGGAATGAGTTGCAGGTATTCATTTACTATCAGCATTCCAAAGCCAAGAATGCAAACCAGCCTCAGGTCATACAATGTTTGAATTCTGAAGATCCGGGCGATGTAAAAATTTCTACCACAAAAAAACCAATATGCCGCAAAGGGAATTAGAAACGAACCGAAAAGATTGGGGGAAATGCCAAGAAAATATGTAGTGCCGTCGTCAAACGCATTCAATGGCCTGATGATGTACTTAATTGTCCAAATGAGCAATGCTCCCACTATTACAATTCGCTTGCATGCTGGTTTTAACTGCATTGGCAATGATTATTATCCAATTTAACCAATTTCATTCTCTCGCCTATCCGTATTGAATGGTATTTTTTTATAATTAACAGTTTGCCAATTGATGTCAAATTATATTTGTAAAGGTTCAAACAGCCACATTAATGTCCCGCCGAAAAAAAGCATCCCAAACATGGGTATGGATCGTATCCTTTGTAGCCTTGCTCACCTTTGCAGGCATGATGGGTTACAAGTGGTTCATGTACCGCAAAGCAAAAATGACCCGGTATGAAGAATTTGGGATTTCAATACCATCAGATTATGCCATTCACGGAATTGATGTTTCAAGGTATCAGCAGATCATTGCCTGGGAAGAAGTGAAGGCCATGCAGGTGCATGATATCAAAATTGGCTTTGCTTTCATAAAAGCCACGGAAGGTGTATCAAATATAGATCCGCAATTTAAACGGAATTGGATTAAAGCTGCGGGCAACCAGATTCCAAGAGGCGCCTATCATTTCTTCATAGCATCACGTGATGGAAAAATGCAGGCAGAACATTTTATAAAAAGGGTGGACCTTGAACCCGGTGATCTGCCGCCGGTATTGGATGTAGAACAGCTGAATGGTACTACCCGCCCCAAGCTTCAAAAGGAAGTAAAAAAATGGCTGGAAACAGTAGAGAACCATTATAAAGTGAAACCCATCATTTACACAAATGTTGACTTTTATGACCAATACCTGGGAGAAGAATTTGATGATTACCCCTTATGGGTGGCTCATTATTATGAATCCAATCAACCGCGTATTGACCGTAACTGGAGCTTCTGGCAACATAGTGATAGAGGAAGCGTGAATGGAATTATTTCCAAAGTTGACTTTAATGTGTTTGGTGGCGATTCTACAGCTTTCAGGGAATTATTATTGAAGTAGCCTCTCAATTCCTGATAAACTTTCCAAAGAAATTTGCTGTACTATCATTAGTGACGATCTGCTGCTCTATGAAAGGTATCTTGGTGACATTCACAAGCCCCTGCATTCCTGAGTAATCCCTGGCAGAACTATAAAGATAATCGCATGCTGTATCCACTATCCGGTCCCGCACCGGGTTACTATGTATATACTCGGCCATCTCCAGAATTATATCCTTTTTGCTGAGGTCCATGAATACCGGATTGGAACAGGTTTGCCAAAGGTGAAATTTTTTCAAAAAGCCCAGTACGTTACCTATGTTCTCAAACCGCTCAAGCATCCATTTCTTTCTTACCTCCGGTTCCGTGTCAATGGCCTGGAGGATCTTATTAGTGGTAAACGTCTTATAATCCTTCTCAATTTCTGCTACGCCGCAATTCTCCTTTAATTGTATCATCAAATGGAGATGATTGGTCATAAGGCACCAACAAAAAACCGTCACGCCTTTTTGGGCAATAAAATGATTGAGGGAATGAACGATAATTTGTTTGTAAACAGGGCGAATGAATATATCAACCCAATCAACTGTATTGAAGGTCAGGAAGTAGCAGGCCTGTTTCTCAGAAAAATTGTTTTTTTCACTGTTCATCATCACTGGTTTTACGTTTTCAAAGGCAACGGAGTTTGCCCTTCAAGGGCAAATGCTGTTCCAAATTGAGGTTTTAGCATGGCCTAAACGTGCCATTTTCAACAAAATCAACTTTCGGCGGCGACAAACGCCTTTTCCCGACGTTTTTTGTATTAATCCACCATTTTAATCAGTCTGCAGCCTGATCGCATCCGCTCGTCTACTTTGCATTTCTCCCTATGCGTACGCTGGTATTTTCGTAAAGAATTTATCATTTATAAAACCGTCGGGTGCTCGCGCAGGCTGCATTTGTACTATGGAGCATGAACTGCCTACCCTCGCTGAAAAAACTTTAACTATGAAATGGATACGTGTCATTACCCTTTTTTCTTGCATCTTATTGTCAACCGCAGTTTTTGGGCAGGAAGCAAAAATGCCCAGATGGGTTTCTGAAAAAGGCTACTGGGTGATTGAATCGAACATTAATAACAGGAACAACCATATTATCTGGTTTTATAACAACGATGATCAATTAGTCTATAAGGAAACCTTAAGCTCAGTAAAGCTGAACCCAAATAAACGCCGGGTGAGATTAAAACTGAAGGCTGTTTTGGAATCAGCGGTTTGGGCCTGGGAGGATGGGAATGGCGACCCAATGCTTAAACAAAACCTGGTACGATCGGCGCTGTAGAAGAACAGCATGGTGCAAAAGCAGTTCAGTATACAGTTAACATCCCACCCGTCCCCGTGATGGGTGGGTTTGTTTTGTTGCCGGTTCATTCGTCGTCGAAAAACAGCCGTTTGACGATAAATGACGAGTGGAAGGAAAATTGGCGGATGCAAATTGTATTTTTATGAAACAACAAATGCAACAATACCCCTTCATATTTTCAAATGAATGGAAGTACCGGATAAGGAGACATGTAACCTTCTGGTTATTTTGGTGGCTCTTCCAGGCATTCCTCTATTCGTTTATAGCCATAAGTAGCGTGGAAACCTATTTTCAACGGTTGCCCCTCTCTGTATTGGAATCCTTTTTCTTCATGTTCAACCACATGTTCCTTTCTTACTCGCTGATGTATTTCGTCATTCCAAAGTTTGTTCTGAAACAGAAGTATTGGCTGACCGCAAGCTGGACAATCATATTGTTTGTGATTGCGGCTGGTATTTCAGTACTTGTAAGCAGGGCCATCACCCCATTTTGTTATATGATACTGGGACCCGATTACCAGGGTCCTGCCAGAACTATGCCTGTCAATATATTCCTTGCATTGCTTGCAGGATTAAGAGGAGGGATTACGATTGCCGGGATAGCGGCCGCAATTAAGCTAATGAAACACTGGTACATGAAGGAACAAGGTAATCTTCAATTGCAGAAGGAAAATGTGGAATCGCAACTGCAGGTGTTAAAGGCACAGGTTCACCCACATTTCCTGTTTAATACACTAAATAATATTTACTCCGAAGCTCAGTCGAAATCCCCTTCCGCGGCCAAAATGATTACGAAGCTCTCTGACCTGTTGCGTTTCATGATTTATGACGGCAACCAGCAATTCGTTCCGTTATCAAAAGAAATTAAAATGATCAATGACTACATCGGTCTTGAAAAACTGAGGTATGGAAACAAACTGGAACTCCATATTGATGTGCCTGCTGATACGGGCAATTTGCAGATAGCACCCCTGCTTTTATTACCGCTGGTGGAAAATTGCTTTAAGCATGGAGCAAGCACAATACTGGAACATCCATGGGTAAATCTTGAGGTTTCAACCAAAGGAAAACAAATGCACATGAAATTGATGAATGGGAAAGCTGACGAGAACCCTAAATTTTTATCCAATGGAATCGGCATTTCTAATGTAAGGAAGCGACTCGCCCTGCTTTACCCTGACAGACATGAATTGACCATCACAAACCAGCAAGATGTTTTTATCGTGACGCTTAAAATTGAACTGTCATTTTCGAGGGAAATTCAAAACCATTCAACCCGGCCAAAACATTCGATACATGCCTGAGGCAAAACCAATAAAGTGTTTAATAGTTGATGATGAACCACCGGCAAGGCTGGTGTTAAAAAGGTATATTGCTGAAATACCTGCTCTCACCTTAGTGGGCGAAGTATCGAATGCCATCCAGGCTCTTACGTTTTTACAGCAAACTGAAGTAGACCTGATGCTTCTTGACATTCGGATGCCCCAATTGAATGGGAATGACTTCCTGAAAATGTTAAAGAACCCGCCGGCCGTAATCTTTACTACTGCCCATGCTGAATACGCCCTCGAAGGTTATGATCTCGAGGTTATTGACTATCTCCTCAAGCCGATACCGTTTGACAGATTTTTGAAAGCAGTTAACCGGGTGTGTGACCTGGCTCTAAAACCAGTTCAATCCTTGCAGGAAGAAACGAAAACTGAGCCGTTTGTTTATTTCAGATCAGACAGGAAGATGGTAAAGGTGATGTTGAATGAAATCCTGTACGTGGAAAGCATGAAAGATTATGTGAAGATCATCACGCAAAACGGCATTATTATTACCAAGCAATCCATTAGTTCTGTAGAAGCAATGTTGCCGGAAAAACAGTTTTTACGCAATCACCGGTCTTACATCGTTTCACTTGCTCACATCAAATCATATACCTCTGAAATAATCGGGTTGGGAAACACTGAATTACCCATTGGAAAATTATTCAGGAACGAGGTACTAAAAGCATTAGGGGTCAACGTATAACCCCGCAGGTGGTGCATCACCAAGCAGTTTCCTGACCAGGCTTATCACAGCACAATCTCATCCGGGCATTTCATAGTTCAGAAATCCCTCACGGCTTTACTCAAGTATCCTCAGCTTCGCATAATTCAGCATTATCTTCTTTTCACCATTAAGGTCAAACTTCACCGTTGCAATGGGATTGTGTGCTGCCCCTTCCATCTTTAATACTTCACCGAAACCAAATTTCTGATGTTCTACTTTTTGGCCCACCTGTAAATTGGAGGTATCACTGGGAGCAAAATCCAATGATGGCACATGTTCTTTAGTTTGTGGGCGGGTGACGGGCGCCATGTATGCCGGTTTTTGATCTGCTTCGGTCCTGGTTTGCGCCCGGCCAGATCCTCCAAAGCCCCGATTCATTCTTTCGAATGCCGAACCTGCATTTCCAAAAGCCTGGTTGCGGGCGCCACCGCCCGCGAAACTCCTGTCAAGGTATTGCTCAGGCAGTTCGCTAATGAAGCGGCTTGGCTCGTTCTGTACAAGTGATCCGAATTTATAACGGGTATTGGCATACGTGATCCAAAGCTTCGATTTTGCCCTGGTAATCACTACATAGAAAAGGCGACGCTCTTCTTCGAGCTCTTCCCTTGTGTTAATGCTCATGGCGTTCGGAAACAGCATTTCTTCCAGGCCGGCAGCAAAAACGCATTTGAATTCGAGGCCTTTAGCCGCGTGAATCGTCATTAATTTAACGGTATCAGCATTGGCATCCTTTTCGTCTGAATCTGTAAGAAGCGTGATCTGTTGTAAATACGCACCTAATCCTTTGTCACCTACTTCTCCATCTTCATTGTCAGGGCTTTCGGTCCATTCCTTTATACTATTCAGCAATTCCTGGATGTTCTCATAGCGCTGAACGCCTTCGGCGCTTTTATCATTGAATAATTCCCGAACAATATTGGTTTGTTTACCTACATGTTGAGCTACCTCGTAAGCATTCTTAAGCTGAAGCATGCTGGCGAAGCTCTTGATCATGGTGACAAAATCCTCAATTGCCTGCAGGGTTCCCGCCCTGAATCCATACCTGGACGCATTCACCAATACTTCCCACATGGAAATATTGTTCTCATTTGCATGAAGTATCAGCTTATCTACTGTAGTTTTTCCAATGCCTCTCGCCGGGTAATTAATGATCCGCTTGAGGGCTTCTTCGTCTTTTGGATTGACTAATATCCTAAGGTACGCTACCAGGTCTTTGATCTCCTTCCGCTGGTAGAAGCTGATGCCTCCATAAATGGTGTAAGCAATACCCATTCTCCTCAGGCTTTCTTCAAACGCCCTGCTTTGGGCATTGGTGCGGTAGAGAATTGCAAAATCTTTATTGTTATAATGATTCCTGAGCTTTTGTTCCTGTATGGTGTCAGCTACAAACTTTCCTTCGTCGTTATCCGTCATGGTTCTCACAAGACGTATGCGTTCGCCTTCCGCATTTTCCGTAAACAGGGTCTTTTCTATCTGTCCCTTATTGTTGCGGATCACTTCATTTGCCACGTGAAGAATGCTTTGTGTGCTGCGATAATTCTGTTCAAGCTTCACCACTTTTACTTCATCATAGTCTTTCTGGAACTGAAGGATGTTTTCGATGGTGGCTCCCCTGAAGCTATAGATGCTTTGTGCGTCATCTCCCACCACGCAAACATTCTCATGCATGGCGCCAAGCAACTTGATGATCTCATATTGAGCAGGGTTTGTATCCTGGTACTCATCAATAAGTATGTACTTAAACTTATGCTGGTATTTGCTTAGGCTGTCAGGAAAGCTTTTAAGCAGGTCATAGAATTTCAACAGGAGATCGTCAAAGTCCATTGCGCCATTCTTGAAGCATCGCTGCACATAGGCGCTGAAAATTTGAGCAATTGCCGGGCGATTACCCCGCATGTCTTCCTGTTGCAGGTAATAATCATTGGCATATTCCACCGGTCCTACCAATGCGTTTTTTGCGGCTGAAATGCGATTATAAACAGTGTGCGGCTTATAGTGTTTATCATCCAGGTTCAGCTCATTGATGACCGTCTTTACCACACTTTTGGCATCATCGGTATCATAAATGGTGAAGCTATTGGGATAGCCGATGCGATGGGCTTCAGCGCGCAGGATTCTTGCGAACACGCTATGGAAGGTGCCTATATAGAGATTGCGCGCCTCATTATTGCCGAGAATGAGCTCCACGCGCTCTTTCATTTCTTTGGCTGCCTTATTAGTGAAAGTAAGTGCCAGTATGTTAAAGGCATCCACACCGGAAGCCATGAGGTGAGCAATACGGGTGGTAAGCACCTTTGTTTTACCACTTCCTGCACCTGCAATGATCATCAGGGGACCATTCACATGCAACACAGCCTCTTTCTGCCGGTCGTTTAAACCACTCAGGTAATCTATCATGCCCGCAAGTTACGTCTTACCTCAATTTAAGAATTTTACAAATTAAAAAAAGGGAAACAATAGGGTATCTTTTGCACTGTTGTTTGTAAAATGTGAATTTTTGAAATTGAAAGGATAAAATCCATCCTGTTGATTAAATTTGTTAGTAGATTAATTATAAATACTTTGCCTATGTCGCTTTTGAATAATAATAAGAAAAAGGATAACAAAAAGAATCAGCCCAAGAACCAGCAGGCGTTTGGTGGACAAAAGGGAAAAGCGAATTCCAAAGCCGTCAATAAACAGACAAAGCTGCCGGGCAATGCGCAGCGGGGCTCATAGGGATGGTGGTGGATCGATGGTCGTTGGTCGATGGTGGCGTGTTCAAACCATTAGTCTCCTCTGAATCGCAGTTTCAATGGCACTAAACTTGAAGCATTCTCTCCAAAACACGCGATGTTTCAATCGATCGTAAAGACCCCTGATGAAGCTTTGTGCCATTTGTTCCTTCATTGTTGCATGAAGGATGGCGCTTTAAAGAGCGAGGAACTGGATATGGCTGCGGATAGAATTGTACGGTTAAACATTCATCGGAATGTGGACATAAAGACCGAAACGCGGCGGTATGTGGAATATTTGTCTTCTGTTTCCGACCAGGCTGAATATATTAATTACCTCGTCAGAATTATCACCCCGGTAAATTCCCTGGCGTTGTACTCCTATTGCGTAGAACTCATTCTTAGCGATGAACAAATTGAATTGACCGAAGATAAATTACTAAGCCATATTGGCAACTCCCTTCTCCTTTCAAAAGAAGAACAACATACCGTTCAAAAATTAATTGTTCAAAGAAGGATAATCGAGTCAGACCGGATTTTTTAGCCTGGAGATAATGCAAGCCACTGGCTACCGTTAACGAAGATCCCCCATCGAACATCGGCCTTCGGGTTCTTCGCAATCCGGGCTTTAGAATCGCATAACCCTCCTGCCGCCTCCATTGTTCTTCTCCATTTCTTCCAACATCTTATTTCTTTCCTTTACAAACTCATCCTGTGTGTAGCGCTTTTTTCCGGTTGGTGCTTTTATTGCTGACACATCAGCTTTGGCAGTTATTTCAGTGGCGATGAAAATCAACCGGCCTTCATTTACATTCAATTCAAGTATAAGGCCGGGCAACTGGCCCTGGTATTCCGCCGGCCCTGCTGACACAGGAATGTCAGGGGCAAACCAGGCCACAATACTCGCAGTATCTTCTACTTCTTTTCTCTCCACTTTCCCATTCTCCATCATGCTTTGCATGCGCCTGGTGATTGTGGTAGCAATCGCCTTCATACAGGTATGATTCAAAATGACCTTTGTTTCGCCGGTCATTTTCCACTGCAGCGCACGAATGCTATCATCCACAATAAATTTTTTATCGAACAATTCACGCTGCTCTACTTTTTTACCCGTGTTAAAGTCATTGAACAATACATCATCAGAGCCGCCACCCATCACCCTGATCTGAACGCCCCCGGAACCAAAGGCCGTTTCCTCGTCTATTTCTTTTTCAGCCTGGCGCCAGATTGACTGGTTATTAGCAAAGTGCAATTCAAAATTATCAGTGCGGCTTTTGGGAAGCATGTTTTGTAAAGCCTCGTCGCCATCATTTATCACGATTTGCATTTGCAGCGTTCGCGCATAGGTTACTTTTCCCTCCTTCTGCTGGGCATGTATGGTTATCGATGCAAACAAAGCAGCCCAGAGTAATAAGATCATCTTCATAAATATTTCATTTTTACCAAAACTATATCAGTCGCCTGTCACTAAGGGTTAAACCACCTTTCATTAAGGTTAATGAAGGTTAAAGTGATAGCCTGCTTGCCGCCATTCCATTACATTTGTATCGATTATAATTATGACAAAGCGCAGGTGGCTGGCCACTCTCATGAGCATCGCAATGATAGCGATTACCGGTTTTCAGGTATACTGGTTGAAGGATAATTATGACCGTGAAAAGCAGTCACTTGACCTCAAAACCTCCACCGCGTTTCGCCAGACAATTCTTAGTCTCCAGTCTTTCAAACTCAAGCTTGATGATTTGCAATTCAGGTTTGATTCCACATTTCCTGTACGAACCCCGGGGATTGCGGTTACCAAGACAGCTGAGAACCCGAAAAGGATTGGTATTCGTAAACGCCAACCCGAGATCACGGTGATCAATCTTTTACAGGAGAAAATTAATGACTCACTTGCCAGTGACTCCTCGAGGTACCTGATTACCTATGATCAAAAATTTACTTTGACTGAAAGCGACACATTTACGCGTACACGCATGCCAAGCCAACGGCTCACCAGGGTTTTTGATCCTGCAACCGGAAAATTCAGGGAAGAAAATGATCCGGACTCTGCACTTGCTCTCATTGGCAAAATTCCTCTGGGCAACAAGGACCTGGGTAAGGGAAGAGTGATGATGCACACTTTTCCTGATTCAGGCAGGGAGGATGTGATCAGGTTTTTACACAAAATAGATTCACTTTCTAAAAATGATACCATCTCCAATAGGGAACTCTACCAGGCCTATAAAGAAAATCTTAAGGCGCAAGGCATAACCATCCCGTTCACCATTTACAAGCTTGACAGTACCCAACAAGCGGGAACAGATGATGTGACAATTGGCTTTATCAAGCCTGTTACCTACCGTCTTTCAATTCAAAACTCCTTTTCCTATATCCTGAAAGAATTATCCCTTCCCATTTTGTTCTCATTTTTCCTCGTTGGTATTAGTATCGCTTCATTCATTTTGCTGTATCGCGGGCTCGTCAGGCAACAGAAGCTGATCCAACTAAAAAACGATTTTGTAAGTAATGTAACACACGAATTAAAAACACCGATAGCCACAATGGGAGTGGCGATTGAAGCTTTAAAAAACTTTAACGCATTAAACGATACAAAAAAGACTAAAGAATACCTTGACATTTCGCAAAACGAACTCCAGCGATTGAGTATGTTGGTGGATAAAGTACTTAAACTGTCAATGTTTGGAAGCAGGGAAATGGAATTGAAATTTGAGCAGGTAAGCCTTGATGAAATTGTGCAGCAAGTGCTTTTGTCAATGCGCTTACAACTGGAGAAAGTGGATGCGGAAATTATGTTTGACAAAAAAGGCGCAGTGAATATCCCGGGCGACAGGCTTCATTTGTTAAGCGTGGTTTATAACCTTCTTGACAATTCACTTAAGTATACCAGTGAAAAGCCAGTCATAAAAATATCGCTGGAGGAACTGGATAGTTCGGTCGTCCTTAAGATAAGTGATAATGGAATAGGTATTCCAAAGGAATATACCCATCGGGTGTTCGAAAAATTTTTCAGGGTGCCGGCAGGTAACCTGCATAATTCAAAAGGATATGGGCTTGGATTAAGCTATGCATTTGAGGTAATTAAAAAACACAAAGGCATTATCAGGGTTGAAAGCGGCCTTAACGCTGGTGCTACGTTTATCATCTCACTTCCAAAAACGAGGAAATGAACAGGAAAACAGTCTTATATGTAGAGGATGAATTGTTCCTGGGTAAAATAGTGAAAGAAAGTCTTGAAAGCAGGGGCTACAATGTGGTTATGGAGACCGATGGCGCAAAAGTTCCGGAAACATTCAGAACCCTGAAACCTGACATCTGCGTATTGGACGTAATGCTTCCCAATAAGGATGGTTTTACGGTTGCCGACGAAATCAGGCAAACCAATTACCAGGTTCCGATAATATTCCTGACGGCCAAAGTGCAGACGGAAGATGTGGTTAACGGTTTTTCAAAAGGCGGTAATGATTACATACGTAAGCCTTTTAGTATGGAAGAACTGATCGTGCGCATTGAGAATCTCCTCACACTGGGAACGGAGCGAGTGCAGCCCGCGAACATCGAAAAGGTGAACGTTGGCAATTACACCTTCCATATTCACAGGCAACTGCTCAGCCATGGCAAGGAGGAACGCAAGCTGTCATTCAGGGAATGCGCATTGTTGCGGTTATTATATGAGAACCGTGACCGCATCATTGACCGGAAAGAGATACTTAATTTGCTTTGGGGAAATGATTCTTTCTTCAACTCCCGTAATCTTGATGTTTACATTACCAAATTGCGCAGCTACCTGCGTGAAGATCCCACGCTTGAGATCATTACTATCAAAGGAATTGGCTATCGGTTCGTTATTGGCTGAAAAATTAATGATTGCGATGTACATTTACTCAAATTATGTCACAGGCCATTGCGTTTACGGCAGATAAAATATTCACCGGGGAAACCTGGCTGCAGAATCATGCTGTAGTGACCGAAGGGGGTGTGATATCTTCCCTTGTTCCCTGCGAATACCTGGCATCCACCATCACATTAAACCGGTTTCCCGGTTCATTTATTGCGCCTTCGTTTATTGACCTTCAGATATATGGGGCACATGGCAGATTACTGGCTGTTTATCCTGATGAGGAATCATTGTCAACACTCGTGAAATATTGCAGGGAAGGTGGCGCTTCTTATTGCATGCCAACCGTAGCAACGAATGAATACGCTGTTTTTTATAAATGCATAGATGCGATCAGGTCATACTGGAATAGCGGAAAGAAGGGCGTATTGGGGTTACATATAGAAGGCCCATGGATAAACGGTTCAAAACGCGGAGCGCATATTGAATCATTGATCCATTCGCCCACCATAGAACAGGTAAAGGAATTAGTGGAATATGGCAAAGGAGTGATCCGCATTATCACTCTCGCCCCTGAAATTTGCAGCAGCGAGGTAATTGAATTTCTTCAATCACATGACATCATTATATCAGCAGGCCATAGCAATGCAACTTATGAAGAGGCGGTTGACAGTTTCGATAAAGGAATAGTGGCAGTTACTCACCTGTTCAATGCCATGAGTCCGCTTCACCATCGTGAGCCCGGACTTGTGGGTGCCGCCCTTGACCACCCCCGTGTGATGGCAAGCATTATACCTGATGGTTACCATGTGGATTTTGCATCAGTGAGAATTGCAAAAAAGATCATGCGGGAACGGCTTTTTGTAATAACTGATGCCGTTACGGAAACCGGCAAAGGTTATTATCCTCATCAACTTGCCGGTGACAAATATGAATCACAGGGAATACTCAGTGGCTCTGCATTAACAATGGGAAAAGCATATTTTAACCTGGTGGAAAAAATAGGTGTATCGCGTGAGGAAGCACTGAGAATGTGCGGCCTCTATCCTGCCAGGGTGGTCAACCTTCAAGCAAGATTAGGGATGATCAGGGAAGGATACCATGCTTCACTGGTATGTATCAATGAAAAATCAGGGACGGCGCATGCAATTTGATGGGTTTTTTGTTTGCAGGAAATACAAAAATAACTACCTTATCCTCCAACCAAAACTTGCCAAATGAGAAAACTGTTCCTTGTCATCGGCATTATTACCACCTGTGCCGGTGCCGTCTACCTGAGTTCATGCAACTCAAGCAAAACAAGCTCAGATGAACCCACGGTGAATGTTGACTCCATCAACGCCGTAATTGCCAGGGGCCGCTATCTTGCAGTGAACGTAGCGGGATGTGCAGATTGCCATAGCACGCGTGACTTTACCAAGTATTCAGGACCCATTGTGCCGGGAACGCAGGGACAAGGAGGGTTTCTATTTGACCAAAAGCTGGCGGGTGTTCCGGGTATGGTTTACGCAAGAAACATCACACCTGACCCTGAAACGGGGATCGGCAGCTGGACGGATGAAGAAATTCTTCGCGCACTTACCCAGGGAATCAGCAAGAACGGCGATACGTTATTTCCGATCATGCCCTATCCCAATTATAACAGGATGGCAAAGGAAGACCTCTTAAGCATTATTGCCTTTATCAAGACGCTGAAACCAATAAAGAACAAGGTTCCTGAGCGCACGCTGTTCGCGCCTATCAGCATGTTCTATCCCGCGGCTCATTTGCAGCCTTCAATTGAAAATAACACGCGCCCGGGAAAAGGAGATATGGTTAAATACGGCGAATACCTTGTGAATGCTGCTGATTGTGCCACCTGCCATACACCCATGACGCCAACGGGACCGGACATGAGCAAACGCCTCGCAGGCGGTTATCACTTTAACGTGGGCAGCTTTGAGGTGACTTCAGCTAACATTACTCCTGATATGACCACGGGAATAGGCAAATGGACCGAAGAACAATTCCTCACCAAGTTCACGCAATATCGCGATCACGAAAATTATAATTATAACGCCGGAAAGGATAATACTATCATGCCGGTGAGCCTTATTGCCGGAATGGAAGATTATGATTTGAAAGCCATTTTCGCTTACCTGAGAACAGTTCCTCCCGTAGTGAACCAGGTTAAAAAATAAGTTTGCATTGTTTTATATAGGTAAAAAGCACGCATTTGAAATGCGTGCTTTTTAATTTAATCCTCTGCAACTTAGCCAACCATTTTCATATCGGGAGTAGCTCCAGGCGCTTACCTTCTTATAATTCGCATTTCTCCTCGATTGTTATTTAACCCCGTCCTGCTCAGGCTATACGTAATGCTAAGTAAGCAAAATCGTCTCAGGCTATTCACTCTTACGTCTTCAATGTAGTTTTGATTTGTGTTTCTGCTAATGCCGATGTTACGATTAAAGATATCAGCAACGCTGAATTTTATTTCTCCCCTGTTGAACTTCAGGAACTGCTTGCTTATGCTTGCATTGAGGATGGGCACGTGGGCATTGAACCCCTCTGCGCGCTGGCTGTTAATAGTATAATTGAATTCTGTTGAAAAATAAAACCTGGCCGGTAATTGCCAATCCAGCGACAGCGAGTAATCCTGCGCCAGGTAATTCGTATTCAAAGCACTTTCCAGTGAGTACTTCGTTTTTGTATAGCTATAGTTGGCTGACAGCATCAGGTTCAATTTATCATGAGGATTCATGTCTAATCTTAATTCTGGTCCCAAAGCCAGGGTGTTAATTTCATTCTCAACTGAATTGATGAATTGTTTTCCCCGGTAGGCGCCGGTTCTTGCAGATATTTCAAAGGTCCCTTTAACGAACCTTGCAGGAATACTATAGCTGATATTGCTGTTCAGGTTATATACTCCGCTTACATTCACAGGCCTGGTATAGCGCACGCCGGTCAATACGTCAACTGAATCGCTGTTTACAATCTTGTTGCTGGTAGATGCGAAAGTAAAGAACAGGAACAGGTTCTTATTTTTATACGGGCTAACCAGGTTAAGGTTTCCCTGCAAACTATGCGTATACTCCTGTTTTAGGTCAGGATTACCTTCCCTGATGTGCAACCTGTTTGAAAGGTCTGCAACCGGCTGTAACTGTGAAACTGTAGGCTGTGTGGTATAAGTGTTATAAGTAAGAGAAAAACTCCTGAATTTTGAAATGTTGTATTTGAAGCTTGCATTAGTAAGGAAGTTAGTGAAGCTTTTATTGATGACGGAATCCTTTATTCCGCTTACTACTTCTCCTTCCAATTCCGCGCGTTGCCAGCTTACGCCCAGGGAATAATTGTACTTGCGTTTCTGCGTTCGAAGTCTGAAACCGGCGGTTGTATAACCGTATGTATTAATAAAGTCATTCGTCTGCAATTGGTTGATCTGGTCAAACCTGCCTGTGAGGTTATTGAAATCATAGGTGATCTTTTCTGATGTGCTTTCATTATTTGACTTACCCAGGCTGAACTCCATCAGTGACCGTTTGAATAATGGTTCAGTGTAAACAAGCCGGGCATTATAACCCTTTACCGCGCCGGCCGAGGTATATTGCTGGTTGAGGGTATCGCGTGAAGAGATAGTTCCCATTTCATCATAGAAATTGGTAATTGAATTCAATTGGCCAAGGCCATCCATTTCATTAAGTGTTGTTTGAAGAGAAGCGGAAAAGGTTCGACCTTTTTTTTGAAACTTCTTCCTGAAAATTAAATTATTGCTGAAATTATATCCTTTATTCTCTCCATAGGTGTTGCTCATACCATCATTCACAGGTATCAGCAATTCTGATAACGTTCGATAATCAGATCTGATTTCTGAGCTTGAAGATTGGTAACTAAGGGAAGGTGTAAAACGCAGTGAATGCATGGAGTCAATCTGGTATAGTATATTCAGGTTTAGGCGCTGGTTGTTGTTCGTGTTGTTTGAAAAGCTATTTTGGTCGTAATAATTGATGGTGCCTGGCAAAAAATTCTGCCTGTTCACCTGGCGTTCTATATCAGGACTAAAACGATTGTAGAAATAACTGCTTTGTAGTTCAACTTTTTTCCCAATGATATTATTATAATTGATGCCCGCGCCCATTGCAGTATTTATTCCCGTATTATTGCTTCCCAGCCCAAAAGAAGCTGATTCGTCAGAAGAAAGATTAAAGCTAATGTTTCCCCCTCCCTTCTGCATTTTCGATAGTGCGCCTGAAAAATTCAGGATATCCATGAATGAGAAACCTTCGGCATTTGTATTGTTTGCCATGCCGATAGCTGACAATTGCCTTGCGCCTTTGAATGAGTTTACGTTGAATTTGCCCTCATATCTACCCTCATTTCCTCCTCCTGCTGAAATTTTTCCAAATGCCCCTTTCTTTTTATCTTCTTTTAATTTGAGGTTGATTGTTTTCTCATAATTACCATCTTCAAACCCGGTAAGCTCCGCCTGGTCGCTCTGTTTTTCATATACCTGCACCTTGTCAACCGCATCGGCGGGAAGGTTCTTAGTTGCCATTTTCGGGTCATTGCCAAAAAATTCTTTGCCATCAACAAGCACCTTGGTTACT
>Ga0196972_1000386_pt1 | contig 24907 bp, 28 predicted proteins | sample S1v_2013CmetaG_FD_148618 | JGI IMG/M metagenome (GOLD analysis project Ga0196972, IMG submission 148618) | Soil microbial communities from Anza Borrego desert, Southern California, United States - S1+v_20-13C | ecosystem: Environmental > Terrestrial > Soil > Desert | place: USA: California...
TCGCCGCGACCGTCGCCTGGTGGGGCGCCTGGTGCGACCTGTGCACCTACCGGGGCGAGTACGCCGGGGACGTGATGCGCTCGGCGCTGGCGCTCAAGCTGCTCGCGCACCGGCCGACCGGCGCCGTAGTGGCAGCGGCCACCACCTCGCTGCCGGAGAGCGAGGCCGGCGGTCGCAACTGGGACTACCGCTACTGCTGGCTGCGCGACACCTCGCTGGTGCTGCACGCCTTCACCGACCTGGGCTATTCGGCCGAGAGCCGGGCGTTCTCGCACTGGCTGCTGCATGCCACGCGCGCCACGCGGCCGAAGCTGAACGCGCTGTACGGCGTGCATGGCGAGACCGACCTCGCGGAGGTGGTGCTGCCCCACCTGCGGGGCTACCACGGCATCGGCCCCGTGCGCATCGGCAACGCGGCGGCCGGCCAGCTGCAGCACGACGCGTATGGCGAGGTGATCCTGACCAACTGCGACGACATCGAGATGGGCGGCTCCCTCGACGAGCACGAGAAGGACCTGCTGGCCGAGTTCACCGACCAGGTCTGCCGCATCTGGCGCCAGCCCGACCACGGCATCTGGGAGATCCGCCTGCCGCCGCGCCACAACGTCCACTCCAAGCTGATGTGCTGGGCGGCGCTGGACCGCGCGCTGCAGCTGCACCGGGACCATGGTTTGCCGATCGACGCGCAGCGCGTCGCGCGCGAGCGCGAGGCCGTGCGCGCCGGGATCGAGGCGCAGGGCTGGAACGACGCCGTGGGCAGCTACGTCGGTTACTACGGCAGCGACGCGCCGGACACCAGCGTGCTGCTGATGCCTCGCCTGGGCTACATCGACGCCCGGCACCCGCGCATGCGCGGCACGGTGGACCACGTGCTGCGCACGCTGTCGTCCCAGGGGCTGCTGTACCGCTACCCGCCGGGCACCGACTACGACGGCGTCGCCGGGCCCGAGCACCTGTTCGCGATCAGCGGCTTCTGGTGCGTCGACTGCCTGGCGCGGCAGGGGCGGCTGCAGGAGGCGCGGGCAATGTACGAGCGCCTGCTGGCACTGCGCAACCCGCTGGGCCTGTTCGCCGAGGAGTACGCGGCGAGCGACCTGCGGCCGATGGGCAACTTCCCGCAGGCGTTCAGCCACGTGGGGGCGATCACCGCGGCGCTCTCGCTGGACCGGGCCGGTCGCGGCGAGCCGGCGGGCCAGTGGTGAGGAAGGAGCAAGGGATGGATGGACGCGAACCGGGCGTGGTGGTGGTCACCGGCGCATCGGCCGGCATCGGGCGTGCGATTGCGCGCGAGTTCGGCCGGCGGGGCTGGCGGGTGGCGCTGCTGGCGCGCGGCGCCGACGGGCTGGAGGCGGCGCGCCGCGAAGTCCAGGCGCTGGGCGGCCAGGCGCTGGTGCTGCCGACCGACGTGGCCGACGAGCAGCAGGTGGAGGCCGCCGCCGCTGCCGTCGAGGCGCAGTGGGGTGCGATCGACGTGTGGGTGAACAACGCCATGGCGACCATCTTCTCGCCGGCGATGCAGGTCGACGCCAGGGACTTCCGGCGCGCCACCGAGGTGACCTACCTGGGCGCGGTGTGGGGGACGCTGGCCGCGCTGCGGCGCATGAAGCCGCGCGACCGCGGCACCATCGTGCAGGTCGGATCGGCGCTGGCCTACCGGTCGATCCCGCTGCAGGCGCCGTACTGTGGCGCCAAGGCGGCGCTGCGCGGCTTCACCGATTCGCTGCGCAGCGAACTGGCGCACGACCGCAGCCGGGTGCGGCTCAGCATGGTGCAGCTGTCGGCCTTCAACACGCCGCAGTTCGAATGGGGCCGCACCACCTTGCCGCGCCGCCCGCGGCCCATGGGCAGGATCTTCCAGCCGGAACTGGCGGCCCGCGCGGTGTACCTGGCGGCGACGCGGCCGCGGCGCGAGTTCTGGGTCGGCTGGCCGGCGGCGCAGGCCATCCTGGGCAACCGCCTGGTCCCCGGCCTGCTCGATCGCATGCTGGGCCGGCGCGCGGTCGAGGGCCAGCAGGACCCCGACCCGCTGCCCAGCCCGCGCCCGGACAACCTGTGGCAGCCGGTCGCCGGCGATCACGGCGCCCACGGTCGCTTCGATGCGGAGGCGAAGGACGGCAGCTTCCAGTTCTGGCTGGATCGTCATCGCGGCCCGGTGCTGCTCGGCGCGGCGCTGGGCTTGTGCGTGGCGGCCGCCGCGCTGGTGCGCGGGCGCGTTGCGCCGGATCCCCCGCCTGCGCGGAGATGACGGGGTGGGGCGGCGGCCGACGGGGACGCCTACGCCGCCACCACCCGGATGCCGCGCAACTGCCCGGCACCCGCCGGCCCGGAGGGCTTGGGGTACTTCGCCGGGTCGAACCGGTGCAGCAGTTCGGCCTCGCGCAGGCGCGCCGCGTCCACCGCGGCGCGCTTGACGGGTCCGTAGCCGCGCATCGACAGCGGCACGCGGGCGATCTCGGCGGCCAGCGCCAGCCGCTCCGCCGACAGCTCCGGCAGCAGCGACTCGATCCGCTGGGCGTACTCGCGCACCAGCGCGCGCTCCAGCGTCCTTTCCTCGGTGTAGCCGAAGACGTCGAGCACCGTGCCGCGCAGGCGCTTGCCGTGCGCCAGCAGCTTCATCGCCGGCAGCATCCAGCCGCCCAGCCGGATCTTGCGCGGGCGCTGCCCGTCCCTGGCCCGCGAGAGCAGCGGCGGCGCCATGTAGAACTCCAGCTGCGGATCGCCTTCGAACTGCTGGTGCAGGGACTGCAGGAACTCGCCGTCGGTGTACAGGCGCGCCACCTCGTACTCGTCCTTGTAGGCCATCAGCTTGAGCAGCGACTGCGCCACCGCGCGGGTGAAGGGCAGGCTGCTGTCGGCGCCGAGCGCGGCTTCGCGCGTGCGCACGCGGGCGACGAAGTCGGCGTAGCGGCGCGCATAGGCCTTGCCCTGGTAGCCGGTCAGGTGCTGCACGCCGCGGGCCACCAGGGCCTCCAGCGTGTCGCCCGCAGGCGCGGCTTCGGCCTGCGGTTCGCGCAGCAGCGCGGCCACGGCCTGCGGATCGGCGGCGGCCAGCCGGCCCAGCGAGAACGCCAGCTGGTTGTTGGCCACGCCGACGCCATTCAATTCAATCGCCCGCGTCAGCGCCGCCAGTCCCACCGGCACCAGTCCGCGCTGCCAGGCATAGCCCAGCGCCAGGATGTTGGAGACGATGGCGTCGCCGATGAAGGCCTCGGCCAGCGCCTGCGCATCCAGCGTCTCGACGCGGTCGGCGCCGGCGGCGAAGCGCAGCTTCTCCAGCAGGGCCGGCACCTTCAGGCTGGCATCCGGATTGCGCAGGCTCTCGGCCACCGGCACCTGGTGCGTGTTGGCCAGGATGCGGGTGCGGCCGTGGCGCACCGTGGCCAGGGCATCGGCCGAGGCGCCCACCACCAGGTCGCAGGCGAGCAGGGCGTCGGCCTGCTGGGTGTCGATGCGCACCTGGTTGAGGCGCGAGGGCACGTCGGCCAGGCGCACGAAGCTCAGCACCGAACCGCCCTTCTGCGCGAAGCCCATGAAGTCCAGCACGCTGGCGCTCTTGCCCTCCAGGTGGGCCGCCATGGTGATCAGCGCGCCGACGGTGACCACCCCGGTGCCGCCGACGCCGGTGACCAGCAGGTCGTAGGGAGCGGTCCAGGTGTGCGGCGCGGGAGCGGGCAGGGCGGCGACATGGCGGTTGAAGTCGGCCAGCCCGGCGCCGAGCGCGCCGACCCGCTTCTTCAACTGGCCCCCGATCACCCCCACGAAGCTGGGGCAGAAGCCCTGCACGCAGGAGTAGTCCTTGTTGCAGCTGCTCTGGTCGATCTTGCGCTTGCGGCCGAGGGACGTCTCCAGCGGCTGTACCGCCACGCAGTTGCTCTGCACGCTGCAGTCGCCGCAGCCCTCGCAGACGCGGTCGTTGATGAACACGCGCCGGGCCGGATCCACCAGCTCGCCCTTCTTGCGCCGGCGGCGCTTCTCGGCGGCGCAGGTCTGCTCGTAGATCAGCACGGTGACGCCGGCCACCTCGCGCAGCCGGCGCTGCACGGCGTCGAGCTGGCTGCGGTCGTGGAACTCGGTGCCGGCGGGGAAGCGGCCCTTGATCGCGTCGTACTTGCCGATGTCGTCCGAGACCACCACCACCTGCTTCACGCCCTCGGCCTCGACCTGGCGGGCGATGCCGTCGACGCTGATGATCCCGTCCACCGGCTGCCCGCCGGTCATGGCGACGGCGTCGTTGAACAGGATCTTGTAGGTGATCGTCGACTTCGCGGCCACCGCCTGCCGGATGGCGAGGTAGCCCGAGTGGTAGTAGGTGCCGTCGCCCAGGTTCTGGAACACGTGCGGAACCTTGGTGAACATGGCGTGCGAGACCCAGTCCACGCCTTCGCCGCCCATCTGGATCAGGCCCTCGGTGTCGCGGTCCATCCAGCTGGCCATGAAGTGGCAGCCGATGCCGGCCTGGGCATGCGAGCCCTCCGGCACGCGGGTGCTGGTGTTGTGCGGGCAGCCGGCGCAGAAGTAGGGCAGGCGCTTGACGCTGTCGCTCTCGTTGGACAGCAGCTCGGGCAGCGTGAAGTCGCGCACCAGGTGGCGGCGGTCCAGGTCGGGGTAGTGGGCCGCCAGCCAGTCGGCCACGATGGCGATCAGGCGCGACGGCCGCAGCTCGCCCAGCGCCGACACCAGCGGGGCGCCGCCGGCATCGGTCTTGCCGACGATCACCGGGCGCTCGGGCGCGTTGTAGAACATGGCCCGCAGCTGCTCCTCGACCACCGGCCCCTTCTCCTCGATCACCAGCACCTCGTTCAGCCCGCGCACGAACTCGCGCATGCGGGTGGGCTCGATCGGGTAGGTGAGGCCCAGCTTGTAGATGCGCACGCCGTGCTGCGCCAGCGTCCCGGGCGCGATGTCCAGCCGGCGCAGCACCTCCATGAAGTCGTAGTGCGCCTTGCCGGCAGTGACGATGCCCACCGTGGCGTGCTCGCTGCGCACGATGTGCCGGTCGATGCTGTTGATGCGGGCGAAGGCACGCACCGCCTCCAGCTTGGCGTGCAGGCGCTCTTCGATCACGAGCGAGGGGAGGTCGGGCCAGCGGTAGTGCAGGCCGCCGGGCGGCGGCGTGTAGCCGGTCAGCTGGCGCACCGTGTCGCCGTCCTGCCAGGCGGCGACGCGGGCGTTGACGAGGTCCAGGTCCACGGTCGACGCGCTCTCCACCACTTCCGACAGTGCTGTGAAGCCGACCCAGTTGCCGGAGAAGCGCGAGAGCTGCCAGCCGTACAGGCCGAACTCCAGGTACTCGGCCACGCTCGCCGGCGAGACGATGGGCGCATGCCAGGACTGGAACGCCTGGTCGCTCTGGTGCGGCATGGACGAGGACACGCAGCCGTGGTCGTCGCCGGCCACCATCAGCACGCCGCCGTGCGGCGAGGCGCCGTAAGCATTGCCGTGCTTGAGGGCGTCGCCGGCCCGGTCCACGCCGGGTCCCTTGCCGTACCACAGCGCGAACACGCCGGCGCAGGTGCGCTCGGGGTCGGCCTCGACCCGCTGCGTGCCCAGCACGGCGGTGGCGCCCAGTTCCTCGTTGATCGCGGGCAGGAAGCGCAGGCCGGCCTCGTCGAACTTCTTCCCCGCCTTCCACACCGCCTGGTCCAGCATGCCCAGCGGCGAGCCGCGGTAGCCGCTGATGAAGCCGCGCGTGTCCAGCCCGGCGGCGGCGTCGCGCTGGCGCTGCATCAGCATCAGGCGCACCAGCGCCTGGGTGCCGGTCAGGAAGATCGCGCCGCTGCGCGCCCACAGGCTGTCGCTGAGCTGGTAGTCGGGGCGGGCGAGCGCGGGCGCTTCGCGGGTGGGCGTGGCTGTGGTGTCCATGGCGTCTCCTCTGCCGTGTCGCGCCGCTCACCCCCGCCGCGCCGGTTCACGCCGGGATGGCATGCGCTGTAGGGGAGAGGCTACCTCTCGCGAGCCGGAAAAGGGTTCTTCATTTCCGTTCCCCTCGGTGCCGTGGAGAATAAGATTCTCAGGAACAGCGAAATCGAAGAATGGACGACCTCGACCGCCACGACGTGCTGCTGCTGGCCGAACTGCAGCGCGATTCGCGCCAGACGGTGCAGCAGCTGGCCGCCGCCGCCGGCCTGTCCAGCACCCCGTGCTGGAAGCGCGTGAAGGAGATGGAGGCCGCCGGCATCATCCGCGGCTACACGGCGCTGGTGGATCGCGAGAAGGTCGGCCTGTCGTTGTGCGTGCTCGCCGAAGTGAACCTCACCCGCCACCACGAGGACGACGTACGCCGCTTCGAGGAAGCGGTGGCCGCCGAACCGCGCATCGTCAGCTGCTACGCCACCACCGGCCAGGCCGACTACGTGATCAAGGTGCTGGTGCCCGACATCAAACGCTACGAGAGCTTCCTGCACGAGACCCTGTTCAAGCTCGCCGGCGTGACCCACGTGCGATCGAGCGTGGTGCTCAAGGAGGTGAAGGCGGAGACGCGGCTGCCGCTGGAGGCCCCCGGCGGTCGCGTGCCGGCGCGGAGGAGCCGGTGAAGCCCTGTCCCTGCGGCCGCACCGACCGCCGCGGCCGACCGCTGCCCCAGGACCAGTGCTGCGGTCCCTGGCTCGCCGGGGCGCCGGCGCCGGATGCCGAGGCGCTCATGCGTTCGCGCTACACGGCCTACGTGCTGGGCGACGAGGCCTACCTGCTGGCGACCTGGCACCCGCGCACGCGGCCGGCCGACGTACGCCCGGATCCGGCGGTGAAGTGGCTGGGCCTGGAGGTGCGCGATCACCGGGTGCTGGATGCCTCGCACGCCGAGGTCGAGTTCGTCGCGCGCTACCGCGTGCAGGGACGCGGGACGCGCCTGCACGAGCGCAGCCGCTTCGTGCGCGAGGACGACGGGCGCTGGTACTACGTGGACGGCGACGTCCGCTGAACGGGGCCCGGCGCCGGCCTCACTTGGTGGCGGCCGGCTTGCGCGTCCGGCGCGCGGCCTCGATGGCCGCGGCCTTCTCCGCATGCTTCTCGGCGCGCGACATGCGCGCCTTCGGCTTCTTGACGTCCTTGGTGGCTTGCGCGTCCTTGCCGGCCTTCGGCTTGTCCCTGGGCTGGGCGTGGTGCGTGCGCAGCAGCTTGTCGACTGCGCTGGGCTTGGGTTGCAGCGCCTGCGCCTTGCGCTTCTCGCGCTCCTCCTTCAGCTGCTGGCGCTCCTCGGCCAGCGCCTCCTCGGCGGCCAGGGGCTTCTGGTCCGCGCCACGGCGCATCTGGGCGCGATGCAGCGCCTGGCCATTCGCCGAGATCCGCTTGGACAAGGATGCAGTACGAATCGGCATGTCTCACTCCGGGTGGTCGGGCGGGAAGGCCACTCTAGGCCAAGCCGGCGCACGATGCCAGCGCATCCGAAGCGGCGACCCGGCGCCAGCTCTGCGTTACGCTCTCGCGCCATGATCGTCGTGCACCACCTCGAAACGTCCCGCTCCCAGCGCGTCCTGTGGTTGCTGGAGGAACTGGGCGTCCCGTATGAGATCAAGACCTGGCGGCGCGACCCCCGCACGCGCCTCGCGCCGCCGGAACTCAAGGCCATCCACCCCATGGGCAAGTCGCCGGTGGTGTGCGACGGCGACGTGGTGATCGCCGAATCGGCCGCGATCCTGGAGTACCTGGCGTATGCCCATGGCGCCCAGGCCGCGGGCGACCTCTCTCTGCAGCCGTCGCCCGGCACCACGGAATGGCTGGCGGTGCGCTATTGGATGCACTTCGCCGAAGGTTCGCTGATGAACTGGCTGGTGATGAAGCTGGTGTTCATGTCCATCCCGACCCAGCCCATGCCCTTCTTCGTGCGGCCGATCGCGCGCCGCCTGTGCGGGCAGGTGCAGCAGAAGCTGGTCGACCCCAACGTCGCGAACGCCGTGCAGATGATCGATGCGCACCTGGCCGGCACCCCCTGGTTCGCCGGCGACCGGCTCACCCTGGCCGACTTCCAGATGAGTTTCGCCGTGGAGGCCGCGCTGTCGCGCAGCCCGGAGGCCCGCCGCCTGCCGCACCTGCAGGCCTACCACGAGCGCATGCGCGCACGTCCCGCCTACCAGCGGGCGCTGGCCAAGGGCGGGCCGGTGGTGCCGGAAGCCGTGGCGTGAACGTCGACGGCGCCGGTTCTTCCCGAGTGAGCCGGGGCCGCGTAAAGGTTTGTGTGCCGAAGCCGCGCGACGGTCGTTCTCGCGCATGCTTACGTCCATGGACAAGGCAGACAGGCGCTCTGCGCGCAGGATGCACGACGGACACAGCCGCGAAGAGGCAGGGCTCCAGCGCGCGCAGCAGGAAGGTGCGGGCGAGTCGCACCATCCGGTGCAGGACATGCCGGCCCATGGCGCCCAGCCCGTCGGGCACGAGGGCATCGACATGCTCCGTCGCCGTTACGAAGACGCCCAGCGCCGGGAGGCGGTTGCGTGGAGTCGCCTCCAAGGGCTTCCCGGCGATGCCGGGTTCGCGGAGGAGGCCTGGGAAGACTGGAGGGACGCGGTCGAGGAGCGGGAGCGGGCGACCCGGCTGATGATCAACAGTGCGATGGACCTGCTGTCGCGCGAGCAGGCCCGTTTGCCGGAGCAGCCTTCATGACCACCCAGCCCAGCGAGTTCGGCGGCGTCGAGGAACGACTCCTGGAGAGCGCGCTAGAGGCCGTCGAGGCACAGATCGCGCAAGCGGAGCAGATCGTGGCCATGCATTTCCCCGCGCTGGACAGCGACGCCAGGGCACGGCTGACGGTCGCGGTGGTCCAGTCCATTGCGGTCAACTACCTGGCAGCGGCGACGATCCGCAACCTCCCCAAGGGCTGAGTCGACGGTCCCTGTCGGAATCCCCGGGCCGCAGCGCGCGCTTGGCCCCTTCAGTCAGGGCGCAAGCCGCTGGCCGGCAAGGCCGGCGGGGGCTCGTCGGCCTTCATGCGTTCCTTCACCAGTTCGTCCAGTTCCACCGAACTGGACGAAGCCCTGCAGCCAGCCGCCGTGAGTGCCAGGGTGCCGACCGGCATCCCGCAGACCCTGGAGGCCACGTCGGCCGGGACCAGCATGCTCAGCGGCATGAGGCTTTCGTCGAGGCTGTTCCGTTCCGCCAGCTGGCCGGACACATCGCTGAGGTCCACGCTGACCAGGGCCTGCTGCGATTGGGCAGCGCTCGTCGCCAGGCAGGCGGCCATGGCCAGCGATGAAGGGGCGTTGCGCAAGTGCATGTCGGTTTCCGGGATTCGGGCAACCACCCTACGCCGATCGACGGCCCCGCGCGGCGATTGCACCATCGGTAACAGTCGCAGGCCGGAATGGCAACAAGACGCGTTGACGCCCTTGCACGGCGGCGCGCCGGCTCAATCTGCTTCGGTGCGGGCTGCTTTTGGCCCGCGCCATGACCCCGACCCCATGCACGAAGACTTCCAGCGCCTGATGCAGGACGCAACCCGGCTCACCCGCGCCGGTCGCCTCGACGCGGCCACTGCCGTCATCCGGTCCGCACTGATGTCGCGGGCGGGTGGCGTGGATCCGGCCGTCATCGACGTCGAGGCCAGGGTGGTGCCCGGGACGGATGGCGCCGGCAGGTTCGGCCCGGCCCCCGCGCTCCGTGGGGGCGAGCCGCAGCCGGCGCGCGCCGACGAGTCGTCCTTCATCGAGGGCCGCTTCGGCACCGGAACCGCCGGGCGCAGCTACAAGCTGTACGTACCGCCGGGTGCCGGCTCACAGCCGATGCCGCTGGTGGTGATGCTGCACGGCTGCACCCAGGATCCGGACGACTTCGCGGCGGGCACCGGCATGAACGTTGCCGCGCGCGAGAGGGGGTTCTTCGTGCTCTACCCGTCGCAGTCGCGAAAGGCCAATCCCCAGCGGTGCTGGAACTGGTTCAAGCACAGCCACCAGGCTCGGGGGCGCGGCGAGCCTGCGATCCTGGCCGGCATGGTCCAGGACGTGATCGGCCGCTACGCCATCGACCCCGCGCGCGTGTACGTGGCGGGCCTGTCCGCGGGCGGTGCCATGGCCGCGGTGCTCGGGCACGCGTACCCGGAAATCTTCCGGGCCGTCGGCGTGCACTCCGGCCTGCCCGTGGGCTCGGCGCGGGATGTGCCGTCGGCACTGAAGGCGATGAAGGAGGGGCCGGCCCGATCGGCCGGCTCGCCGCCGGCGCCGAACGTGCCCACCATCGTCATCCACGGCGACGCGGACAAGACGGTCCATCCGTCGAATGCGGATCACCTGTTCGCAGCCGAAGCCGACTGGCGCACCGAGTCCGGCAGCGTGCCGGGCGGGCGGTCATGGACGCGCCGCGTTCGCCTGGATGCCGACGGCAAGCGAATGGCCGAACACTGGCTGGTGCATGGAGCGAAGCATGCGTGGTCCGGTGGCAGTCGCAAGGGCAGCTTCACGGACCCCGCCGGGCCGGACGCCACCGCAGCGATGCTGGACTTCTTCTGGGAGCATGGCGGTTGAGCCCCTGGATCCAGCCCAGGCGCTGACGGCCCTGCCGGCGGCACGTTCAGAGCGACTTCAGCCAGTCCCGGAACAGCTTCACCTCGGGGAAGCCGGCCCGGTCCTTCGGATAGAGCAGGTAGTAGGCCCCGGCGCTCTTGACCTCGCTGGTGAAGGGCCGGACCAGTTCGTCGCGCCACTCCACCTTGTCGATCTCGATGGTGGGCACGCAGGCGATGCCCAGGCCGTTGCGGGCGGCGTTCACGCCGAGGAAGGAGTGCCCCACCACCAGCGTGGAGGCCCCCTGGACCCGCGCGGCGCCATTGGCGGCCAGCCAGGACGGCCAGGCGTCGGCGCGGGCCTCGTTGTGGATCAGGCAGAAGCGGTCGAGGTCCAGCGGTGACCGGATCGGGCCTTCCCGCTCCAGCAGCGCCCGGCTGCAGACCGGGGTCAGGTAGTCGTCCCACAGGTGCGTGGCCGTCACGCCGGCCCAGCTCTCGACCATCTGGAAGCCGATGTCCGAATGGTCGCAGGGGTAGTCCTGCCAGGGCAGCTTGCCGACCCGGATCGCCAGGTCCACGTGGTCGCGGCGGAAGTCCACCGGCTCCAGCGAGCTCGAGACGTGCAGCCGCACTTCGGGGTAGGCGCGGTTGAAGTCGGTCAGGCGCTGCATCAGCCACAGGCTGCCCATGGACGGCAGGATGCTGATCGACAGCGAGTGGGTCCGGTTGACCAGGCTGCTGGTCGCTTCCTCGAGCGTGTCCAGCGCGGAGGTGACGGCCGCCAGGTAGGCCTGGCCGAAGGGCGTGAGCTCGACGTTGCGGGTCAGCCGGTTGAACAGCGAGGTGTTGAGGTAGCCCTCGAGGATCTTGATCTGGCGGCTGATCGCGCCCTGGGTCACGTTCAGTTCGTCGCCGGCCTTGGAAAAACTCAGGTGCCGGGCGGCGGCCTCGAATGCGCGCAGTGACAGCAGCGGTGGAATGACTCGTTTCATCGCCCGGACGCATCAGTTTGGCTCATGGGAGCGCGCAAACAAATCGTTTGTCGAAGCCTCCGACCGCGTCCCATAGTCGGTGAACCGCAGAATAACCCAGCCGCTCCTGTTGCCAGGCAGCGGCTGCCCTGCGGCAACGATCGGGAGCACGCATGGGCAAGAGGATTCGCTGCGGATTCGGCGTCGACGTGGATGCGGTCGCCGCCTGGCTGGGCACCTTCGGCGGGGCCGACTCGCCGCACGACATCTCGCGCGGGCTGTTCGCCGGCGAGGTCGGCTCGGTCCGGCTGCTGGACCTGTTCGACCACTACGGCATCAAGACCACCTGGTTCATCCCCGGCCATTCGATCGAGACCTTCCCCGAGCAGATGGCGCGCGTGGCCGAGCGCGGCCACGAGATCGGCCTGCACGGCTACTCGCACGAGAACCCGCTGGCGATGACGCCGGCCCAGGAAGCGGACGTGCTGGACAAGTGCATAGGCCTGGTGGAGAAGCTCAGCGGCCGGCGCCCGCGCGGCTATGCGGCCCCCTGGTGGGAGCTCAGTGCGACCACGCCTTCGCTGCTGCTGGAGCGGGGCATCCGCTACGACCACAGCATGATGCACCGCGACTTCGAGTGCTACCGGCTGCGCAGCGGCGACAGCTGGACGCCGATCGACTACTCGCAGCCGGCCGAGTCGTGGATGAAGCCGCTGGTGCGCGGCAAGGAGACCTCGCTGGTCGAAGTGCCGGTGAGCTGGTACCTGGACGACCTGCCGCCGATGATGTTCATCAAGAAGGCGCCCAACAGCCACGGCTTCATGAACCCGCGCGACATCGAGGAGCTGTGGCGCGAGCAGTTCGACTGGGTGTACCGCAAGATGGATGACGCGGTGTTCACGATCTGCCTGCATCCGGACGTCGCGGGCCGGCCCCAGGTGCTGGCGATGCTGGAGCGCCTGATGGACCACATGCTGGCCCACGGCGGGGTGGAGTTCATGACGCTGGAGGCGATTGCCGCGGCCTACGACCGGGAGCACCCGCTGGAGGGCTGACGCATGTGCGGGCTGTGCGGCCTCTGGGGCAACGTCGCGCACTGGAGTTCGGCCTCGTCGCGGGCCGTGTCGGGCGGGGCGGCCGGCGGGCTGAATCCCTTGCGCGAGCGGGCCCTGCAGGTCCGCTTGCTCGACCGTGTCGCCGGCCTGGCCGGTGCGCAGGTCGAGGACTGGGCCGGCTCCTCCTGGATCGTGCGCGGTGCGTCCGGGGCGACCGAGATCGTGGACGCCTTGCCCCTGGTCTGGCCGGCGCTCGAGCGTCTGGCCGGCAAGCCGATCGATCCCCTGTCGGATGCGGTGATCGAGCGGCTCTGGCAAAGGCAGCAGCCATGAGCGGCGTGCGCGACCCCCGCCTGCCGGTGCTCATCCTCTCCGGATTCCTGGGCAGCGGCAAGACGACGTTGCTGCGGGCTGCCCTGCAGCGCAGCGACCTGCGGCGTACGCTCGTGATCGTCAACGAGGTGGCCGACCAGGGCGTGGACGACCGGCTGCTGGCGACCAGCGGCGAGCCCGTTCGGCTGCTGGGCAACGGCTGCCTGTGCTGCAGCGCCGACGACGGGCTGGGCCGGTCGCTGCTTCGGATCGCCGAGGACGAGGCGCTGCTGCGATCGGTCGACCGCATCGTCATCGAGACCAGCGGGCTGGCGGATCCGGCGCCGGCGTTCGCCGCGCTCGCGCGCGCCGGCCGGGTGTCCGCACGGATGCGCCTGCACGCGATCGTGACCCTGGTCGACGCCATGCATGCCGGCGCGCAGGCCGGGGAATCGCCGGAGTTCGCGCTGCAGCTGCAGGCGGCGGACCAGGTGCTGGTCAGCAAGCTGGGACTGCCCGGCGCGGCCCCGCTGGCGGCGGTGCGCGAACTGGTCGAGGGGATCAACCCGGTCGCGCCCGTCGCGGCCGCCGACGCGGCCACGCTCGCAGCGCTGGTCCACCGCGAGGGATCCTCGCGCGCCGACCGGATCGCGGCGGACTGGTTGCCGGCTGGCCCCGCGCAAGCCAACGCGGGTCACCGGATCCGATTGCCCGGGACGCCATCGCGCCGCCACGACGGCGACGTCCGCTCGTTCTGCCTCGAATTCGACCAGGGCGTGGACTGGAATGCGCTGTCGGTGTGGCTGTCGCTGATGCTGCACGTGCACGGCAACCGGCTGCTGCGCATCAAGGGCTTCGTCGCGGTCGAGCAGGGCAGTGCGCCCGTCGTCATCCACTGCGTGCGCCACGTCGTCCATTTCCCGGAGCACCTGGCCGACTGGCCGGACGAGCGCCGCACCTCGTACCTGGTCTTCATCGTGCGCGACCTCGAGCCGGAGCAGGTGCTGCGTTCCTTCCTCGCGTTCACCGGCCGGCCGGGCGCGCGCATGGCGGGCGGGCCGGCGCCCGCGCCCCATCACCATCCCACGGAGGCAGCCACCGCATGAGGCAGAGCGCGACCGACCTGACGCAGACCCGGCACTACGACTACGTGCCCATCATCGACCGGGCACCGCTGAAGCTGCCCGACGGCCACCGCATCGCGGTGGTCACGTACGTGAACATCGAGCACTTCCCGGAGGCCATCCCCGGCACGGCGCTCGTGCCCGGCACCGCGCAGCACCGCCCGGACCCCCTGAACTACGGCTGGCGCGATTACGGCAACCGGGTCGGCCTGTGGCGGATGATGGAGATCATGGATGCACTGGGCATCCGCGGCACCGTGTGCCTCAACTCCGATGCCATCCGGGAGTACCCCCGCATCATCGAGGAGGGCCAGAAGCGCGGCTGGGCCTGGATAGGCCACGGCATCAACAACGCGCCGGCCAACTTCCTGACCGGGATCGAGGAGGCGCGCGAGCGCGAGATCATAGGCACCGTGCTGCGGGAGATGGCGGCCGCGCTGGGGACCCCGACCAAGGGCTGGATCGGGCCCTTCCTCAGCGAGACCATGAACACGCCGCACATCCTGGCCGACATGGGCGTGCAGTACCTGTGCGACTTCACGGCCGACGACCAGCCCTTCCGGTTCAACACGCGCACCGGCTCGCTGATCTCGGTGCCGTACACGCTGGAGCTGAACGACGTGCCCGCGTTCCTGAACCTGGGCCAGTCGGCCGAGGCCTTCGGCGACATGATCATCGACCAGTTCGACGTGCTCTACGAGGAGAGCGCCGCCAACGCCCGGATCATGCCGATCTGCCTGCACACCTTCCTGGCCGGGCAACCGTTCCGCGCCAAGCACCTCAAGCGTGCCTACGAGCACATCGCCTCGCACCCGGGCGTCTGGCATGCGACCGGCGACGAGATCAACGACTGGTACCGAGCCAACTACCTGTAGGAGCCCCCGTGGACCGCGACGTCTTTCCCCCTCTGGTCGACCTCGGGGCCGCCGGCTTCGAGCCCGCGGACGCCGGGCGCATCGCCGCGGCTGCCGCCGCCAGCGACGCGCCCGCAGCGCGAGCCGCGTTGCAACTGCTGGACCTGACGGACCACGTGCACTCGTTCGCGGCCTGGTGCGATGCGCAGGCGGAGCCGAGCCATGGCTGATCTCGAAAAGCTCGATCTGGTGGGGGTGGCCGATGCCATCGCCAGGCGCGACGTGTCTGCGCGAGACGTGACCCGCTGGTCGCTGCAGCGGCTGGAAGGCACCGGCCGGCGCCTCAATGCCGTGTTCCGCATCGACCATGAGCAGGCAATGGCCCGCGCGGCCGAGCTCGACGAATTGCAGGCGCGCAAGGGCGTGTGCGGACCCCTGCACGGCGTGCCCCTGGCCCACAAGGACCTGTTCCAGGTGGCGGGCCGCGAATGCCACTGCGGCTCGATCCTGCTGCGCGGCCGCACGGCGGAACGGACGTCGATTGCCCTCGCGCAACTGGATGCGGCCGGCCAGGTCAATACCGGCTCGCTGCACATGGCCGAGTTCGCCCTCAGCCCGACCGGCTTCAATGGCCATTACGGCCCCGCGCTGAACCCCTGGCATCCCGATCACGTGTGCGGCGGATCCTCCAGCGGCTCCGGCGTGGCAGTGGCCGCGCGACTGGTGTTCGGTTCGCTCGGCAGTGACACGGCGGGCTCGATCCGCATGCCGGCCGCCATGTGCGGCGTGACCGGCCTGAAGACCACCTTCCGCCGCATCAGTGCCGAGGGCTGCGTGCCGCTGTCCGCCTCCCTGGACAGCATGGGGCCGATCGCCCAGACGGCGCGCGACTGCGCCCGGCTGCTGACCCACGCCAGCGGGCCGAACGCCGCCGATGGGCTTTGCACGGGAGTTCCCAACCAGGACTACGAAGCGGTACTGGATGGCCGTCTCCAGGGCGTGCGCATCGGCGTGCCGGAGGCCTATTTCCGCAGCGAACTCGATCCGGAGGTCGGCGCGGCCCTGGATGCGAGCCTGGAGGTGCTGAAGCGGCTCGGCGCGGCGATCGTGCCGGCCGTGGTGCCGGACATGGAACGGGTGAACTCCCTGGCCCGGGTGCTCATGACCGTGGAAGCGGCCACGCTGCACCGGCGCTGGATCCGCGAGCAGCCCGAGGCGTACTCGACCCAGGTGCGGGCCCGCATCGAAGAGGGCTTTGCCTACCCGGCGGTGCGCTATGCCGAGGCCCTGTCGCTGCGCCGCCGGATCGCCGACGAGTTCCTGCGCACCGCCTTCGCCGGCTGCGACCTGCTGCACGTGCCGGTCCTGACCATGCAGGTCCCGACCATCCGGGACACGACCGAGGGGGAGCCCGCGACCGTGCTGCGCACCATCGCCCGCATCACGTACGCGGCCCGCGGTGTCAACTACCTGGGACTGCCGGCCATGAGCGTGCCGGCGGGGCTCTCGGCCGCGGGTTTACCCCTGGCCTTCCAGCTCATCGGAAAGCCGTTCGCGGAAGCGGCCCTGCTGCGCGTCGCCGATGCGTACCAGCGCGAGACCGACTGGCACCGGCGGATGCCGCCGGCCGCGCTGCCGGCATGAGTATTCCTGATGCATCACGCCAAAAGAATCGTTTGCCCGCTTCCGGCACCCATGGATAAATACCGCACACCCCACTGGAGGTTCACCATGCGCGCAATCCACGTTCTAGCAGCCGGCCTGTTCGCGGTTTCCGCCGGCGGCCTGCAGGCCCAGGGCCAGGGCTTCTCCGACAACGCCATCAACCTGGGCGTGCTCACCGACATGTCCGGCGTGTACTCGGACTTCTCCGGCCGCGGTTCCCTGGCCGCCGTGCAGATGGCGGTGGAGGACTTCGGCGGCAAGGTGAACGGCGTGCCCGTCAAGGTCGTCTACGCCGACCACCTGAACAAGGCCGACGTCGGCGCCAGCATCGCGCGGGAGTGGTACGACGTGGGCAAGGTCGACGCGATCTTCGACACGTCCAACTCCGCCGTGACGCTGGCCGTGATGGGCGTGACCCAGGAGAAGAACCGGGTCGTCATGATCGGCGGCTCCAGCACGACCCGCATCACCGGGGATTCCTGCACACCCAACAGCGTGCAGTACGTCTACGACGGCAACTCGCTGCCCAACGTGACCGCCAAGGCGCTGATCGAGCAGGGCGGCGACAGCTGGTTCTTCATCACGGTCGATTTCGCGTTCGGCCATGGCCTGGAGAAGTCGACCACCGAGGTGGTCAAGGCGGCCGGGGGCAAGGTGCTCGGGTCGGTGCGGCACCCGCTCAACGCGCCCGACTTCGCGTCCTTCATGGTCCAGGCCAAGAATTCCGGCGCCAAGGTGATCGCCCTGGCCAACGGCGGCACCGACATGGTGAACGCCATCAAGAGCGCCAACGAGTTCGGCCTCACCAAGGGGAGCCAGCGCGTCGCCTCGCTGCTGACCTTCATCACCGACGTGCACAGCATGGGTCTGGCGCAGGCCAAGGACATCATGCTGACCGAGGCCTTCTACTGGGACCTGAACGACGATTCCCGCAAGTGGTCCAAGCGGTTCTTCGAGCGCACGAAGAAGATGCCGTCGATGGTGCAGGCCGGCATGTACTCGGCCACCATGCACTACCTGAAGGCCCTGGCCGCCACCGGAACGGACGCTGCGCCGGCGGTGATGACCCACATGAAGGCCACGCCGATCAACGACTTCTTCGTCAAGAACGGCAAGATCCGCCCCGACGGCCTCCACGTGCACGACATGTACCTGATGCAGGTCAAGCAGCCGTCCGAGTCCAAGTATGCGTGGGACTACTACAAGGTCAAGGCCGTGGTGCCGGCGGACAAGGCGTTCTCGCCGCCGAACCCGGCGTGCAAGCTGGTCTCCAAGTAAGCGGGAAGCCGCATCGGCCCGCCGGGGCCCTGGAATAGGGAACCGGGCGCGGCCACGACCGGGCAAGGCCGGGTAATCCGCGCGGGGTCGAGGCAGACCGATCCGGCTATCGCTGCGCTGCGCCGGTCAGCGCGTGCGGCCGTGTTCAAGGAAGAAGCGCAGCATCTCTGCGCTCGCGTCCGGCCCTTGCGGGTCCGGCTCGGGCCCCCGCGGCCAGGGAGCCTCGGCTCGAGGCGCCGCCCCGCCCGCATGCGATGGCTGCGGATCGCCACTCGGAACACCGGCGCGGCGGCATCGCCGACCTCGCGTGCCTCGACGTCCAAGACGGCATCGTCGGCGCGGACCTCCGTCTGGCACAGCGCCCGCCGGATGGTCTCCGTGGCCGCCTGCAGTTCCCCGCGGCGGGTCAGTCGTGTGGCTTGCTGGATGAGGCGCTGGAACTCGGAGTTCATGCTTTCCTTCTGCAGAGGCGCCCGACACGGGCGGCCAGCACCGCAGGTGAGACCGGCCTGGCGCAGAGCAAGCCCCGCAGAGGAATCAGGTTCCTTCATCGGGCCGGACCACGGGAACGAGCCGCGTCGTCGCACGGCAGGCACGCGGGTGCGCATCGTGCTACCATGGCCGCTGCTGGACGTCTACAGACGGTCGTCTTCCAGGCCTCTCTTCTCCTTCCGCCGGACTTGCAACCCGGCGCGTCGTCGTCGGAATCCTCCTGATGCTCTCTGGCGTTGTGCACCGCGCGGCATGTCGCTGCGCGGCCATTTCCTTCATGGGAGTCATCATGGGAAACAAACTCTACGTGGGCAACCTGCCCTACTCGTATGCCGACAGTGACATGGAGCGTGCCTTCGGCGCCTTCGGCTCGGTGAACAGCGCCAAGGTGGTGATGGACCGCGACAGCGGCCGTTCCAAGGGCTTCGGCTTCGTCGAAATGTCCTCGCCCGCCGAAGCGCAGGCAGCCATCCAGGGACTGCATGGCCAGGACGTCGGCGGACGGGACATGGTCGTCAACGAGGCCAAGCCGATGGAGCCGCGTGCCCCTCGGGCGGGCGGGTACGGCGGCGGCCCTGGCCGCCGCCACTGATGCATGGCGCTCAGCCTGTTGCGACGGGCGAGCGTGCCCTGACTTGTTGTTGGCATCCGTCCGGGTGCCTGCAAAATCCCGGTGGCCATGCCTTGCGACCGGGACGCTCAATGCATGAGGGCACCGCCCGGGACCACGAACACGAGATCGGTGGCGGAGCGCACGATCATGGCGCGGGCGGCCCCGTCCATCGAGCGGAGCGTCAATTTCCAACGTCCACTCAGCAGCCTCTTGAGAGCCAGCACCCGATACAGATGGTGGTCGTCGACGAGTTGCAGGATGTCGTCCGTGCTCAGCTCCTGAACCGAGCGCAGCGCATACGCTTTCACGAGAAGCGTCTCCTGCGCTCGGGACCCCGGCGACGTTCGCGGTCCCGCTGAAGGTATGGCCGCGCGCCATCGGAGCCCTCTCCCGAGCGCTCTCCGGCTCGCCGGCGTTGCCCCTCCGTGGCTTCCTTTTCGGCTCCAAGGATCGTTTCGGAAGGCGTGTGCGGGGGCGGAAGCTTTGGCTTCATGGTGCGATCTCCTGCACCATCATGCGCTGGCGTGCAGCCCGGATCCTGTCGAGCCAAGAGAAAAAATAACTCGGGAAACGCGCCATCTGCTTTCGGCCAAGGCGCGCTGTTGCTTGGCCGATGCCTGCATGCCTGCATGACGATGCGCGCGTCAGGCGTAAGGGTTTGTATGCCGAGTCCGCCGGAACTGGTCTTCGCGGGGCATGCTTGCGCCATGGGCAACACAGACAAGCGTTCTGCGCGCAGGATGCACGACGACCACAGTCGTGAAGAGGCGGAGCTTCGCCGCGCGCAGCAACACGACGCGGGCGACACGCACCACCCCGTGCAGGACATGCCCTCGCACGGCGAGCAGCCGGTCGTGCATCACAGCCTCACCAAGCTCCGCCGCGACTACGAAGACAGGCTGCGCCGCGAGGCGGAAGCCTGGAGTCGTCTCCACGGGCTTCCTGGCGAGGCCGGATTCTCCCAGGAGGCCTGGGAAAGCTGGAGGGATGCGGTCGAGGAGCGTGAAAGAGCCACACGGCTGTTGATCAACAGCGTGATGGACGTGCAGTCCCGTGACTGACTGCGGCCGCAACCGGGCGGATGAGGCATCGGCGGACTTCGGGCCGGACCCGATCACCCGCGTGTTGTCTCGCCATGGGTCGGGTCTGCAAGCCTCCTGTCCTTGGACGACGGCGGTATGCGAGGAAGCCGGGCAGCAAAGCGGGTGCCCTCGGCCGTCGACGTGACTTCGATGTCGCCGCCATGCGCCACCGCGATCTCGCGCGTGATGTACAGCCCGAGGCCGAGCCCCGAAGACCCGGCGCTCCGCTTTCCTTCCGTCGTGCTCTCTTGGCGCAGCGGAAGGAACAAGGTCTTGCGGGCCTCCTGGGTGATCGGTGCGCTCTTGTTCCGGACCTCCACCAGCACCTCGCCACCGAGGCCGCTCACCCGCACTTCGATCGGATGGGTCCGGTCGCCGTGCTGCACCGCGTTCGCCAGCAGGTTGGACAGCATCTGCCCGATTCGTGCTCCGTCCCAGCGCCCCGCCAGGTCCCCTTCGAACGCCAGCTCGACGTGGCACTCCGGAACGAGCGTGGTCACCTCCGCCACGATGGCCGTGGCGAGCGTCCCCATGTCGGTGGGCGCGGGTGAGAGGGGAAGGGTGACGCCGAACGCGGTCTGGGTGAAATCCAGGATGTCCTTCACCATGGCGGACATCCGCTCCGAGGCGGTCAGGATGCGGGCCGCGGCTTTCGTCTGCGGGCCGTCGAGCGTGTCGGTCCGCAAGAGGTAGTTCGCGCTCATGTGGATGACGCCGAGCGGGGTGCGCAAGTCGTGCCCGAGCACGCCCAGCAGGAGATTGCGCGAATCGTCGACCTTCCTGGCGTACAGGGAGGCCGATTCCGAGAGGGCCTGGTCCATCCCCTCCCCGAACCGCGTCAGGGAATCCAGGTCACTGCGGCCTGGGTCATCCGTCTGCTCGGTCCATCTGCGGATGACAGATGCGCGCAGGGCACGGAACTCCGAGACGAGGTGGTCGAACGAGAAGCCTTGCTCGAACCGCTGTGTTGCGTGGTCGCGCGCCACGCGCGTGACGTCGGGCGCGTTGTCCGGGTCCTTGCCCCGGGACTTGTCGTGCTGCTCCTTGGCCCCTTGGGGCTCCCGGAGATCAGCGGCAATCGCAAGCAGGAGAAGCTTCGCGTGGTCGGCCAGCTCCTCGCGCGTGAAGTCGTGCGACGTGGCCACCCGGGTGCGCGCGAACTCCACCCACTCGTCGACGATCGAACCCAGCTGGTCCTCGATGAAGTCCGGAATGTCCATCTCCCGCGTTTCCTTCCGTGCATGGGCCGAGTTCCCTCGCCCGTCGTGCATGAGCCACCTGCCATGCCTGCGTCGCCCCGCTCAGCGCGGTGGTCCTCTACAGTGCAGATCGCACCCGCGTTTTCCGTCTCCTTGTCCACTCTTGCTGAAGGTGCAAGTCCATGACCACACAACCCAGTGAGTTCGGCGGCGTCGAGGAAAGGCTCCTCGAGAGCGCGCTCGATGCGACCCAGGGACAGTTCGCCCAGGCGGAAGCGATCATCGCCGCGCAGTTCCCGTCGCTGGAGGCCCCGGCCCAGGCCCACCTGACGGTCGCCATCGCCCAGTGCATCGCGATCAACTACCTGGCAGCGGCCACGATCCGCAACCTGCCCAAGGGTTGAGGTGCGCGGCCACGGGCTGGCGGGCTCCCCGTGCACCGCTAGTCGGCCGGCGAGCTAAGCGGCAGCGCAGCCGGGGGTTGCTCGTCGGCTTGCATGCGCTCCTTCACGAGTGCTTCGAGCTCCGTCGAATTCGACGCTGCCTTGCAGCCCCCTGCCGCGAAGGCCTGGCCGCCGGGCGGCGCCCCGCAGACCTTCGCCGCCACCTCAGTCGGGACCAGCATGCTGAGCGGCACCAGGCTTTCATCCAAACCGTTGTGCCGCGCGAGCTGGCCGGCCACGTCGCTGAGATCGACACTGACCATGGCCTGCTGCGATTGGACGCCGCTCGCCGCGAGGACGGCCGCGAGGGCCAGCGAGGGCGGGATGAGACGCGGATGCATGATGCTGCTGCAGGTCGGCAAGAAGCACCTTACGCCCTGGGATGGCGCAGCGCGCGGATTGCACCAACGGTAACACTCGCTCGGCTCGCGTTCGCCGGCTGCAGGGCGCGTCGCGCGTGGCGACTAGCGCGAATACGCGTCGAGCACGTAGCGTCGGACCATGCGGTGGCTGTTGAAGAAGGCCCCGTTCTTCGCGATGGCGCCCTGCATCACCTTCAGCCAGCCGTCCGGGTCCTCGTAGAACAGCGGCAGCACCACGCGTTCCAGCTTGTCGTACAGCGACGCCGAGTCGAGTTCGTCGTCGTGCGGGCCGTCCTCGCCGATCGCCCAGCCGGTGATGCCTTCCTCGCAGCCCTCCAGCCACCAGCCGTCCAGGATGCTCAGGCTGGGCACGCCATTGAGCGCGGCCTTCATGCCGCTGGTACCCGAGGCCTCCAGCGGCCGCTGGGGCGTGTTCAGCCACAGGTCGACGCCGCTGACCAGCAGCCGCGCCGAATCGACGTCGTAGTCGGGCACGTACACCACCGGGATCTCCGCGCCCAGTTCGCGGGCCCACTGGTGCAGGCGGGCGATGTGGCGCTTGCCCAGCTCGTCGCGCGGGTGCGCCTTGCCGGCCAGGGCGATCTGCAGCGGGTAGCGACGGGCGATGCGGCGCAGCCGGGCCAAATCGCTGAACAGCAGCGAAGGCCGCTTGTAGTCGGTCATGCGGCGCGCGAAACCGATGGTGAAGCGCTGCGGATCCAGCGCGCGCCCGCCGGTCCGCGACAGCAGGCCGATCAGCGCGTGCTTGGCTTCTCGATGCGCCGCCAGCAGCTCGCCGGCGGGAATGCGCTCGGCGTGCAGCAGCAGCTCGGGCTCGTGGCACCAGTGCGGCACGTGCTGGTCGAACAGCCGCCTGTGCGCGTCGGAGGCCCAGGTCCACGGGTGCACGCCGTTGGTGATCGCGTGCACCGTGTAGCCCGGGAACATGGTGCGCGACACCTCCGCGTGCCGCTGCGCCACGCCGTTGACCCAGCCCGACAGGCGCAGGGCCAGATGGGTCAGGTTCAGCGATTCCTCGCCGGCCAGCTCGGCCACGTCGAGCTCGCGCACCAGCGGCCCCATGCAGGCCAGCGCGAGCGGGTAGTCGAACTGGTCGTGGCCGGCCGGCACCGGCGTGTGGGTGGTGAACACGCAATGGGCCTGCACCGCGGCGATCGCATCTTCGCGTGATTCGCCCCGGGCCAGCCGGTCCCGCAGCAGCTCCAGCGTGAGCAAGGCGGCGTGCCCTTCGTTGAGGTGGTACTTGTGCACCGGCTGGCCCAGCGCCGCCAGCAGGCGCACCCCGCCTATGCCCAGCACCATCTCCTGGCACAGCCGGTAGGTGGCGTCGCCGCCATACAGGAAGGCGGTGAGTCGGCGATCCTCGGGGTGGTTCTCCGGCAGGTCGGTGTCCAGCAGCAGCACCGTCACCGAGTGCGAAGTCTGGCAGCGGCTTTCCACCCGGTATTGCCAGCCGCCGACCCAGACCTCGCGGCCGCGGATCGCGAGCGGTACCTTGGCCGGCAGCCGGGTGGCGTACCGGGCGGGGTCCCAGGTGGCGTCGTCCTCGACCTGCTGGCCGCCTTCGATCCGCTGGCGGAAGTAGCCCTGCCGGCTCATCATGGTCACGCCCACCATGGGCAGCGACAGGTCGGCGGCGCTGCGCATCACGTCACCCGCCAGCACCCCCAGTCCGCCGCTGTAGGTCCCCATGCCGGGATCCAGGGCCATCTCCATCGAGAAGTAGGCGACGCGGGGCAGCAGCTGTTCGGGTTCGGAGGTGGGCTTCACGCGGGCCACATTAGCACGCAGGGCAGCCCAGCCGTTCCGCGCCAAAGCTCGACCGGATGCGAATTTCCCCGACCGACCGCGGTGCTTGCGTCCCGGCCGACCCTCCTTTATTATCGACCGCTCGGTCGGGTAAAACCCGCCAAAAGTCAAGGAGAGCGCATGTACACGCAGGCGATGGACACCATGGGGAAGGACGAAACCGCCGCCAGGCCGGTCCGTTCGGCCGATGAGGTGCGGCTGCAGGAACGGTTCGACCAGCGCATCGATGCGGGCGAATTCATCGAGGGCAAGGACTGGATGCCCGAGCACTACCGCAAGACGCTGGTGCGGCAGATCAGCCAGCACGCCCACTCGGAGATCGTCGGCATGCTGCCCGAGGGCAACTGGATCACCCGGGCGCCCACCCTCAAGCGCAAGGCCATCCTGCTGGCCAAGGTGCAGGACGAGGGCGGTCACGGCCTCTACCTCTATTCGGCGGCGGAGACGCTGGGCACCTCGCGCGACCAGATGCTGGAGGCGCTGCACAGCGGCAAGGCCAAGTACAGCTCGATCTTCAACTACCCCACGCTCACCTGGGCCGACGTCGGCGTGATCGGCTGGCTGGTGGACGGCGCGGCCATCATGAACCAGGTGCCGATCTGCCGCTGCTCGTACGGGCCGTACGCGCGCGCCATGATCCGCATCTGCCGCGAGGAGAGCTTCCACCAGCGCCAGGGCTTCGAGAGCCTGCTGGTGATGATGCAAAAGGGCACCGAGGCGCAGAAGGCCATGGTGCAGGACGCGGTCGACCGCTGGTGGTGGCCCTCGATCATGATGTTCGGCCCGCCCGACGACCAGTCGCCCAACACCGCGCAGTCCATGCGCTGGGGCATCAAGCGGGTCTCCAACGACGAGCTGCGCCAGCGCTTCATCGACGCCACCGCCGAGCAGGCCAAGGTGCTGGGCGTGACGCTGCCGGACCCCGAGCTGAAGTGGAACGAGGAGCGCCAGCACTACGACTTCGGCGCCATCGACTGGGACGAGTTCTGGAACGTGGTGAACGGCAACGGCCCGTGCAACAAGGACCGCCTGGCCGCTCGCGTCAAGGCGTGGGAGGACGGCGCCTGGGTGCGCGAGGCGGCGCTGGCGTACGCGCGCAAGCAGGAGGCGCAGCCGCTGGCGGCCTAGCGGGTATTCCTCCTCTCCACCTCTTGGGGGAGGCTGGTGCATTTCTCCTCCCCCCTCTGGGGGGAGG
>Ga0196972_1000387_pt1 | contig 24763 bp, 23 predicted proteins | sample S1v_2013CmetaG_FD_148618 | JGI IMG/M metagenome (GOLD analysis project Ga0196972, IMG submission 148618) | Soil microbial communities from Anza Borrego desert, Southern California, United States - S1+v_20-13C | ecosystem: Environmental > Terrestrial > Soil > Desert | place: USA: California...
GACAAGACGCGCCACAGCGGCGACGTGAAAAGGCTGGCGCGCCAGTACATCGAGGAACTCGATCGCGATATCGAAAAACTGCAATCCATCCGCGCGCAGCTGCAGCTCATGGCCGACGGCTGCCACGGCGACCAGCGGCCGGACTGCCCGATCATCGACAACCTGGCCGCGCGCTGAATTACCAGGAATAGCCGGCGGAGATGCCGATCGAATAATTGCGGCTGGCGTTCGGATCGTACAAGCGGAATCCGGAATCGCCGCCTGCCGTGCCAAGATAGTTGCGGCCTGTGAGGTTGTCGATGCGGGCGAATTCCTGCAAGCGCCAGCGGCCGGCTTGCTGTTCGAGGCCGAGTCTCGCATTGGCGACGAAATAAGCCGCCGTCCGATCGCTGTTGATATCGTCGGAATAAGCGCGGCCGACGTATTTCGCTTCGAGCGCCGTGACGAGGCCGAAGCGCGGGTAACGCCACGACAGTTCGCCGTACAGGATCTGATCCGGCGCCCCGGATTGCCTGGCGAGCGCCGTGGCGCGGCCAAGATTGGCGCAGACGGCGCCGCAAGAGGCGTCGGTATAGGAAGTGCGCGTCAGAGAGTACGACAGGAAGGCGCCGACACCATTGCTCCAGCGGCTGTCGAGCGAGAGCTCCACGCCGTCGCGGCGGCTGCGGCTCGTGTACTGGCCGGCCGGCCCCAGGCGGGAACCGAACTCGTCTTCGCTATCGTTCTGGAAAGCGGACACGCTGGCGATCAGGTTCTTGCCGATCCTGGCCTTCAGACCGACTTCCGCATCGCCGACGTTGCGCGGCTTGAGCCAGAAATCGAGGCCGGGATTGTCGCGGCCGATGCGGCGCGGAAAAACGCTCAATGCCGGCAACTCATAGGCGCGCCGGCGCAAGCCGTACAGGTTGACCGAATCGGAAGCGCGATAAACCATGCCGAAACCGTTCTCGAGCCCGAAATGCCGCAGCGCTCCCGTCTGCGTCGCCGCCGGCCCGGTGCCGTCCGTGCCGCCAGGGTTTGCTTGCTCCGCGGCCCCGCCGCCGGCCTCGGTCAGATAGTGGCCGCTATCGTCTTGAATCCGTTCCCGCGCCTGTGCATGCAAGGACAACATCGCAAGCAGGGAGCCAAGGACACAAACGCGAACGGATAGCGGAACGGTGTGCATGGAAATCTCCTCGTTGGTTGGCCGGGCGGCTTATTGTGGATTTCATTCTCCGCAGCCTCGGCAAACCGTACTTGCGTTATCTCAATGGAATCATTATCGCGGGAAAGGAGAAAACAGCGGTGACGCAAAAACGACAATTGTGACTTAAATATTGTTTCCGTTCGTAACGATTCATCCGACAGAATTTTTCCGCTGTCGGCTTGTCAATTGAATACCCGTCAACTTCTGTGGACTCGACCCATGGCTCTCGTTTCCCTTACCGAAGCCTCGCGGCTAGTGCACAAGGATCAATCGGCGATTTCGCAGGACATCGAACGCGGCGTACTAGGCAAGACCGTCTTGCCCGATGGGCAGACCCGGATCGATACGGCGGAGCTCATGCGCCTCTACGGCCAGCCGAGCGAAAGAAAGGGAAAGCAAACCGCGAGTTCGAACGAAAAACTGAAACTCGCCTTGCTGGAGGAACGCACGCGCTCGCTGGAACGGGCGCTCGCCCTGGAAGCGGAATTGCGCCGGGCGAAAGATCAATTGGCCAACGAATTGCGCGCCCGCCTGACCGATAAGGAAAACATGATCAAGATACTGGAAAACAAGATCCTGTTTCTCGAATACGACAGGCAGATTCACGATATTCCCACCTTGGAGCAGCCGGAAGGCATGCCCACGGAGCACAAGACGCAAAACATGCCGCGCCGCCAACGGCCGGCATGGTGGACACGCCTGTTCAAACGGACGCGCCGCTGACGCGCCGCAGATTGCTTCTCCATGGGCGGTGTAGCGCTCAGCCGCCGCCGATGCCTTCCACCACTTTGCCCGTACCGCCGCAATACGGGCAATCTCCACCCTTGACGTTACGGCCGCTGCCTTTGCATGCCTGACAGATATCTTCGCCGGTACCGGGCGTGCCCGGAGCGGCATCATCGCCGGGATTCAATTGAACGCCGGCCGTTGGCGTCGGCCCTTCGCCGGTCCGAGGAGTGGACGTATTCATGGCAAATATCCTGTGAAAACGATCGCGGTCCCGAGCGTCCGCTCTTCCGCGTCCAGACAAGAATTGACATGAGGGCGTGGCGCATCGTTCCGTCTCCGCGTGCCGATATGGTCTTGCCGGCACGGGCAAAGTCGATTCGATCCCAAGGAAAGAAGCGCCGCTCGTGCCAAGTTTTCCCTCGACACGGCCGGAATACGACCGGAATGCAGTATGGGAAGGCGACGACGAAACGCTACGCTATTCTTGAAGATGATGATTCGAGGCTATTTGACGATGCGATAGCAAGGCGTGTATTTCTTGCCCGGCAGCTTCATCCGATGCTGGGCGACGAACGAGGCCAGCAGCGCATCCATCGACGCCATGAGCGCGGCATCGCCGCGTATCTCGAAGGGACCGTCCTTTTCGATCGCCCGGATGCCTTGATCCTTCACGTTGCCGGCCACCACGCCCGAGAAAGCGCGCCGCAGATTGGCGGCCAGTTCGTGCGGTTCCTGCTTCTTGCGCAGCTTCAGGTTCCGCATGTTGTCGTGCGTCGGCTGGAAGGGTTTCTGGAATTCGTGATCGATCTTCAACAGCCAATTGAAGTAGTAGGCATCGCTCTTTTCCTTGCGGTATTCGCGCACCTGCCGGATTCCTTCCTGCATCTCCCGGGCGACGGCAACCGGATCGTCGACGATGATCTTGTAACGCTTCTGCGCCTCGGACCCGATCGTATCGGCGATGAAATGGTCGATCTGGCGGAAATAATCCGCCGCATGCCTGGGACCGGTGAAAATCAGCGGGAACGGCAGATCCGCGTTGTCGGGATGCAGCAGGATGCCGAGGACGTAGAGAATCTCTTCCGCAGTGCCCGCGCCGCCGGGGAACACGACGATGCCGTGGCCGGCCCGCACGAAGGCTTCGAGGCGCTTTTCGATATCGGGCAGGATGACCAGATCGTTGACGATCGGATTCGGCGCTTCGGCCGCGATGATGCCCGGTTCCGACATGCCGATGTAGCGCACCTTCGAGATGCGCTGCTTCGCATGGCCCACCGCGGCGCCTTTCATCGGCCCCTTCATCGCGCCCGGACCGCAGCCGGTGCAGATGTCCATCGCCCGCAAACCCAGCTCGTATCCGACCTTCTTCGAGTATTCGTATTCCTCGCGGCTGATCGAGTGACCGCCCCAGCAGACGACCAGGTTCGGCTGCGTGACCGGGCGCAGCACGTTGGCATTGCGCAAGATGTGGAAGACGGCGTCGGTCACGCCTTCCGACGAGCTCAGGTCGAATTTCGGATTGCCGGTGATTTCATCGTTGACGAACACCACGTCGCGCAAGACCGCGAACAGGTGCTCGTGGATGCCCTTGATCATCTTGCCGTCGACGAAGGCGCTTGCCGGCGCGCCCTTGATATCGAGCTTGATGCCGCGTTCGCGCTGGATGATGCCGATCTCGAACGAGCGATAACGTTCGAGCAGCTCCTTGCCGTCATCCATGTAATTGCCCGTGTTGAGCACAGCCAAGGCGCAATTCCTGAAGATTTCATACAGACCGCTGCGGCTGGTGTCGCGCAACTTGGCGACTTCCGCCTTGGAAAGGATTTCGAGGTGGCCTTCGGGAGAGATTTGCGTATCGACGACGTCGTATTTCATGAGCGCGGAGCGTGCTGAGGAATGAAAAAATGTTATCGATAGTCAGTGTAGCGCTGTTGGTGCGAATAACAAAACGAATGTTTAGACGAAACGCAACCCGGAAAGCGGATGCGCATAGGAAAGAGAGCGGAGAGAGAGACCGCCGTGCGAACGCCGCGAGGCGCGATCGATGCGTGGATCAGGAACGAGGAAGCGTTTGGCGCGGCAACGTCCGGCGCAGCTGATCGAGAGGAATGCCGTGCGATGCAGGCGGCGCGCCGGTGCTCGCGGAGCAGCCGCCGCAAGTGCCGCAACCGTCGGCGCAGGATGCCGCCGGCGAGGGCGCTTCCAGCCGCTTGGCAAGCGCGGGCAGCTCTGCGCGCCGAGCCACATTCGCGACCGCCGCCCCCAGTCGCGCGCGAACGGCGCGCGGCGTGTAGCGTTTCAGCACCGCCCATGCCGCGCAAGCGACGATCACGGCGACGGCCAGTTCTTGCATCATGCCGCCCTCAGCAGCATCCCGCCGAGCTGATAAGTGATCAGCGAAGCCAGGTAGGCCAATGCGAACATGTAGCCGGCCATCGCCAGCGCCGGCTTCCACGAGTTCGTCTCACGCCGCACGATCGACAAGGTCGAGATGCACTGCGGCGCGAACACATACCAGGCCAGCAGCGACAAGGCGGTCGGCAAGGTCCAGGTGGCGGCGATCATCGGCGTCAGCGTGGTCGCCAGCTCATCTCCCGTCGCGGACAGCGCGTACACCGTGCCGAGCGCGCCGACCGCCACTTCGCGCGCCGCCAGGCCGGGAATCAGCGCGATCGCGATCTGCCAGTTGAAGCCGACCGGCGCGAAGATCGCCTGCAGCATCTGGCCGAGCCGGCCCGCCAGGCTGTACTGGATCGCCGGGCCGGTCGCGCCTTCGGGCGGCGCCGGGAAGCTCGACAGGAACCACAGCAAAATCATCAGCGCGAGGATGATGGTGCCGACGCGCACGATGAAGATCTTGGCGCGCTCCCACAGGCCGATGGCGAGATTGCGCAGGTTCGGCCAGTGATAGGTCGGCAATTCGAGCATCAGCGGCTGGTATTGGCCGCGGCCGAACGTGCGCTTGAACACATAGGCGACCGCCATGGCCGACACGATGCCGGCCACGTACAGGCCGAACAACACCAGGCCTTGCAAGTTGAAGATGCCGACCGAACGATCCGGGATGAAGGCGCCGATGATCAGGGCATAGACCGGCAGGCGCGCCGAGCAAGTCATCAGCGGCGCGATCATGATCGTCGCCAGCCGGTCGCGCGGGTTCTGGATGGTGCGCGTCGCCATGATGCCGGGAATGGCGCAGGCAAAGCTCGAGAGCAAGGGAATGAAAGCGCGTCCCGACAGGCCGACGCTGCCCATCAGGCGATCGAGCAGGAATGCCGCGCGCGGCAGATAGCCGGAATCCTCCAGCGCCAGGATGAACAGGAAGAGAATCAGGATCTGCGGCAGGAAGACCAGCACGCTGCCGACGCCGGACAGGATGCCGTCCACGATCAGGCTGCGCAATATCCCTTCCGGCAAGGCGGTCCCGACCGCTTCGCCCAAGCTGCCCACGCCATCCTTGATGAATTCCATCGGCACGGCGGACCAGCTGAACACGGCCTGGAAAATCAGGAACAGCAGAACAGCGAGAATCACATAGCCGAACACCGGGTGCAGCACCACGGCATCGATCCTGTCGCCGATTTCGTGCACATCGGCTTCGCGCTTGATCACGGCATCCAGGATGCGGCGAACTTCGCGTTGCGTGTCTTCCAGCGCCGCGGCGTTGTCGGCGTGGAAGCCGGCGGCATTGGCGGCGGCATCGGCGGCCGCGATACCGGCGCGCGCCTGGGCCGCGCATTTGTCGACCTGTTCGACCAGGGCATCGCCGCCGCCGGCGCGGACGGCGACCGTTTCGACGACCGGAATGCCGAGTTCCTCGCGCAGCTTGTCGACATCGATGATCAGTCCGCGTTTCTTCGCGACGTCCATCATGTTCAGCGCCAGGATGGTCGGCCGTTTCAGGCGCAAGACTTCCAGCACGAGACGCAGGTTCAGGCGCAGGTTGGTGGCGTCGGCCACCAGCACGATGACATCGGGCACGGCATCGTCGGGACGGGCTCCGAACAGGACGTCGCGCGTGATCGCCTCGTCGGGCGTCAAGGCATTGAGACTATAGGCGCCGGGAAGATCGACCACCTGGCACGATACGCCGGCGGCGGAAACGAACTGTCCTTCCTTGCGTTCGACGGTCACGCCAGCGTAGTTCGCGACCTTCTGGCGCGCGCCGGTGAGCCGGTTGAACAAGGCTGTCTTGCCGCAGTTGGGGTTGCCGACCAGGGCAAGGTGGAGCGACTTGGTGCTATTCATGGAGTGTCGTGAAAAATCAGGCGGTCATGACGTCCGCGCGCATGACATGGACCAGGGCGGCTTCGTGGCGGCGCAAGGCAAACGTGGTATTGCCGACGCGCACCGCGATCGGGTCGCGGCGGGGAAAGGATTCCGCGACGATCCGGACTTTTTCGCCGGGAGCGAAACCGAGTTCGAGCAGACGCATTTTCGTCGCGGCATGTTCCGGCCCATGGGCGTCGCTCAGGCCGACGACGATCGCGGCATCGCCCTTCTTGAGCTCGCCGAGATGAGGTTTCACGGCGCCGCTCCCGGCTTCATGAACATTCCCAGACATGATATGCACTCCCGATCAATTACGCATGTCGCGCTTGCCGCGCTTGAGCGCGGAGGATTTTTCCGAGCGATTATACAACGCAAATGATAATTATTATTGTTCAGATTTAGAAATAATCATTTGAAAATCAAGGGACTGAACGCCTTGGCCGCGATTTCCACGAAATCGCCGACCTCGACGGCCTCGATATCGTCGTTCGTCGCGATCACTTCGACGATGTCTTGTCCCAGTAAGAGGGAGACGATGAAAACGACGTCTTCGCGGCGGATGGCCAGCACTTGCGCGCGCAGGTTGATCCTGCCGCCCAATCTTTGCTGCAAGAACAGTTCGGCCGGTGTGCCGGATTGCACGATCGCGCCGTGCTCGATCCTGAGTACGCGCTGCGAGAGTTTGAAGACCTCGCCAAGGTCGTGGCTCACCAGCAGCGTCGTCAGGCCGAAGCGACGATGCAATTGCGCGATCTGGTCCTGCAATTGCGTACGCAGTCCGAGATCGAGCGCCGACAACGGTTCGTCGAGCAGCAGCAGTTTCGGCTTGCGCGCAAGCGCCCGGGCCAGCGCGACACGCTGTTTCTGGCCGCCGGAGAGCGTTTGCGGCAGGCGGTCGCGCACGCCTTGCAGCGCGGTCGACTCCAGCAGTTCCTCGATCCACTCGCCCCGCCCCTTGCCAAGCGCGTAGGCGATGTTCTCGCGCACGGTCAGGTTGGGAAACAAGGCGTAATCCTGGAATACGAAGCCGATCGAACGGCGTTGCGGCGGCAGGTCGATCCGGCGTTCGGCATCGAACCAGCACTCGCCGTCGACGACGATGCGCCCCGCGTCCGGAGGCGTCAAACCGGCCAGCATCCTCAGCAGCGTCGTCTTGCCGGCGCCGGAAGGTCCGAACAGCGTGACGAAACCGCCCTTCTCGATGACGGCGGCGGCCTCGAACGCCAGGGTGCCGTCCGGGCCGTGCAGCGACTTGCGCAAGGCGAATTCGATCGCACCGGTGTTTCGATCCGGGCTCATCCCAGCCTCATCCAGCGCCTGTTGGCCAGGTACACCAGCAGCAGGATCGCGAAGGTGGTCGCGAACAATACGCCGGCATAAAAATTCGCGGCGGCGTAATTGAGTCCCTCGACCTCGTCATAGATCGCGATGGAGGCGACGCGGGTGACTCCCGGAATATTCCCGCCGATCATGAGAACGACGCCGAACTCGCCGACGGTATGCGCGAAGCTGAGGACAGCGCCGGCCAGCAAGGATCGCTTCACGTTGGGCAGCAGCACGCGGAAAAAGGTGTGGAGATCGGATTTGCCGAGCGTACGCGAGGCCTCGATCAGCGACGGCGGCAACGCTTCGAAACCGGATTGAATCGGCTGCACCATGAACGGCAGGCTGAAGATCACGGAGCCGATCACCAGCCCCGCGAAACTGAAGACCAGCCGGACCTGCAGCCATTGCTCGAGCCACTGCCCGAACGCATGCTGCGGACTGAATGCCAGCAACAGATAAAAGCCGAGCACCGACGGCGGCAGCACCAGCGGCATGCTGATCAAGGTTTCGATGAGGGGTTTGAAGCGGGTGCGCGTATGCGCCACCCAGTACGCGAGCGGCACGCCGACGATCAACAGGATCGACATCGTCACGAGGGCGAGGCGAAAGGTCAGCAGCAAGGGTTGCCAGTCGTAGCTCACGCGGCCCCTTCCTCGCGCAGGGTCATTTCATTCGCCTTGACCAATCCCTCGACGGCATCGCCGAGGGCAAGCTGCAAGGCGTCGCAGGAGCGGGTCGTGATCACCGCGTCGACGGCATGCCCGTCGACGTCGAGCGTCACTTTCGACAGCAAGCGGCCGCGCTCGACCGCGGTCACGGTTCCCACCATCCGGTTGCGCATGCTGATCATGCCGGAAAGATTCTTCGCCAGCGATACTTCGGTCTCCTGGAACAGCAAGGCGACCGCCATGCCGACCCGCCAGCTCGGCGCGCCGCCAGCATCGATCAGCGTCGCGGTGTAGCGGCGCGCGCCGACCGCCACATCGACCAGCGCCACGCCGCCGGCCGCTTCGATCGCCACGATCGTTCCCGGAAAGCGGTTCATGGCAGCGTATACCCGTAGCGTTCGAAGGTCGCGCGCGCGCGCGGCGACTGGAGGAATGCCATGAAGCGCCGGGCAAGCTCGCGATGATGGCGCGCGCCATGCCGAAGAATCACCGCGCCCTGCCCGATCGGCCGGTAGGCATCGCGCGGCAGATCGATCCACTTGCCCTGACCTTTCAGGCTCGGCGCAAGCACCGCCGATTTCGCCGTGATGCCGGCATCGGCGCTCTTCGAGTAGATGTATTGCGTGGTCTGCGCGATGCTTTCGCCGAACACCAGCTTGGACTTGACGCGCTCGATGAGCTTGAAATGCTCGAACACCCGCATCGCTTCGCGCCCGTAAGGCGCGGTCTGCGGATTGGCGACGGCGATCTTCACCACCTCCGGACCGGCAAGCGCGCTCTGCCAGTTCCCCAGATCGATCTCTTTCCGGGTCCAGAGCACCAGCGCGCCGTAGGCGTAGACGACCGGCGCGCCGTCGGTCTGGCCGGCAGCATGCAGCTTATCCGGATATTCGGTATCCGCCGAAAGGAACACATCGAACGGGGCGCCGTTGCTGATCTGCGCGACGAACTTGCCGGAGGAACCGAAAGTCGGGACAGCCTCGTGGCCGGTCTCCCTTCGAAAATCCTCCCGCAATTCATCGAACGCATATTGCAGATTGGCGGCGACGGCGACCTGGATGGTGTCGGCGAAAACAGGCGTCGCGCAGGCGAACAGCATCGCGGCGGCGAAACGGAAAAGGCGCGGAAGGCGCATCGAGAGGGTCCTTGATCGGTTACGATTGGGGTGCGACAAGCTGGAGCGTATCTTAGCCGATCGAGCGGCGCCACTCTTCGGACTGGATAGCCTATATAGCGGAGCGTCGCTGCGTCAAAAGCCTATCTTGCGCTTTCCCGCCTCGGATCTGATGCGAATGTCTTCCGGGAGCAGGGCCGAGCGCCCATCCGCCACCGCGAAGCCCAGAGCGTCGAGCAAGACCTTGCGCATTTCCCTGGGCGAGATTTCCGCCAGCTTCCGGCACACGCTTTCACCGAGCTCCGGTTCAAGATTCTTCAGCTTCAGCTCGCTCAGCAGGCTTGAATAAATACGCTGGCCGATGCCGGCGGCCTGTTCCGGCGTGGGCGGCGGCACATCGTAGACCGCCATGCGGCTCAACAATGCCGAGGGAATGCCCTCGACGCTATTGGCGGTCAGCACCCAGAATACCTGGCTTGCGTCGATATCGATATCGATGTATTCATCGTGGAAAGCGCGCGAGGTCTCCGGTTCGAGCAACTGATACAAGGCCGCCACCGGATCCGATTGGGTCGAACCTGTCGCCTTCTCCACTTCGTCGAGCAACATGACAGGATTCGCGAATTTGCCGCGCACCAGGCGTTCGGCCACCTTGCCGCACTTGGCGCCCTTCCAGGTCGACGAACTGCCGGTAATGACGAAGCCCGCCGACAAAGCATTCATGCTGATGAATTCGAATTCGGTGGACAAGGCTTTCGCCAGGCGCTTGCCGAAATGGGTCTTGCCGACGCCGGGGTCGCCCAGCAGGAGAACCGGCATCACGTTCAAGCTGCCGCCGCCGGCCAGCGCCAGGCCGAGATAACGCTTCAAGTCGTCCAGCACCTCGCTGAAATTGGGACAATCCTCGTACAGGGGGCTCAAGGCATCGGTCGAGGATGGCGTCGTGACGAAGCGCTCGGAACCGAACTCAAGCATGTCCTCGTACAGGGCGTCGAGGTCCGCCGACTGCTGCGCCTTGGCCTTGGCCTGCGCGCTCTGGACGGCATCCAGATCGTAGATGGAGTGAGATCGTGCGATGGTGATGGTCATGACGCTGCTCCCGCGACCGCGGCGATCCGGACAATGCATGCAAGGACCGCCGACGTTGATCGCTTCACTCTATTAACGAAATACCTCAAAGAAACTTGAAATAAGCGATTCCGATTACCGGGAAAACCACTTTATTTCTCTTCGATAACCAGCAAGTAACATACCCGCCGCCCGGCGAAGGGTGTGTTTTTATCTTATCTAAATCTTTCCAAGCATGTCGATAGTTATTCTGTCAAGTGGTTGTCTTGCTAGACAAAAAAGAAATCGATACACTCGCGCGACAGGATTTGACTTTCCAGTCAACAAGAAAAAGATACCGGGAGACAAAAGCAATGGATCAACGGCGCATCACCATGAATGATATCGTCATCGGCGAACCCATCCCCTGGGACGTCTATGACCAGAACAATCGGCTGCTGTTACGGCGCGGCCACGTGGTGACACGCGAACACCAGATCGAATCCTTGCTGGCGCGCGGCATGTTCGTCGAAGCGAAGCTGGCCGCCGGCGGACGGAGGGCGGAGAGCGCCGCGCAACGCCAGGAAGAACAGCCGTCGGTCGTCCGCCTGGTCAACCTGGCCAACAAGCGTCTTGAGCGGCTGCTGTATGGCCTGCATGCCGAAGCCGATTTCGAGAAGAAGATTTTCGATGTGGTCAAGGTCATCGGCTTCGCGGTCGACGTCAATCCCGATATCGCCCTCGCCTGCATCCTGCTCAACCAGTCGGGCTGCACTTATTCGGTCAGGCATTGCGTCGATACCGCGATCGTATCGCTCATCGTGGCCCGTGCCATGAAGAAGACGCCTTCCGAAATCCAAGCCATCATGGCGGCGGCCTTGACCATGAATGTCGGCATGTTGCGCAACCAGGAGCAATTCCAGCAGAAATCCGATGCCTTGACGTCCAACGACATCGAAACGATCCGTTCGCATCCGGAACAGAGCGTCGCCATGCTGCGCGAAGCCGGCGTGACCCATGAAGAGTGGCTCGCGTATGTCCTCACGCATCATGAGAACGAGGATGGCAGCGGTTATCCCTACGGGAAACGCAAGCTGGAAATTCCCGAGAATGCCAAGATCATCGCCATTGCCGACCGTTACTGCGCACGCATCTCGGCACGCAACTACCGCAAACCCTTGCTCCCGAATGCAGCCTTGCGCGATATCCTGCTCAGCGAGAAGGACAAGATCGATCCGCAACTCGCGGCCAGCTTCATCAAGGAACTCGGAGTCTATCCCAACGGCACCTATGTGCGCCTCGAAAACGGCGAAATCGGCATCGTGACCGGCAAGGGAAAATCCACGACCGCCCCGATCATCCACGCCTTGATCGGCCCGCGCGGAGCGCCGCTTTCCTTTCCGATCAAGCGCGACACCTCCAAGGACCTGCACGCGATCCGGGACGTCCTCCATCCCGACCAGGCGGCGATCCGCTTCTCGATGCAACAACTGTGGGGTATGGAGGCGGCCGGCTAGGTGCGGCTGGCTAAGTGCGGCTGGCTAGGTGCGGCCGGCTAGGCGCGGCCGCACCGGCTCAAAACGACGATCCCGGCTCTTTCAGGAATTCGATTTCCTCCGGCGTCGATGGCCGTCCAAGGATTTCGTTACGATGCGGGAAACGGCCGAATCGATCGATGACGCGCCGATGACGCAACGCAAAAATCAGGTAGCCACGGAATGTATCCATGTAATCGGCCGGCACGTCCTGGTAGAGCTTGGTGAACAACTGGACCGACATCGCCTGATGTTCCACGGACTCGGAGTGCTCGAGCGGCAGATAGAGGAATACGCGCTCGATCGGACGCAATTTGCGGTCGACGCCGCGCTCCAGGCCGGACAGGCACCATGCGCGCGCCAGGTGGTCGAATTCGAAAGCGCGCGGCGTGCCGCGAAAAATATTGCGCGGAAACTGGTCGGTCAGCAGGATCAGCGCCAGCAGCCCGCGCGGCGTGGAACTCCATGAATCGAACTTGCGGGCGCCGGCCGCCTCGACCTGCTCGAGATATCGGGTACGGATTTCCTCGTCGACCTGCGGATTTTTCGACCACCAGAACTTGGCGCGCTGCTGCGCGGTTGCGTTGTCATCCGGGTTGGTACCAAACCAAAAATCGCGTATTGAATCCCAATTCTCCACCGCAGCTTCCCTCAGGCGTAAAGACACAGGCCGCACGATCGTCATCACGATGAACAGGCGGCACGCTATTGTCGACAAAAAGAAAAACCTGCACAAGCGGAAATCCGCGGCCATCGTTGATGCATTGCGTCATGCCAACTTGTGATCCGGCGCAAGACCGGCATGGGGAAAGGCGTGAAATATTCGCCTCAAGCGACGATATTGATGTTCTGGCCCAGATGCGAAGGCAGGTTGGCCGAACCGGCCGCCGGCGTCTGGGCGACGGCTTGCAGCAAAACGGCGGCGCTGGCGCGCTCGGCATCGAGCGCCTTCTTCAAGACCGCGATCCCGATCGCCTGGCTCGTGCGCTCCTCGGACATGCGGGTGGCGATGCTTGCGATGCTGCCGACTTCCATGAGGTTCTCCCTTGATCGTCATCTTCCGGCGCGCCGGCTGCCGTCCATTCGTTATCGGCACGGCGGCGCGCGAATTTAGTCTTTACCGGCTTTTTTCCGCCGCAATCGCCTTGCATGCATCTTGCTATCCGCATGATGAAAGACCCGTTCTTTCCAACTTCGGCGCAAGACGCAGCAGCCGTTCCGCTCACGAGGTCCGACCACCGGTAATCAGTTTGATGCATCCCATGAGGTCGCGATGCAAATGCGTCTCGCCGACAAAAACCGCGGAGGCGAAGAAACGTAATACGTTTTCCGCTGTCCATCATTGAGGCTAAATTCGTTTGTCGGGGAGAAATGCGATGATGAATCAAGGTAATACCTCTCAAGCCGGACAGCGCGAAAACTTTCTGCAAAGTCTGGTCGCCTTCACTCAGGACCATCGTGCATCCGAATGGTCCGGCACCGTAGCCGAGTTTCTGAAGGAAATGCTGCCGCGCGACGCCACCGGCTTGGCGCGCACCGCGCATCAATACATGTGGGACATGATCCGCTGGACCTGCGAGAAGCATGGCGACAGCGAGCAGCGCAACCTGTTCAATCACGAGCTGTTCGGCATCGACGAATCGATCGAACGCGTGGTCGATTACTTCAAGGCAGCCGCCGCCGGTTCCGAGGTCGGGCGCCGCCTGCTGTTGTTGCTCGGCCCTCCGTCCGGAGGAAAATCGTCGCTCGTGATCCTGCTCAAGCGAGGACTCGAGGAATACAGTTATACCGATGCCGGCGCTCTATACGCCATCGAAGGCTGCCCGGTGCACGAGTCGCCCTTGCATCTCGTTCCGCATACCTTGCGCGCCGAGTTTCGCGAGACCTATGGCGTCGAAATCGTCGGCGAAGTGTGTCCGCATTGCCGCATGCGGCTCGAAAACGAATATCGGCGCGATTTCCTGAAGATGCCGGTGGAACGGATTTTTCTCAGCGAAGCCGGCCGCGTCGGGATCGGCACCTATGCGCCGCACGACCCGACCACCGCCGACCTGGCGGACCTGGTCGGTTCGGTCGATCTATCGAAAGTCGCGGAGTACGGCGACGAAGGCGATCCGCGCGCGTGGTCGTGGTCGGGCGCCGTCTATGCCGCCAGCCGCGGCATGCTCGAAATGATCGAGATCCTGAAGGTGAAACGCGAATTCCTCTACCTGCTGCTGACGCTGACTCAGGAGAAGAACGTCAAGGTGTCGCGTTTCCCGCTGATCTATCTCGATGAAACCATCATCGCGCATACCAACCTGGCCGAATTCCGCAAGTTCCTGCAGGAGAGCGAGAACGAAGCCCTGCTCGACCGCATGGTCATCATCCAGGTTCCCTATACGCTAAATTACAAGGATGAAGCGCGAATTTACAAAAAACTGATCTCCTCCGCCGCGCCTGCGTTCCGCGAGGTGCATCTCGATCCGCACGTGCTGCACGCGGCGGCCGTGTTCGCCATTTTCACGCGCTTGCACGAGGGCGAGGAGAAGGAAACCGAACTCGTCAAGAAAGTGCGCGTTTTCGCCGACGAAGATGTGGACGGCATCAATCGCGCCGAGGCGGAACGCATGAAGCAGAAGATGCCGGACGAAGGATTGGCCGGCGTATCGCCGCGCTTTGTTATCAATGCGTTATCGAACGCGATCATCCAGTCGAACACGAAGAGCCTGACGACGATGGACGTACTGCTCGCGCTGAAGGATGCGATCGAAAACGATGCGCGCATCGATCCCAAGAAAAAGCGCAAGTGGGTCGATTATCTCGTCCTCGCGCGCAAGCATTTCTATAACCGCTGGGTCAAGGAAGACGTGCACAAGGCCTTATTCGTTTCGTTCGAACAGGAAGCGCAGGATCTGCTCGACAAATACCTCGACGAAGTCGAGGCGACCCTGGACAACCGCCAGATCCGCGATCCGATCACGAACGAGGAGCGCCGCCCCGACGAGCGCTTCCTGCGCGGCGTCGAAGAGAAGATCCAGATCTCCGAATCGGGCAAGCAATCGTTCCGCCAGGAAGTCGTGCGCAAGGCGATGGGCGCCTTCAAGCGAGGCGAGAAATTCACGCTGGATAGCCATGCGCAATTGCACGACGCGATCGAGCAATACCTGTTCGAACAACGGCGGGACGTCTTGCGGATGGTGAGCTCGACCACCCGCCCGGACGAGGAAGTGCGGCAGAAGATTTCCGTGGTCGAGCGGCGGCTGGCGGACGAATACGGTTACGACGGCCACAGCGCGCGCGAAGCGCTCAACTATGTCACTACCTTGCTGGCCCAGGAGTGACGGATGCAATAGACAGAGGCAACTATGGTGAATCACATCGCGATTTCCGCCGGAACACCGTGGTATGAATTGTTTTCGCGAGGCGCGCGCGACTGGCTGCGCCACAATGAAAAAGTAAGAGAAGGAGTGCAGCAAAGCCTGCCCGATCTGATCTCGGAATCGGACATCATCACCGGCTCCAACGAACGCACGGTGCATGTGCCGGTGCGGATGCTCGAACATGCGCGCTTCCGGCTTGCCGACACGCAATCGCAGTCGCAGACGGATGCCGGACAAGGCCAGGGCAAGCCGGGCGACGTATTGCGGCCGGCGCAACCGCAGGATGGCTCGGAAGAAGGCAAAGGCGGCAACAACGAAGGGGAAGTTCGCCTGATGCTGGAACTCAAGGTGGACGACATCATCGACTGGCTATGGGAGGAATTGAAACTGCCCGATTTGCAGCCGAAACGAAACACGATGATGGAAGACCACGAGTATGTGCGCGAAGGCTGGGACAAGCGCGGCGCGCGGGCGCGGCTCGATCGTCGGCGTACCGTCAAGGAGGCGGTCAAGCGGCGCGCGATCCAAGAGAATCCGGTACCGTTCAGCAATGAGGATTTGCGTTTCCGGCAGTTGGTGCAACGGCAGCGGCCGGCCACCAACGCCGTCGTCCTGTTCGTGCTCGACGTCTCGGCCAGCATGACGGAGGCCGAGCGCAAGCTGGCGAAGACATTTTTCTTCTTCGTGCTGCAAGGCATACGCCGCCGTTACGCCAAGGTCGAGACGCGCTTCATCGCGCACACGACCCAGGCCTGGGAATTCAACGAGCACGAATTCTTCCAGGTCACCGGCACCGGCGGCACCGGCGCATCCACCGCGTTCAATCTGGCTCTGGAGATCATCGAAACCGAGTACACGCCCGGGCAGTACAACGGCTACCTGTTCTATGCCTCGGACGGCGAAAACTTCACCGAGGACCGTCCCGCGGCCGCCGCCAGTCTCGCGCAGCTGACCTCGATCCTCAACTACGTGGGTTATGTCGAGACCGTTCCCGGTTCGCCGCGCATGAGCGAAACCGAGATGCGCATGATCTGCGGCGATCTCGAACGCAGCGGCGCGCCGATCGGCACGGGCATCCTGACCAATACCGACGACGTGTGGAAAGCGATACGCAAATTCTTCATTCAGCAGGCAGAACAGGCCGAGGTGGCATGATGCTGGCAACCGATTCCGATCTCATCGACTACTCCAAGCGCATCGAACAGCTGGCCACGAAACTCGGCCTCGATTTCTATCCGGTCGACTTCGAACTGGTCCCGAACAACTTCATGATGGAAATCGCCGTCTACGGCCTGCCGGTCCGCATGCCGCACTGGTCGTTCGGCGTGCGCTATATCCATCAGCTGATCCGGCAAGGCATGGGGCACTCGCGCATCTTCGAAGTGATGTTCCCCGGCGATCCTTGCCACGCCTACCTGGTCAACAACAACACGCTGCCGGAGAACACGCTGGTCGTCGCCCATGTGCTCGGCCATGCCGACTTCGCCAAGCGCAACCATCTGTTCGCGCGCTTCATGGAGATGGCGGGCGGCCACATTCTCGAACAGGCCGCGGCGCGCGCCCACCGCATCGAGGCGGCACTGCAGGAATTCGGACAGGAACGGGTGGAAGCGGTGCTCGATGCGGCCCTGGCCCTCGAACCGCATATCGACATCAACCAGGATCTGCATCGGCCCCTCTATCCTCCGCCGATGAAGCCGGCCGACGATCGTGCGCCGCCGGTCGGCCATTTCCGCCATCGTTACCAGCAGTTGCCGGGCGAGCCGCCGCCCGTCTTCCACAAACCCCTGCCGGCCGGCGCCAACATACCGCCGCAACCGGAATATGATCTGTTGTGGTTCATCGCCCATTATGCCCCCGACATGGAGGGCTGGGAGCGCGATATCTTTCTCGCCGTGCGCGAGGAATCCTATTATTTCTATCCGGTCTTCGCCTGCCAGATCATGAATGAAGGCTGGGCTTCGTACTGGCATGCGCGCCTGCTGCGCGAAGCGGATTTCCTGCCGAACGACTTGTATCTCTCCGCCATCAAGGCCCATTCCGACGTCGTCCGCCCGTATGCCGCCGAAAGCCAGCTCGCGCTGGCGATCAACCCCTATCATCTCGGGTTCTCGATGTGGGAAGACATCGTCGAACGCCAGGGGCTGGAAGCGGCGCGCCGCATCTGCGCGGAGGAAGACGATTTCGGCTTCGTCCGCAACTACCTGACGGAAGAGTTGATCGACAAGCTCGAGCTGTTCGTCTATGAAACCCGGGACGACGGCGGCATCAAGATCGCGGATCGCAACGTCTATACCGTGCGCGAAGCGATCCTCGCGCCGAAATTCAACTATGGCGCGCCGCGCATCGCCGCCACCCGCCTGCATGTCGACGGCGGCCTGGAACTGCTGCACGACCATGCCGGCGACGGCCGCGGCCTCGACCTCAAGCGCGCCGAGCGCGTGCTCGAATATATCGCGCGCGTCTGGCGTCGGCCGGTGACCTTGAACACGGTCGGAGAAAGCGGCAATACGCGCGTGCTGAGCAGCGGGAAGATTTGAGCGCACGGCGGCGCGAATAAAGATATATAATAAATCGATCTTATGCCGAGCCCTCCCGCCCGGGCGCCTTTCCCGGACGCTATCGCATGCGCCTGACCGACTACACCGATTATTCGCTCCGCACACTGATGTACCTGGGCCTGAACCGGGACCGCCTGGCGACGATCCAGGACATCGCCGATACCTATTCGATCTCGAAGAACCACCTGATGAAAGTGGTGCACCAGCTCGGCATCGCCGGTCTCGTCGAGACGGTGCGTGGCCGCAGCGGCGGCCTGCGGCTGGGGAAGGAGCCGGAGGAAATCAATCTCGGAGACGTGGTGCGCCGGACCGAACCCGATTTCGCGATGGTCGAATGCTTCGATCGCGAACGCAACGAATGCATACTCGCTCCGGCTTGCGAGCTGCAAGCTGTTCTGCAGCGCGCCACCGCCGCCTATCTGAAAGTGCTCGACGACGTGACGCTCGCCGATCTGCTGAAGCACGACAGCCGCTTGCGCAAATTCGTGAAAATCGAAATTCATCCGCCGATGAAGGCGCACGGCTGAGGGTCGAACGGCGGGGATCGGCCGCGCAGGCCGCCGCCGCTCATTTGGGCGCGCGCAGATTCGCCAGCCATTCCCGATCGCGCAGGAAACCGTTGTACGGATAGATCGGCTGGCTCAGGAATCTTTCGGGCAGATCGAACAACGCCCAGTAATAGTCCTCCCGGCCCGAGCATACCTGCGCGGGCAGGCAATACTGTTCCCAATCCTCGCTCAGTTCGGTATAGAGGCCGCCGCTCTTCCAGAAAAACGGAACGATTCTCTCTTCCTTCAGCGCGGTCTGCAGCGATTCCGGCGCCTGGAAATCCTGGGCCGCTTCCAGGTGCGAAACCAATCCGATCTTGGTTTCGACCACCATCAGCGTCGGCTTGCCGTCGGCGTCGAAAAACAGCACGCCGGGAGGGTTGGGAAACAGGAAATGCTCGACGAAGCCGTATTGCTTCGCCAGTCCGCTCGCCAGCCTGGCGAATGCTTCATCGGACAGGAAGGAAAACGAATGCTGGACCAGCAGATCCTTCACCGTGCCCAGGCGTTCGACGAAATACTCGCGCTCGAGCGCCGCGATCTCGACTTCCAGCTTGTCGAGCGCGCGCGGATCGCTCTTTCTCAAGTAGCGATCGATCAATTTCTTGTTGAATGCCTCGACCGCAACCATTTCGTCCGCCTCCCCGGTGAACAGGATCTTCTTGCACGGCAGTCCGGCGAGCGCCTTGCAGAAATCGAGGCCGTTCATCTGCGGCATGGCATAGTCGACAACGATCACCGCGGACAGATAGAAGCGCCACGGATCCATCACCGTCCGGTAGATGTGGCCGACATCCAGCTTGATCGCGCAGCGTTCGAGCGACAGTTCCTGATCGTCGTATCCGACCCGGATCGGCAAATCCTTCCCCTTGCCGGCGAACGAGCGCATGCGGATCCAATTCAAGGCTTCATGCGTGTCCTGAAAGCTCTTCACCGCCACCGACGGATTCATCTGGAATTCAAGGTTGGCAATAAACGACGCGCTGTCGTCCACCAGCACGACCAGTGTCGGATGCTGACACACGGGGAAAGACATCTTCATTTGGGATCCGTCAGTCATGCTGTCATTTTGATGCGGTACGCAAATCAGGAACGGGAAGTCGCAAATTGTATTCGATAAATGGTGCCTTGGCCGATTTTGCCGAACCGGGCCTACACTCCCGCCGCTTTCTGTTCCGCATCCGGGAATTGGATGACGAATTCCGTATAGTCTCCCAATCTCGAGTGGCAGAGAATCGTCGCGCCCCAGGTTTCCAGCGTATCGCGGCAGAATGCCAGCCCGATGCCGGTGCCGCTATTGGGCGGATAGGAATAAAAGCGGGAAAAAAGATGCGGCAATACGGTCTTGGGAATGCCGCACCCGGTATCGTGGAAAATCATCTGGTGACCGTTTTCCGCACGGGCGGTGGAAATATGGATCTCGCCCTTTCCCGCCCGGGCGATCGCTCTCAATCCATTCTTGAGCAGATTGAACATCACCATGATGAAGAGATCGCGGTTTCCGGTCACCGGGAAATTCACGTCGATATTCACGCTGACCTGCGCATGCTGCTGCTCGCTTTCGAACGGATAGCGGTTGACCGCCTCCATGATCGCCCCGGCGACTTCGAAGGACTCGGCGCCCGGTCCTCGCCTCTTCGCATCGCTGGCATTGGCCAATAACAGATCGATGGCGCTGTTCATGTACTGCACGTCGGCTTGAATGCGGTCGAGCGCGGCATCCATCATGAGCACGCGGCCGGCCACCAGCAGGTCGGCCTGCTCGGCGCGATGATGCTTCTCGTAGAACGCGACCAGCGCGGGCAGGTAGCGCTTCAGGCCGCGCGCGCTGGCGTCGACGCTGCGCAGGGGCGTACGCAACTCGTGGGAGACGGTGCCGAGAGCGGACGCCATTGCCTTCAGCTTTTCTTCGATCAAAATGTTGCGCCCGATCTTGACGATCGAAACAGTCAGAATGGCAAATGCCACGATCGGGATGCTGGGTTGGATATCGGGATGCAGCTCATCGTAATATCCGATGTTCCAGGAGTAGGCGATGTAAGCCAATGCGATGCCCAGCAGAAAGGAAAGCGTGGCGAACTTCGTTCCGAAATGAAACAGTACGATCACTGCGATCAGTAGCGATTGCGCCCATTCCGACGACCCCTCGTTCATCAGGAACATGAACGTGAAGAAGAACGGAAAGATGTAAGTGATGACGCCGAAAAAATAAGCATCGAACCATTTCATGCGGCGCAACCTGCCGGAAAAAAGAAGCGGCAGCGTCACGACCATTCCTGTTATCCGCAAGGTAAGACTTTCATAACGTTGCGGAAATACATAAGCCCAAATCCAGTAGTACAGCGGAAAGCCGACTTGCGCCAACCATCCCAACGAAACCAGGCGATTGGTCTGGGATTCTTCTATATGGGCATCGAAAAACAATCTCCGGCCGGTCGCTTGAGTCCATTTCACTGGAGTAACCAGAATATTCAGCAAAGTTCGATGAGACATGCGCAATCCTGTAACTTTTTCATGTAATTCTCGGTAATAAGGCATTAATTTGTATCACTTACTTCAAAGGCATAGAAAAAAACAATGCATATTAGTTGCCAAGAGTTATAAATGATAATGTTTAATTAACATTTAATGTTTAAATACCAAGCATTAAATTGAAATGAAGTTCCCGTTCTTTTTTAATCTGTCTCCACATATTTAGTCAGACTACATTAGATATGTGAAATGAAGTGTTTAATAAACCATGAAACACCCATCGCTGGGACTTTTTTAACCGTCAATCTGACACGATAGGAGAAGCCGATGCCACTGACAGAACTCATGCCGCGTGAATGCCTCCATTCGCCCAAGGCGCAACCGTTGCCAGCTTTCGTCGCCTCGCGCGTCAATGCGCATCACGTGGAGCGCGTAGAAAAAACCTGGGGTGGAGATCATCTTTTGCATGGCCGGTCGCCGAAGCCGGATGCAATTCATCTATCCAGCAATGATTATCTCTGCTTGGCCGGACAAGCGGAGCTCGTCAACGCGCAAATTCGCTCGCTGGAACAGGAGACCCACGATCTTCTGATGTCGGCGATATTTCTGCATGGAAAAAATCCGCAAAGCGTTCTCGAAGCGAAATTTGCCCAATTTCTGGGTTATGAAGATGCACTGCTCAGCCAATCGGGATGGAGCGCGAATGTCGGCCTGATACAAAGCCTTGCCGGCCAGGACAATCCGGTCTACCTGGACATGATCGCACATGCCTCGCTATGGGAAGGCGCACGCGCAGCCGACGCCCGCGCCATTCCCTTCATGCACAACGACGTCGCCCACTTGGAGCGGCAAATCCAGAAGCACGGACCGGGGATCGTCGCCGTCGACTCGGTGTACAGCACCAACGGCAGTCTCTGCCCTATCCGGGAGATGGCGGAAGTCGTCGAACGGAACGGCTGCGTATTCGTGGTCGATGAGTCGCACTCGCTGGGCACCCACGGCCCGAAAGGGGCCGGCCTGGTCGCCGAACTGGGATTGCAAGATAAGGTGCATTTCATCACTGCATCGCTGGCCAAGGCATTTGCCGGACGCGCCGGCATCATTTCGTGCTCGCACCGCTTCAAGGGCTATTTCATGATGGAGGCGCGCCCCGCGATCTTCAGCTCCTGCCTGCTGCGCCATGACCTGGCATGGTTCGACGCCGCGCTGGACTTCATCACCACGATAGACGATCGGCGGACACGGCTTCACGAGGTCAGCAGGACCGTACGCGCTGAATTGGGCGCGCTCGGCTACAACGTTTCCGAAGGAAGCGAGCAGATCATCGCCTTGGAATCCGGCTCGGAACCGCAAACCATGGTGTTGCGCAATGCGCTTCAGGAAAACGGCATTTTCGGGGCGGTTTTCTGTGCGCCGGCCACCGCGAAGAATCGCGCCCTGGTCAGGCTGACCCTGAATTCCGGCCTCACCGACGTCGAACTCGCCCGGCTGATCGAAGTCTGTGCAAGGATCCGCGATCAAGTCGGTTTGCAGGACTGGCCGTCGACGCGCAGATTGAAGAAACGGAGCGTCGAATCGATTCCGGCCTGAGCTTGGCTCCCCGCGCCCCGTGGCACACGGGGCGCCCATCGATCGATTCGAATCCCTTCGACCGTCAGAACGATTATTGCGAACCCATGTACTCCTTATTGCCCGCCCTCGTATCGTCGGCATTTCTCGGTTACGGAACTTATGTCGTATGCACGAAGGGCCTGTCGCGGATCACGCTCGCGCTCTTCGCTGTCTGCCTTGCCTCGTCCTCCTGGCAAGGCGCGTGGGCAATCCTGTTCCAGGTGCGAGATCCGCAACTGGCGCTCTTCCTGGCGAAGTTCGGCTACCTTTTCATTCTCTTTCTGCCGACCACCCTGTATCACTATCTGGTCGAGATCGCCGGATGCACCAGCGAACGCCGGTACGTTTATTTGTCCTATGCCTTTGCCGCGCTGCTGGTCCCGCTCCTGATCCTCACCGATTTGATCGTCGCGGGAAACCACGACTATTTCTGGGGCTTCTATCCCAAAGCCGGCATGCTGCACCCGGTCCACCTGTTGCAGACCGTGCTGGTCATCGGTCGCGTAAGCTATGTCGTCCATCGCCAGCGCGACAATATCTCTCCGGCCAAGCGCATCAAACTGAATTTGTCCCTTGGCGGCGTGCTGGTTTATGTTTTTGCGACCGTCAACTATGCCGGCGCTTATGGGATCGAGTTCTATCCGCCTGGAGCGATTTTCATCGCGATCAGCCTCGGCGTGATCGCGCTGGTGACCGCCTCCCGGCACAACCTCCTGAATCCCATGGCGGCCGCCGCCACCGTCACCCATGAGCTAAGAACGCCGCTGCTGTCCATTCGCATGCAGGCCAAAGGCCTGGAACGGCACCTGCCCGCGCTGGTACATGGTTACCGGCTCGCCGTGGAACGCGGGCTGTGCGAGCCGAGCGTGCATGAACAGACGCTCGGCCATCTATCGTCGCTCGGTCAAACCATCAACCAGGAAATCGACCGCACGAATATCGCGCTCGACATGCTGCTGGCCTACATCAAGACCGAGCAGTTCGATAAGAGCGGCTTCGCGCGTCATCTGATCGGAGATTCGATTGCCGGGGCGTTGAATCGCTATGTCTTCGATAGCGGGGAGCGTGCCCGGGTCGAAGTCGCCAGGCTGGAAGAATTCGAGTTTCACGGCTCCGATACCTTGTTGATCCTGGTATTGTTCAATCTTCTCAAGAACTCGCTCTACGCGATACGGGCGGCCGGCAAGGGTACCATCCGCATCTCGACGAAACGCGGCGCGGTCTGCAATCAATTGCACTTCAAGGATACCGGCATCGGCATTCCGAAAGATGCGCTGCCCCATCTGTTCGATGCCTTCTTCACGACCAAGAAGGCCGCCGGTTCCGGTCTGGGGCTTGCGTTCTGCAAACGCGTGATGACCTCGTTCGGCGGCAATATCCGGTGCGACTCGGTGGCGGGGGAATACACGCTGTTCGTGCTGGAGTTCCCCAATGCGGAGGAAAAAGGCCAGGCCCCTCAACTGTGTCCGGCCGTCGGTTAGGCATAAAAAAAGCCTCGCGCAAAGCGCGAGGCTCTCGGCCGGCCGCGGCCGGAACTCAATTGAAGGTCTTGCCTTCCGCCGCCAATGCCGCAAGCAGCGGCGCGATCTTCCACGCATCGCCGTGGCGTCCCTTGGCATATTTCTCGATCGCCGTCGCGACATTCGGCAATCCGACCGTATCGGCGTAGAACATCGGACCGCCCCGATGCAGCGGGAAGCCGTAGCCGGTGAGATATACCATGTCGATGTCGGAAGCGCGCAACGCGATGCCCTCCTCCAATATGCGCGCGCCCTCGTTGACCAGCGCGTAGACCAGGCGCTCGACGATTTCCTCGTCGCTGATCTTGCGGCGCCCGACGCCGATGTCGGCCGAATGCTTGACGATCATGTCGTCGACCGTCTTCGACGGATAGGCGGTACGGTCGCCCGGCTTGTAGTCGTACCAGCCCGAACCGGTCTTCTGGCCGAAGCGGCCCATTTCGCACAACAGGTCGGCGGTCTTCGAATACGCGATTTCCGGGCTTTCCACGTAACGCCGCTTGCGGATGTACCAGCTGACGTCGTTGCCGGCCAGGTCGCTCATGCGGAACGGCCCCATCGCGAAGCCGAACTTCTCGACCGCCTTGTCCACCTGCTGCGGCGTGCAGCCTTCTTCGAGCAGGAAACCGGCCTGGCGGCTGTATTGCTCGATCATGCGGTTGCCGATGAAGCCGTCGCAGACGCCCGAGACCACGCCGGTCTTCTTGATCTTCTTCGACAAGGCCATCACGGTCGCCAGGACATCCTTGCCGGTCGCGGCGCCACGCACGACTTCCAGCAGCTTCATCACATTGGCCGGGCTGAAGAAGTGG
>Ga0196972_1000388_pt1 | contig 24758 bp, 18 predicted proteins | sample S1v_2013CmetaG_FD_148618 | JGI IMG/M metagenome (GOLD analysis project Ga0196972, IMG submission 148618) | Soil microbial communities from Anza Borrego desert, Southern California, United States - S1+v_20-13C | ecosystem: Environmental > Terrestrial > Soil > Desert | place: USA: California...
AGTCGCTCTCGGTGTTGATGTGGCGGTGGTCGGTGGAGAACAGCTCGGCCTTGAGCGCCTGCGCGTTGGTCAGGTTGCCGTTGTGCACCAGCACGATGCCGAAGGGCGCGTTCACGTAGAACGGCTGGGCTTCCTCCTCGCTGTACGCATTGCCCGCAGTGGGGTAGCGCACCTGGCCCAGCCCGGCATTGCCCGGCAGCGCACGCATGTTGCGGGTGCGGAACACGTCGCGCACCATGCCCTTGGCCTTGTGCATGAAGAACTTGCGGCCCTGCTGGGTCACGATGCCGGCCGCGTCCTGGCCGCGGTGCTGCAGCAGCAGCAGCGCGTCATAGATCAGCTGGTTGACGGGGGCGCCGCTGACGGCGCCGACGATTCCACACATGTGTGTCTTCCTAGGGCAGGTATTGCCCGAATTCGCCCGGCAGCACCGGCTTCAATCCCCGCAGCGCCGCGGTCGAGACCTCGGCGCCCGCTGCCTCGGTCCACCACGGCGCGGTGCGCAGCGGCGTCATGTTCACCACCACGGCCAGCGCCAGCAGGATCACCACGCCGCGCACCACCCCGAAGGCCGCGCCCAGCGTGCGGTCGACCGGACGCAGCCCCACGGCCTCGATCAGCTTGCGGCTGGCCCAGGCCAGCAGCCCGCCGGCGAAGACCGCCAGCACGAACACGATGGCGAACGAAGCGGCATACCTCAGCGGCTCGGCGGCCCCGCCCATGGGCAGCATGGGAGCAACCTGCGGCGCCAGCCACTGTGCCACCAGAAAGGCCGCAAACCAGCTCAGCACGGACAGCACTTCGTAGACCAGCCCGCGCAGCGCCCCCAGCAGCAGCGAAATCGCCAGCACGCCAAGGAACACCCAGTCGAGCGTCGCCATCCGCGCCCTGCCCTCACAAGGTGAGGATGGCCGCGGGCAAATCCAGAGCCTTGATCCTGCCGGCCGCCTTGTCGGCTTCGGCACGCGAATCGAACGGGCCCACCCGCACCCGGGTGCGCTTGCCGTCCTTGGTCTCGGCCACGTGCGTGTAGGTCTTGAGCCCGGCGCGCTCCACCTTCAGGCGGGTCTCGCGAGCCTTGGCCGGGTCGGCGAACGCGCCGACCTGCACCACGAAGCGGCCTTCGGCGGCCGGCGCCGCCGCGGCCTGCTTCGAGGCGATGGCGACTTTCATCGGCTTGCCCTCGAGCAGTGCGCGGGCGCGGTCGGCATCGGAGTCGGTGGCGGGCTTGGGCTCGGCCGGCGTCGTGGCGGGCTGCGGCTTGTCGGCCGCGGCTACCGCCTTCGGTGCTTCCTTCGCCTCGACGGGCTTGTCCTGTGCCTTGGCCTCGGCTTTCGCTTCCGCCTTGACTTCAGGCTCCGGCTCGCCGGCGGCCGGCGTCACGCTGCCCGAGGCGACGTGCCGTCCGGACGGCGAGGCGGCCGGTTGGCTGGCGGGCGGCGCTTCGGCCGCCTGGCTGGCAACAACCTGCGGCGCCGGCGCCGCGGAGACGGGCAAGGTCAGCGGCTTGACCTTGTTGCGGTCGGGAATCTCGATCGGGATGTCGACGGCCACCGGCCTCGGCTGCGTGTCGAACAGCAGCGGAAAGCCGAGCACGCCCACCAGCACCAGCACGGCCGCACCGATCAGGCGGTGGCGCGCCCGGCGCCGCAGGGCCTCCACGCTTTCGGTCTGCGCCGGGGCGGCCGATTTCTCGGAACCTGCCTTGCGGAACTTGAAAAAGGCCATGGAGCGTGTCGCCTTGGAATTCAGGGGGCCAGGTGCTTGGCCTTCAGGCGAGGCAATCCGCCCTTGAGGACGCCGCCCACCGTGTAGAACGATCCGAAGACCAGGATTCTATCAGTGGGGTTCGCTTCGGCCAGCGCGCATTCGAGCGCTTCGCGCGGGTTCGCGTGCGTGCTCGCGTCGACGTCGTGGCACACCGTGACGGACTTCCACAAGGCCTGCAGGTCCTGCGCGGAAGCGGCGCGCGGCGTGTCCAGGTCGGTGAAGTGCCAGCGATCCACCATCACGTCCATGCGGCGCAGGATGGCTTCGAGATCCTTGTCCGCCATCGCGCCGAACACCGCCCGCGTGGCCGGGTAGAAGCCCATCGCATCCAGGTTGGCCGCGAGCGCCGCTACCGCGTGCGGGTTGTGCGCCACGTCCAGCACCAGCGTCGGCTCGCCCGGCACGATCTGGAAGCGGCCGGGCAGCTCCACCAGGCCGATGCCGGCGCGCACCGCCTGCGCCGTGATCGGGATGCGGTCGCGCAGCGCGGCCAGCGCGGCCAGCACGCCCGAGGCATTGAGCAACTGGTTGGCGCCGCGCAGCGCCGGATAGGCCAGCCCGGCATAGCGCCGGCCGCGCCCGGCCCAGGCCCACTGCTGCTTGTCGCCGGTGAAGTTGTAGTCGCGCCCGTGCAGCCACAGGTCGGCGCCGATCGCCTCCGCGGCCTCGACCACGCTGGCTGGCGGCATGGGGTCGCTGACGATCGCCGGCTTGCCGGCCCGAAGGATGCCGGCCTTCTCGCGGCCGATCGCCTCGCGGTCGCCGCCGAGGAATTCCTGGTGGTCCAGGTCGATGCTGGTGAGGATGGCGCAGTCGGTGTCGATCACGTTGACCGCGTCCAGCCGCCCGCCCAGGCCCACTTCCAGGATCGCGACATCGAGCCGGCTGGCGGCCATGAGGTCCAGGATGGCCAGGGTGGTGAACTCGAAGTAGGTCAGCTGCACGCCCTGGCGCGCCTGCTCCACCCGCTCGAAGTGCGGCACCAGCGCGTCGGCCGTCACCGTTTCGCCGGCGATGCGGCAGCGTTCCTCGAAATCCACCAGGTGGGGCGAGGTGTAGACGCCGGTGCGCCAGCCCGCCTGCTGCAGGATGGCTTCGGCCAGGGCGCAGGTCGAGCCCTTGCCGTTGGTGCCGGCGACCGTGATCACCGGGCAGTCGAAGGCCAGCCCCATGCGCTGCGCCACCTCGCGCACCCGATCGAGCCCCAGTTCGATCGCCTTGGGGTGCAGGCGCTCGCAATGCGCCAGCCAGTCCTGCAATGTCTGCCCGTTCTGCATGGGGCGATTGTCCGCGCCTTTAGGATCGCCCCATGAGCATCACCGTCTATGGCATCCCGAACTGCGACACCGTGAAGAAGGCGCGCGCCTGGCTGGACGGCCAGGGGCTGGCCTACCGCTTCCATGACTTCAAGAAGGCGGGCGTGCCGGCCGATCGGCTGGCCTCCTGGAGCGCGGCGGTCGGCTGGGAAAAGCTGGTGAACCGGCAGGGCACCACCTGGCGCAAGCTGGATCCCGCGCTGCAGGCCGGCGTGCGCGACGACGCATCGGCACGCGAGCTGATGCAGGCCCAGCCCAGCCTCATCAAGCGACCGGTGGTCGAGTGGCCGGGCGGACACACCACGGTCGGTTTCGATGCGGGCGCCTGGGAAGCCTTGGCCGCGGCCCGCTGAGGCCGGAACTTTTACCCAGCATTTACCGTAACGCCGAGCCATCGCCGCGGCCGCTGCCTAGAATTTGGGCATGCGGGCAACGCAAGCGAGGCCACTGTGAACAAGTCCATCCTTCTCCCCCTGGCGGCCCTGGCCGCGGCGGGCGCCGTACAGGCGCAGGAAGTCGGTCGCGTGATCTCCAGCACGCCGGTTATCCAGCAGGTCGCGGTACCGCGGCAGGTCTGCACGCAGCAGCCGGTCGCCGTCCAGCACCAGCCCAGCGGAGCCGGCGCCTTGCTCGGCGCCATCGCCGGCGGTTTTCTCGGCAATTCGATCGGCGACGGCGGCGGGCGTGCCGCCGCCACCGCGCTCGGCGTGGTCGGCGGTGCCATGGTGGGCAACAACATCGAGCGCCCGGGCACCGAGGTCCAGAACGTGCAGAACTGCACGACCCAGACGTACTACGAGAACCGCGCCGTCAGCTACAACGTGGTGTACGAGTACGCCGGGCGCCAGTACTCGGTGAACATGCCCAACGATCCCGGCCCCACCGTGCAGCTGCAGGTCACGCCGGTGGGCGTGCCGCCCGCCACCTCCGCCGCGCCCGCGCCGGCCGCACCCGCCGTCACCGCGCCGGTGGTCGTCGCGCCGCCGCAGGTGGTCGTGACACAGGCCTACCCGGCCTACTACCACCGGCCCTACTACTACCAGCCGCCGGTGTCGCTGCATTTCGGTTTCGTGCACCGCAGCGGCGGGCACCACCACGGCCATCGCCACTGGCGATAGGCCCAAGGGCCAACCCGGATCCGCGCCGCCGCCCGGCACCGGGCCGGCGGCGCGCCCACTTTAGAATCCCCTGTTTCCTGCGGCATCGCACCGAGCCGCGCGCCTGCGCGCCCTGCACCAGGGTCCGCAGCCCCTAGCACCAAGTCGCGAGCCCCCAGCGTGAGCACCATCCTCGAACACCTGCCCGCCGGCCAGAAGGTCGGCATCGCCTTCTCCGGCGGCCTGGACACCAGCGCCGCGCTGCACTGGATGCGCCAGAAGGGCGCGATCCCGTACGCCTACACCGCCAACCTGGGCCAGCCCGACGAGCCGGACTACGACGAGATCCCGCGCAAGGCGATGCAGTACGGCGCCGAGAAGGCCCGGCTGATCGACTGCCGCAAGCAGCTGGCGCACGAAGGCATCGCGGCGCTGCAGGCCGGCGCCTTCCACATCTCCACGGCCGGCCTGACCTACTTCAACACCACCCCGCTCGGGCGCGCGGTCACCGGCACCATGCTGGTCGCCGCCATGAAGGAGGACGACGTCCACATCTGGGGCGACGGCAGCACCTTCAAGGGCAACGACATCGAGCGCTTCTACCGCTACGGCCTGCTGACCAACCCCGCGCTGAAGGTCTACAAGCCCTGGCTGGACCAGGCCTTCATCGACGAACTGGGCGGCCGCGCCGAGATGAGCGCGTTCATGCAGAAGGCCGGCTTCGCCTACAAGATGTCGGCCGAGAAGGCGTACAGCACCGACAGCAACATGCTGGGCGCGACGCACGAGGCCAAGGACCTGGAGCACCTGAGCTCCGGCATCCGGATCGTCAACCCGATCATGGGGGTGGCCTTCTGGCGCGAGGACGTGCCGGTCAAGGCCGAGGAAGTGCGCGTGCGCTTCGAGGAAGGCCAGCCGGTTGCGCTGAACGGCAAGACCTTCGACGACCCGGTCGAGCTGATCATGGAAGCCAACCGCATCGGCGGCCGCCATGGCCTGGGCATGAGCGACCAGATCGAGAACCGCATCATCGAGGCCAAGAGCCGCGGCATCTACGAGGCCCCCGGCCTGGCGCTGCTGTTCATCGCCTACGAGCGGCTGGTCACCGGCATCCACAACGAGGACACCATCGAGCAGTACCGCGACCACGGTCGGCGCCTGGGCCGCCTGCTGTACCAGGGTCGCTGGTTCGACCCGCAGGCCATCATGCTGCGCGAGACGGCGCAGCGCTGGGTGGCGCGCGCGATCACCGGCGAGGTGACGCTGGAGCTGCGCCGTGGCAACGACTACTCGCTGCTGGACACCCAGTCGCCCAACCTCACCTACCAGCCCGAGCGGCTGACCATGGAAAAGGGCGAGTCCATGTTCTCCCCGCGCGACCGCATCGGCCAGCTCACCATGCGCAACCTCGACATCGTGGACACGCGCGACAAGCTGGGCGTCTACAGCAAGGCCGGCCTGCTGTCGCTCGGTAGCGGCGCGGCGCTGCCGCAGCTGGGCGACGAGAAGAAATAAGCCTCCGAGGCGGAAGCCCTGGATTCCCGCCTTCGCGGGAATGACGAATACCTGCGCCCTCGCCTGCTTCGTCATCCTCCGCGAAGGCGGGAGGATCCAGTCGACGCGAAGCGTCGCCCCGATTCAGTCGTATGCGAAGGTCATGATCAGGTCCGCCGCGACCCGGTCGCCCGCCTGCAGCCGGATCGTCAGCCGCTGCGACAGGTCGTAGAAGATGTACAGCGTGCCCAGCGCGCCCACCAGGCTGCGTTCGTACGACGCGTAGAGGTCGCGCCCCAGTCGCTTGCCCAGGGTGACGGCCGGCCCGTCGGCCCCGTCGCGGCGGAAGCCCAGTTCGTCCAGGCCCAGCAAGGCCGCGGGCCCCTTGCCGCTGCCGCCCCCGCCGGCGCGCCGCTGCAGCAGCGCCATCGCCGCCGATTGCAGCAGCGCGGTCTCGGCGCCCCCTGCCGCCGCCGGCCGCCCCAGCACCAGCCAGGCCAGCTTCTCCGACTCGGGCAGGTCCGGCTCGGCGTACAGGCGCACGAAGGGCGCCTGGGCGGTGCCGGTGATCTGCACGCCGACCTTCTGCGCCAGCCGGGGCCGGATCGCCAGCACGTCCAGCGCCGGGTTGTCGGCCGGGCCGGTGAAGCGCAGCACGCCGCGCTCGATCTCCAGCCGCTGGCCGTAGGCCTCGTACTCGCCGCCGACGGTGCGGATCAAGCCCGTGAGCCGCGGCTCGGTCACCGACTGGCCCGACACCGCCAGGGTGCCCGCCAGCCGGGTCTGGATGCCACGGCCCTGGAGGCGGAAATCCCGGCCCAGGTCCAGCGATACGTCCATGGTGACCGGCCGGCGCCCCGCGCGGGCGCCGTTCTCCGGATCGCCCCGGCCCAGCGAGACGCCGGGCGGCAGGTTGCGCACCACCACGTCGTCGCCCAGTCGGGGCGTCGATTCGTCCGGCAGGGTGATGCGCGCGCGATCCACCTGCAGCGCGCCGCGCACCTCGACGCCCGCGGCGGGCGCGATCGCGGCCACCAGCCGGCCCGACAGCGTGATCTCGCGATCGCTGCGCGTGCTGGCCCGCAGCTGCTCGATCTGCACCGCCAGGCGCGCCTGCACGCCCTGGCCCGTCCAGCCGGCCTCGCCGCTGCCGCTGACCCGGCCGCCGTCCGGGCCGGCGCCGAACAGCAGGAACTCCGTGATCGACAGCTGCTGGCCCTCCAGCCGCGCCCGCAAGCGCCCGCCCTGCAAGGCGATGCCGTCGACCACCGAGCGCAGCGCCAGGTTCTCGGCGACCAGAGGGCCGGCCAGCCGCGGATCGGACCGGGTGCCGGACACCGCGATGTCCGCCTGCACCGATCCGCGCAGCCGCCAGCCCGGCGGCGCCAGCACGGACCACACGCCGAGGCGCGGCAAGCGCGCCTGGATGGAACCGGACAGCGGCGCATCGGCCGCCCAGGCCCAGCCACCGCCCTGCCGTGACAGCTGCGTGGCGATGCGCGCCTGGGCGCTGCCGGCGCGCTCCGAATCCCACAGCAGGGCCGCCGTCACCGCTTCGCCCTCGCCGTCCAGCGTCACCTGCGCCTGTCGCACGCCGGCCGGCACCCGGGTCGGCCCGCCGTCGGCGGCCTCGGCCTGCACCGAGATGTCGCCACTGCTGCGCGCCAGCGAGGCCTGCAGCCGCAGGCGATCGCCCAGGCGCAGGTCCCAGCGTCCCTCGAACACCAGGTCGCCCGAGAGCGCCGAGCCCGCCAGCTGCGGGCCGCCCAGCAGCTCCGCCCAGGCCATGGGCAAGCCGGTGATGCGGCCTGCGGTGTGCAGTTCGCCCGACGCCCAGTTGACCGGCTCCCAGGCCAGCACGGCCGGGGGCTGAGCCGGCGTCGCCGCGGCCCCGGCCGCGGCCGGCGCGGGCGGCGCAGCCAGGGTCGCCTGCGAGGCGCCGGCGACCAGCCGACCGGACGCCCAGGACAGCGCCAGCGGCTGCCGCAAGGCCAGGCGCCAGGGGCCACCGCCACCGATGGCCGGATCGCGCAACTGCGCCTGCAGCGCATCGACCTGCCCCTGCCACGCGCCGCGCGGCTGGCGCCCGCCACGGCCGGCCAGGTCCAGCGCCAGCTGGCGTTCGCCCTGCAGCGCCTGGGCGCGCAACTCGATGCGCGCATCCGCCAGCCGACCGTCCAGTCGCAGCGTGGCGTCGCGCACCGCCCAGGGCGCCACTTCATCCGGGCCGGTCGCGGGCTGGAGTCGGGGGACCGTCAGCGTGCCCTCCACTTCCGGATCGTCCCAGCCGCCCTGCCAGGCGAACTGCGCCTCCGCGCTCCCGGCCAGCAGGCGCTCCGGCAGCGCCAATGGCACCCCGGGCAGTTTCATCAGCCACTGCTGGGCCAGCGCGACGTCGGCCAGGCTGAGCTTCGCATTGCCGCCACCGCGCGTGCGCCCCACCGATCCCACGGCGCGCACGCGCAGCCCGGGCGCCTCCAGGTCGGCGCGGCCGCGGCCGAATCGCGCGGCCGGCTCCAGGTCCAGCGCTGCGTCCAGCCGGGCGTCGGCGGTGTTCACCACCAGCAGCGGCAGCGCGAGTGCCTTGCCTTCCCAGCGCCCGCGGGCCTGCAGCGAGCGCAGCTCCAGCGCACCCACGGCCGCCGCCAGTTCGTTGCCCGGGGGGCGTGCCGGCGGCAGGCCCTCGGCCGCCGTGAGGGCGGTGTCGAACAGCAGCGCCTCGCCGACGGCCTGCAGCGAGGCCCGGCCACCCACCGGCAGCGGCGCCATCGCCGTGTGCACGGCCGCCGGGTTGACGCCGCTGAGCGTCGCCTCGATGCGCCAGGCCTGCTCGCTGTCCCACTCGCCGCGCGCCTGCACCCGGCCGCCACCGACCTCGGCCTGCAACTGGCGCACGAAGGCCTGCGCCGGCAGCCGCCAGTCGCCATCGAACTGCACCCGCGAGGCCGGGGCGCGATGGCGATCCCAGGGGCCAGGCAGCGCGTTGCGCAGGTCGGCCACCACCGCCCAGGTCGCTGCGTCGCGCGGCTCCAGGGTGACGCGCCCGGACAGCAGCGTGTGCGGCGCCTGCGGCCAGATGGCACCGGCGTCGAAGGCTTCGAAATCGGCCCGCGCACGCGCCACCGGCAGCGGCTCCCACGGCGTCACCCGGGCCACCAGCGTGGCCTGCGTGTCCCCGGCGCTGCCGGGTTCGGCCTGCACCTTGGCCTGCAGGTCGAAGTCCGCCAGCCCGCCGTCGGCGCGCGCCTGGAACACCAGCGGCAGCGGCGCGCGGCCACCCGGCACCGGCGCCGCGATGCGGCCCTGCAGGTGGACGCTGAGTGCGAACGGCTCCCGCCCGCCCACACGCAGCTCGCCGCGGTAGTGGCCGTCCAGCGCCCGCAGGTTGCGCAGGTCCAGCCGGTGCGCGGTGCCGTCGTAGACGTAGCGGGCAACGCCCTCGCGCAGCACCACCGAGGACTTCCCCACCCACTCGAGCCGCCCCACGGTGATCTCGTCCACCACCACCTGCAGCGGCAGCGCCAGGCTGTCCGGCAATTGGGGACGCTCGCCGGTGTCGGGCCGGCTGTCCTCGACGCGGATCACGGCGGCGCGCAGGTGGTCCAGCGCCAGCCGCCGCTGCAGCAAGGCGAGCGGCTGCCAGGCGAGCTCCGCCTGCTGCGCCTGCACGCGCAGGCCCGGCTGGCTCCAGCTGAGCTGCTCCACCCGCAGGCCGTGGCGCAGCGAGCCGGTCACCCCCTCGGCGTGCAGCGCCGGCAGGCGGCGCGCCGCCTGTTGCAGCGCCCACTCGGCCGAGCCCTCGCGGCCGGACCACCACCACAGCACGGCGGCCGCGACGGCCAGCAGGACCAGCAGCAGTGCCAGCACACCCACCAGCCATCGGAATGCCTTCATGCCGGGCCTTCAGAAGGTCGTGCCGATGTTGATGTGCAGGCGCAGCCGCTTCGCGTCCACGCCATACGCCAGGTCCACCTGCATGGGCCCCAGCGGGCTGCGGTAGCGCACGCCGGCGCCTATGCCGACCGCGGGTCGCAGGTCGCTGGCGTGGTCCGCCACCGCGCCGGCGTCGATGAACAGCACGCCTTCGAAATCCGTCGGTGCGCCGCCGCGGCGGATCGGCCGCTGCCACTCCAGGCTGCCGACCGCCAGCAGGCGGCCCGGGCCGATCACGCCGCCGGCCTGTTCGACGCCGATGTCGCGCAGCCCGTAGCCGCGCACCGAGGTGTCGCCGCCGGTGCGGAACAGCTGGGTCGACGGCACCCGCGCGTCGGCGCTGGCCAGCACGGCCCCGCCCTCGGCGCGCCACTGGATGCGCCCGCGCTCCAGCGGGTGGATCTGCAGCCAGCGCAGCACGGTGCGCTGGAACGGCCGGCGGCTGCCGACCAGCGTGATGCCGGCGCCGAGCTCGGCGCCGATGGCATAGCCGCGCGTCGGGTAGGGCTCCTGGTCGAAGTAGCGCCCGCGCCAGATGTAGTTGGCGCTGAGGGCGGTCCCGTCGCCAGTGTCCGCCGGCGGCAGCGCGCCCCCCTCGGCCCGCACGTTGGAGCGGTCGAACTGCACGTAGACGTTGCGCTCGATGTGCTCCTCGCTGCGGGTGCGGCCGACGCGGAGGGACTGGCTGTGGGTGACCAAGGGGTCGTCGTCCACGCGCTCGGCGCGCGCCGCCACGCCCCAGCGCCAGCCGTCCTCGCCCGGGACGGCGAACAGCTCGGTGCCGATGAAGGGCGCCTTGCGATCCAGCTGCAGCTTGTTCACGGCGCGCCAGCCCAGGCCGGGCAGCCGGTTGTGCGTGTACTCCACGGTGGCGCGCGGGCCGGCGTCGGTGGAGAGACCTATGCCCAGCACCAGCTTCTTGAGTGGCGCCTCGCGCACGTTCACCTGCACTGGGGCAGCGGCGGGGTCGCCGGCCGGATCGACGTAGATGAAGGCCGAGTCGAAGTAGCCGCTGCCCACCAGCCGCAACTGGGCGCGCTGGATGCGGTCCTGGTCGTAGATCGTGCCGGGCGGCAGCCGGGCCAGCCGCGGCACCAGCACCGGGTCGTAGCGCTCGATGCCGGACACCTGCAGGGTCCCGAGCCGGAACAGCGGGCCCGAATCCAGGCGCAGGCCCAGACGCGCGCGCTGGGTGGCGGCATCGATGTCGGCGCGGCTGAAGCCGATCCGGCCGGCCGGGTAGCGCCGGGCCACCAGTTCGCGCAGCGCATCGGACTTGGCGTCGTCCCAGGCCTGCTGGGTGAAGCGGCGCCCCGCCGGCAGGCGCCAGCCCTCGCGGATGCGCTCGCGCTGCGCGACCGCATCGGGTTCGCCGGAGCCGGCGATGTCGCCCTCGAAGCCGATCTCCACATCTGCGATCCGGGTCGGCTGGCCCGGATCGACCTCGACCACCACGACCGGCACCCCGCCGGCCGCGGCGGGCTCGTGCCGGATGTCCAGCCGGGGCGCGAAATAGCCGAGCGTGCCCAGCAACTCGCGCGCGTTGCGGCCGGCCAGCCGCAGCAGCCGGGCCAGCTCCGCATCGTCGAGGTCGGGCACCTGGCGGTAGCGCTGCAACTCCAGGTGGCGCTCCAGCAGTTCGCGCACCTCGTCGGGCGCGCGCACCTCCAGGTTGAACGCGGGCCGCGCCGGTCCTTCCTGTCCCAGCGCGGCGCCCGCCAGCAGCACCGCACAGGCCGCGGCGCCGAACCATCGCAGGGCGCACGCGCGCGATCCGGGGTTCATGGGGTGGGTCTCGGGGCGTCCACGTCCGCGGGGCGGTGGGACGGTCCACCACTATGAAGAGGTTGGAAGCTCGGCTGCGTAGGCCCACGCCGACAGGCGCAGCCGTCGCGCTGGCTCACACCACGACCGGCTCGGGCTCCAGCCGGATGCCGAAGCGTTCGTAGACGCTGGTCTGGATGGCGCGCGCCAGCGTCACCACCTCGCCGCCGGTGGCCCCGCCGCGGTTGACCAGCACCAGCGCCTGCTTCTCGTAGACCCCGGCATTGCCCACCGACTTGCCCTTCCAGCCGCAGGCGTCGATGAGCCAGCCGGCGGCCAGCTTCACCGATCCGTCGGGCATGGGGTAGTGCACGATGCCCGGCTCGCGGGCGATGATGTCGGTGCACTGCTCGGGCGACACGGTGGGGTTCTTGAAGAAGCTGCCGGCGTTGCCCAGCACGCGCGGATCCGGCAGCTTGGCGCTGCGGATGGCGCAGACCCAGTCGAACACCTGCCGCGCGCTGGGTCGGGCCAGGCCCGACTCGGCACGCCGGCGCTCCAGGTCCATGTAGCCCAGCTCGGGCTTCCAGGGCTTGGGCAGGCGCAACCGCACCCGCAGGATCAGCGCGCGGCCGGCCAGGCCCATGCCGCGGCCGCCGCCTTCCGGCGCCGCGTGCTTGAAGACCGAATCGCGGTAGCCGAAGGCGCACTGGGCGGCGTCCAGCGTGAACACGCGCCCGGTCTGCAGGTCGATCGCATCCAGCGATTCGAAACGGTCCTGCAGTTCGACGCCGTACGCGCCTATGTTCTGCACCGGCGCGGCGCCCACGGTGCCGGGGATCAGCGCAAGGTTCTCCAGCCCGGCGAAGCCCTGGGCCAGCGTCCAGTCCACCACCTCGTGCCAGTTCTCGCCGGCTCCGGCCTCGACCACGGTGGCCCGCGGACCGTCATCCACCACCCGGCGGCCCGCGATCTCCACCTTCAGCACCAGCGGGCGCACGTCGCCCGTCAGCACGATGTTGCTGCCGCCGCCCAGCACGAACTTGGGCGCCGCGGCCAGTCGCGCATCGGACAGCAGCTGCACGACGTCGGCTTCGCTGCGCACGCGCACCAGCTCGCGCGCCTTGGCGACGATGCCGAAGCTGTTGTGCGGCGCCAGCGCGACGTTCTGCTCCACGATCATGGGAGAATTGTGACCCATGGGCGCGGGGCGCCGGGGGAGCTGAAATGCCGTCATTCGATACAGTCTGCGAGCCCAACCTGGTCGAGGTGAAGAACGCCGTCGACAACACCGCCAAGGAGATCGGCACGCGGTTCGATTTCAAGGGCACGTCGGCCGCCATCGAGATCAAGGACAAGGACATCACGGTGTTCGGCGACACCGACTTCCAGCTCGGGCAGGTGCAGGACATCCTCACGAACAAGCTGGCCAAGCGCAACGTCGACGTGCGGTTCCTGGACAAGGGCAAGGTCGAGAAGATCGGCGGCGACAAGGTCAAGCAGGTGATCAAGGTGCGCAGCGGCATCGAGTCCGAGCAGGCCAAGAAGGTGCAGAAGGCGATCAAGGAAAGCAAGCTCAAGCTGCAGGCCTCGATCCAGGGCGACGCCGTGCGCGTGACCGGCGCCAAGAAGGACGACCTGCAGGCCGCGATGGCGCTGATCCGCAAGGAGATCGCGGACCTCCCGCTGTCCTTCAACAACTTCAGGGACTGATCCCGCGTGCGCGCCACCCTCCTCGCAGCCGCGGTGCTGGCCACCGCCCCGGCCTGGGGCCAATCCGTCGCGCTGCAGGGCATGCTGGGCAACCGTGCGCTGCTGATCGTCGACGGCGGGGCCCCCAAGTCCGTGGCACCGGGCGACTCGCACAGGGGCGTCAAGGTGGTGTCCACCGCGGGCGACCAGGCCGTGCTGGAGTTCGGGGGCCGGCGCCACACGCTGCGCGTGGGCGAGGCGCCCGCCAGCGTGGGCGATGCCGGCGGGTCTGCCGCGCCGGTTGGCAGCAAGATCGTGCTGACGGCCAGCACGGGCGGCCACTTCCTTACGGAAGGCGCGATCAACGGCCGCGCCGCCTACTTCATGGTCGACACCGGCGCCACCAGCATCGGCATGGGCGCCGCCGACGCCGAGCGCCTGGGCATCGACTACAAGTCCGGCCGGCCGGTGCGCATGGGCACGGCCAACGGCGTCGCGCTGGGCTGGCGCGTCATGCTGGCCTCGGTCCGCATCCGCGACGTGGAAGTGCGCAACGTCGAGGCCGTGGTCGGGCAGCAGCCCATGCCCTACATCCTGCTGGGCAACAGCTTCCTGGGCCGCTTCCAGATGCGGCGCGACAACGACCAGATGGTGCTCGAGCGTCGCTACTGATGCCCGATCCCGAGCGCGCCACCCTCGAACCACCCCCGCTGCCCCCGCCCGTCACGGCGCTGGGGCCGCTGGGCAATCCGGTGTTCCGGATGCTCTGGTTCACCTGGTTCGCGGCCAACACCTGCATGTGGATGAACGACGTCGCGGCCGCCTGGCTGATGACGTCGATCGCGCCGTCGCCGCTGTGGGTGGCGCTGGTGCAGTCGGCCTCCACCCTGCCGGTGTTCTTCCTCGGCCTGCCCAGCGGCGCGCTGGCCGACATCCTGGACCGGCGCCGCTACTTCATGATCACCCAGTTCTGGGTGGCCGGCGTCGCGGCCGTGCTGTGCAGCGTGATCCTGCTCGGCTGGATGAGCCCGGAGCTGCTGCTGGCGCTGACCTTCGCCAACGGCGTCGGGCTGGCGATGCGCTGGCCGGTGTTCGCGGCCATCATCCCGGAGGTGGTGCCACGCCACCACCTGGCGCAGGCGCTGGCGCTGAACGGCGTGGCCATGAACGGCTCGCGCATCGTCGGCCCGCTGGTCGCCGGCGCGGTGATCGCCAGCCTGGGCAGCGCCTGGGTGTTCGTGCTCAATGCCGTGCTGTCGATTGTCGCTGGCTTCGTGATCATGCGCTGGCGCCGCGAGCACAAGGAAAGCCCGCTCGGGCGCGAACGCCTGTCCAGCGCCATGCGGGTGGGCGTGCAGTTCGTGCGCCAGTCCGGCCGCATGCGCGGCATCCTGCTGCGCATCTCGGTGTTCTTCCTGCACTCCACCGCCCAGATGGCGCTGCTGCCGCTGGTGGCGCGCGGGCTGCCGGGGGGCGCCGCCGGCACCTTCACGGTGCTGCTCGCCTCCATGGGCGCGGGGGCCATCTTCGCCGCCCTGCAGATGCCACGGCTGCGCGCCTGGCTGCCGCTGCAGCGGCTGATCTTCGTCGGCACGGCGCTGCAGGCGCTGGGCACGCTGGTCATGGCCTACGCGCCCAACATCGCGATCGCGGTGCCGGCCATGGTGCTCTCCGGCATGGCCTGGATCACGGTGGCGAACTCGCTCACCGTGGCGGCCCAGATGGCCCTGCCCGACTGGGTGCGGGCGCGCGGCATGTCGATCTACCAGATGTGCCTGATGGGATCCATGGCTTCGGGCGCCGCGCTGTGGGGCCAGGTCGCCACCTGGACCAGCGTCCCCACCAGCTTGGCCGCGGCCTCGGTCGCCGGCGTGATCCTGATGGCGCTGGTGCAGCGCCTGGTGCGCGACCGCGGCACCGAGGAGGACCTGACGCCCTCGCAGGTGCTCAAGGTGCCGCAGATGGCGGGGCCGGCGCAGGGCGGCCGCATCCAGGTGTGCGTGGAGTACCGCATCGATCCGGCGCGCTCGCAGGAATTCCTGGCCGTGATGGAGGAAAGCCGCCGCAGCCGCCTGCGCCAGGGGGCGCTCAACTGGCAGCTGGTGCACGACCTGAGCGACCCGAGCTGCTACATCGAGCAGATCACCGACGAGAACTGGGTCGAGCACCTGCGCCGCTTCGACCGCATCACGGCGGCGGACGCCCAGCTGCGCGACCGCCGCCTGTCCTTCCACGTCGGCGAGGAGCCGCCGCGGGTGACGCGGTACGTGATCGAGCGGGAGTGAATTCCTGTTGACCGTCATCCCCGCGAAGGCGGGGATCCAAGGCTTCCGCATTCGGCAGCGCGCAAGGCGCGCGCATCAAGCCGTCGAGTTGAGGCGGTCGAATTGAGCCCCGAGGGCGCGGCGGGCGGCGCCGGACGTTGCTTCATGGTGGGGCGGCCCCTGCTCGCTGACGCTCGCAGGCGCTTCCCGCGAAATTTCTCCGGCCTGGGGCGGGCGGCGAAACTCGCTGCGCTCCTTCGTCGCGCTGCTCAAACAGATGCCGCCAGTCAGAGCACGAACGCGCGCCTGCGGCGCGCTGCCCCAGTCCGGAGAAATTTCGCGGCGCCCCACAAATCAGCCCCGCCCGGCGCCGCCCACCGCGGGAACCGCTGTGCGGGTGCGAGCACGAGTGAGCACCTGGTCGATTGCGAACGGTTCCCGGACAGTAGTGCGGAGGCGGACTGAGCGAAGGAGCCGCTCAGGCCTTCTTCTTCGCCCCCAGCTTCGACTCCTTGCCCGCCACCAGCCGCTGGATGTTCTCGCGGTGGCGCCAGGCCAGCAGCGCCGCCATCGCGAACAGCGCGAACACCACCGGCTTTTCCGCGTACCACTGGATGCGGTCGCCCAGCAGGAAATAGACCGGCGCGAACACGGCCGCCACCAGCGAGGCCAGCGAGGAGTAGCGGAAGAAGAAGGCGATGATCAGCCAGGTCAGCCCGGTGGCGATGCCCAGCAGCCAGTGGATGCCGAACACCGCGCCGATGAAGGTGGCCACGCCCTTGCCGCCCTGGAAGCGGAAGAACACCGGGTACAGGTGGCCGAGGAAGGCCCCCAGCGCGACCAGGGCCACCGTGCCGTCCTCCAGCCCGTACGGCTTGCCGTACAGGCGCACCAGCAGCACCGGGACCAGCCCTTTCATCGCGTCGAGCAGCAGCGTGACGATGGCGGCTGCCTTGCTGCCCGAGCGCAGCACGTTGGTGGCGCCGGGATTCCTGCTGCCGAAGGTGCGCGGGTCCGACAGGCCCATGGCGCGGCTGACGATCACGGCGAAGGCGAGCGAGCCCACGAGGTAGGCCGCCAGCGCGGCGAGCAGGGGGTACAGGGTGTCCATCGGGCGCCGATTCTGCCAGCGCCGCGCTTCACTCCTCCAGCGCGCAGTGCACCGGCTTGGCCCCGAGCAGCCGCACGCACACCTGCGGGTCGATGCCCACCAGGTAGCCGCGGCGGCCGCCGTTGATCGCAATGCGCGGCAGCGCGAGGATGGTTTCCTCGATGTAGACCGGCATCTGCCGGCGCGTGCCGAAGGGCGAGGTGCCGCCCACCAGGTAGCCGCTGTGGCGGTTGGCGACCTCCGGTGCGCAGGGCTCGATCGACTTGGCGCCGATCTGGCGCGCCAGGTTCTTGGTCGAGACCTTGCGGTTGCCGTGCATCAGCACGAGCAGCGGGCGCGCCTTCTCGTCCTGCATCACCAGCGTCTTGACGACGGTGAACGGATCCAGCCCCAGCACCTGGGCGCTGTGGGTGGCGCCGCCGTGCTCCACGTACTCGTAGGGGTGCTCGGTGAACGCGACTCCGTTCGCCTTGAGCAGCGCGGTGGCCGGGGTTTCGCTGACGTGGTCCTTCTTCGCCATGGTGCGCGGATCAGATGGCGGGATCGCGCATCGCCCAGCGGATGCGGTCGATCTCCGCCAGCAGCTCGGGCGGCAACTGCGTGCCCCATGCGTCCAGGTTCTCGTCCAGCTGCGCCAGCGAGGTCACGCCGAGGATGGTGCTGGCGACCTGCCACTTGGTGTAGCAGAAGGCCAGCGCCATGCGCGTGGGCGCCAGGCCATGGCGGCGCGCCAGCGCGTTGTAGCGGCGGGCGGCTTCCAGCGCCTCGGGCCGGCCCCAGCGGCCCTTGCGCACCGACTCGAACTTCGCGATGCGCGCGGCGGCCGGGGCCTGCGCACCCTCGAAACCGCCGTCGTCGTACTTGCCGGTGAGCAGGCCGAATCCCAGCGGCGAGTAGGCCAGCAGGGACACGCCCAGCCGGTGCAGGCTCTCGTCCAGCCCGTTCTCCACGCTGCGGTTGAGCAGGCAGTACGGGTTCTGCACGGTGGCGATGCGCGGCAGGCCATGCTGTTCGGCCAGCCGCACGAACTCGTGCACGCCGTAGGGCGTCTCGTTGGACAGGCCGACGTGGCGCACCTTGCCCTCGCGCACCAGGCGACCCAGGGCCTCGAGCTGCTCGCGGATCGGGGTCCGGGTGCGCTCCTGCGCCGGGTCGAAGTACATCGCCCCGAACATGGGCGCGTGCCGCTCGGGCCAGTGGATCTGGTAGAGGTCGATCACGTCGGTGCGCAGGCGGCGCAGCGAGCCTTCGCAGGAGGCCCGGATGTCGGCCGCCGTCAGGCCGGCGCCCTCGCGGATCCAGGGCATGCCGCGCGAGGGGCCGGCCACCTTGGTTGCCAGCACGATGCGCTCGCGCATCCCGGGGTGGGCGGCCAGCCAGTTGCCGATGATGGTTTCGGTGGCGCCGAAAGTGTCCTTGCGCGCAGGCACCGCGTACATCTCGGCCGTGTCGATGAAGTTGAGGCCGCGCTCGACGGCGCGCGAGAGGATGGCCTGGGCCTCGGCCTCGGCGACCTGCTCGCCGAAGGTCATGGTGCCCAGGCAGATGGGCGTGACGCGCAGGTCGCTGGCGCCGAGCTGGACGGAATTCATGCGGGGCGGGGAAAAGCCGCGCAGGATAGCGCAAGGCCTTGCCGCCCGCCCTTCGGCCCGCTCTAACCCACGTCGACCGTCACCTTCAGGAAGCTGGCCGACACCAGCGTGGTGTTCGGGTACTGGCTCTGGTTGTGCGCCTCGAACAGGGCCACCAGCTCGTCGCGCAGGGCGTCGGCCCGGCCGTCCTGCTCGGCCGCCCGGAACGCGTTCATCGTCGGCCCGTAGTAGCGCCTGAAGGTGTCGACGAACTCCGCCGGCGAGCCCTTGAAGTCGAACACGTAGCGGTCGCGCACCCAGCTGATCGCCTCCGACGCGATGCCGGCCGCGCCGAAGCGCTCCAGCACGTGCGGCGTCGATCCCCAGGTCATCGGGCTGACGAAGCCTTCCGGTGGCGGCGGCGAGTAGGCCGCGCTGATCTTCAGGATCTGCGCCACCAGCGTGGGGTCGCCGGGGATCCAGTTGCCCATGAGGATGCGGCCGCCGTGCCGCGTCACCCTCACCATCTCGCGCGCCACGTCGAACGGCCGCGGGGCGAACATGGCACCGAAGATGCTGACCACGAGGTCGAAGCTGCCGTCCTCGATGCCGGACAGCTTGCACGCGTCACCCTGCAGGAAGGTGCAGACGTCCGACAGGCCGGCCTGCGCGGCGCGGCGCCGGCCGGCGGCCACCAGGTTGTTGGCGATGTCGACCCCGGTCACATGGGCCCCCAGCCGGGCGGCCGGGATGGCCGTGGTCCCGTCGCCGCAACCCAGGTCCAGCACCCGCATGCCGGGGCCGACGCCGGCCTGCCGCATCAGGTCCTCGCCGTTCTCCCGCATGGTTTCGGCGATGCGCGTGAAATCGCCCTGCTCCCACAGCGCCTGGTTCGGGTTCACGCGTTCACCCTGGCGATCCTGGGGTCGATCACGGCCCGGTGCTCGTGCGGACTGGACCTCGCGATCCACCACCGTCACGTCGACCTTCTCTTCTGCAATAGGCATGGTCACTCTCCTTGCTCGGCTGGCGGGTGCGTGCTGCCGCGCCGCCCTTCGTTGCACCCGCCGGAAGCGATGGACGGCATACTGGCCATCGTCCGCACCGGGCGTTCCCGGAACGTTCCCGGCCGCTGCGGCAGGAGGGAACTGCGATGCCGACGCCTCCCGTGGAGTTGCCCGCCGCCCTGTCGATCCGCCTGCTGGGCGGTTTCGAGCTCGGCCGCTGCGCACCGGCAGACAGCGGCTCCAGCCCGCCACTCGCGCGCCGCGCGGCGGAACTCCTGCAGCTGCTGAGCCTGCAGCCGCAGCGCAGGCTGCTCAACGAACAGGTGGTCGAGGCGCTGTGGCCGCACCTGGATCCGCAGTCCGGCAGCGCCAACCTGCGCAAGGCCGCCCACCACGCCCGGCAGTTCGTCGGCGCGCCCGACGCGGTCGTGCTGCGCGGCGGCCAGGTCTTCCTGCTGCCCGGGCGCGAGGTCGACTGCGATGCGGCGCGGTTCGAACGGGCAGCCGATGAAGCACTCGCGACCGGCGACGCGCAGGCGTGCCGCGACGCTGCCCGGCTCTACGGCGGCGACCTGCTGCCCGACGCGCGCTACGAGCCCTGGACCGAAACGCCGCGGCGGCGCCTGCGCGACAAGTTCGTGCGCCTGCTCCGGCAATCGGGCGACTACGAGCGCCTGGTGCAGGAGGAGCCTTCCGACGAATCGGCCCATCTCGAGCTGATGCGCGAGGAGCTCGCGGCCGGTCGGCGCGCCTCGGCGCTGCGCTGGTGGGGCCACCTGCGCGACCACCTGCAGGCGATCGGCCTGCGACCGGGCCCGCAGGCGGAAGCGCTGTATCGCGAGTGCGTGGCCGGCCTGGACGGCGCGGCGCCACGCTTCGTCGGCCGCGCACTGGAGCTGGTGCGCGTGCTCTCGCTGCTGCGTGCGAGCCGCGCCGGCGGCGCCGGCGGGGCGCTGGTGCGCGCGCCGGCCGGCATGGGCAAGACCGCCTTCTGCCGCCGCGTGGCCTCGGAGGCGCGCGGGCTCGGCTGGCAGGTGCGCTCGCTGCAGGCCGGCGACTGGACGCGGCCCTACGGCATCGCCGCCGACCTGGTCCTGCCCCTGCTGCAGGAACTGCCCGACCCAGCGCAGGCCATCGGTCCTCACGCGCAGGCGGTGCTGGCCGCGATGGCGACGGACAGCGGTGACGCGATGCCGTTCGCCCTGCCGCTCGGCCGGCACCAGGTGGTCGGGGCGGTGCGCCGACTGCTGCTGGCCACCAGCGCCGACCTGCCGGTGCTGCTGATCGTCGACGACGCCCATGCGGCGGACGACGCCAGCGCCGAACTGTTGGTGCAGCTCACCGCCAGCGGCCCGCCGCTGTTCGTGCTGTTCGCCGCCCGGCCGGCCTTGCCGCCCTTGCTGGACGGCCACCTCGCGCGCATGCTGCGCGCCGGCAAGCTGGCGTCGCTGGACCTCGGCCCGCTGGACGAGGAGGAAGCCGCCCTGCTGGCCGAGCGCGCGGCCCCGCAGCCGTTGCCGCCGGGCACCGCTGCCGCCATCGCGCGCCGCGCCGAGGGCCTGCCGTTCGCGGTGGTCGAGTTCGCCCAGGCGGCGCCGCTGGATGCCGGGGCCGAACTGCCGCGCGACCTGGCGGCGGCGCTCGCCGCCCGCATCGGCGAGTTCGACGATCCGCTGCTGCAGGCGCTGCGGCGCATGGCGCTGTGCGCCGACGGCTTCGACGCGGCCACCGGCATCGCCCTGGCCGGCGATCCGGACTGCGATGGAGCGGCGCGACTGGACCGCACCCTGGCTGCCGGCCTGCTGGTGGTGGACCAGGGCCGCTACGTCTTCCGCCATGCGCTGGTGCGCGAGGCGCTGGTGGCGGACATCCCGCCGCACCGCCGGCGCGGCCTGTACCGCGAAGCCGCCGAGCGGCTGGAGCAGGCGCAAGCGGCACCCGGCCTGCTCGGCCAGCTCTGGCTGGCGGCGGGCGACCCGGACCGGGCGACGCCGCACGCGCTGGCCGCGGCCTGGCAGGCCTTCCGGCTGGGCGCCTTCGAGGACGTGCTGCGCCATGTCGATCCGCTGCTGGCGCAGCGTCCGGCGCAGCCGCGGGCGCTGGCGCTGCGGGCGGAGGCCCTGGATGCGCTCGGCCGCCCCGGCGCGCTGGCCGCCTACGACGCGGCCGCCGAAGTGGCGACCGGGGAGCAGGCGGAGGAACTACGCGCCAAGCGCGGCCTGGCGCAGATCAAGACCGGCGACCCGCCGGGCGCGCTGCGCTTCCTGCGCGAGGTGCATCCGACCACCACCGCCGGCCGCCTGGCCGAGGCGCTGGCCTATGCCGGCGCCGCCGCCCTGGGCTTCGGCGATCCGGCGGAGGGTACGCGCCGGGCCGCCGAGGTACGCCGCATCGCGCTGGAGACCGGCGACGAGGGCACGCTGGTGATCGCCTCCTGGGCGCAGGCGGCGGCCGCGCATGCGCGCGGCGACCTGCACGGCAGCGTGTGGGCCGACCTGCGCGAGACCAGCCACCTGCCCCATCTGGCCGTGCGCGTGTTCGACGGCCACCTGTGCATCACGCAGCGCTTCCTGTACGGCGCGCGGCCGTACCGCGACGTGATCGCCTTCGCCGATGCGCTCGCCGCCGAGGCGAAGCGGCTGGGCGCGGCCCGCGGCGAGGCCTTCGCGACCACCTTGCGCGGCGAGGCCAGGCTGCTGAGCGGCGACCTGGATGCTGCGGAAGCGGACCTGCTGGCCGGCGGCCGGATGCACCGGGCCATCGGCGGGGCCACGGGCGAAGCGCTGTCGCTGCAGCGGCGCGCCGAACTGGCCATGCACCGGGGCCAGCCGGCACTGGCCCGCGCGCTGCTCGACGAGGCGCTGGACGTGGCGCGCCAGTCGGAGATCGGCTTCCACCTGCTGGACCGCATCTATGGCACGCGCATCGCGCTGGCCGCCGATCCGGACGCGGCGCTGGCGGTGCTCGAGGAAGCCACGGCTGCCGTGCGCGGCCCGCTCGAGACCTGCCCGGGCTGCCGCATCACCTTCGCCATCCCGGCGACCATCGCCGCGGCCCGGGCCCATGAACTCGACCTGGCGGCCGAGCACGCCCGCGCCTCGGACTTCCTGGCCAACGTGGTGATGAAGCTGCCGGCGTGGTACGCCTCGCTGGACGAGGCCCGCGCCCACCTGGCCGCGGCCGCAGGTGACCGCGCAGCCGCGCGGGCCGGCTTCGCCGCGGCGGCCCAGGCCTTTCACGGCTGCGGGCACGCGCTGGACGAGGCCCGCTGCCGCTCGCTGGCGGCGCAGTGAGACGCGCCGGGCCTCAGCGCTGGCGGGCCCGCTCCTCTTCCTGCAGCCGCAGCACGCGGCGCTGCACCTTGCCGGTGGTGGTCATGGGCAGGGCCTCGATGAACTCGATCTCCTTGGGGTACTCGTAGGGCGCGAGCTTGCCGCGCACGTGCTGTTGCAGCTGCGCCACCAGCGTGTCGCCGGGCGCGTGGCCGGGCGCCAGCACCACGTAGGCCTTGACCAGCGCGCCCCGCTCGGCGTCCGGCTTGGGGACCACGGCGGCATTGGCCACCGCCGGGTGCTTGACCAGGCAGTTCTCGATCTCGCTCGGCCCGATGCGGTAGCCGGCGGCCTTGAACACGTCGTCGGCGCGGCCCTGGTACCAGAGGTAGCCGTCGGCGTCGCGCGTGGCCAGGTCGCCGGTGCGGCACCAGTCGCCGGTGTACTTGGCGCGGGTGGCGCGCTCGTTGCCCCAGTAGCCGAGGAAGAAGATCGGGTCGGGATCGCCGTGCACGTCGAAGCGGTTCACCGCCACGTCGCCGGGCACGCCGTCGGGGACCTCGTTGCCCTCGTCGTCGATCACCGCCACGCGATGGCCGGGATACGGCCGGCCCATGCTGCCCGGGCGCGCCGGCCAGCCGACGCCGCCTTCGGTGCGGCCGTTCATGCTGCAGTTGCCGACCACGTAGTTGATCTCGGTCTGGCCGAACATCTCGTTGACCACCACGCCCAGCTCGTCGCGGCAATACGCGAACACCGCGTCACCCACCGCCTCGCCCGCGCTCATGATGGCCTGCAGCTTCAGGCGGAACTGGCGGCGCGGCTGCGGGAAGGCCTTCATCATGGCCTTGAGCGCGGTCGGGAACAGGAAGGTGTGGGTGACGCCGTGCTCCTGCATCAGGGCGAACGCGGTGTCGGGGCTGAAGCGGCCGTTGTAGGCGACGATGGGGCGGCCGAAGTAGAGCGAGGGCAGGAGGGCATCCATCAGCCCGCCGGTCCAGGCCCAATCTGCTGGCGACCAGAACACTGACGTGTTCTGGATGTCGCCAGCGCTGGGCGCTTGCCCGTCCAGGACCGCCCCCTCCCCAACCCTTCCCCTCGCGGGGGAGGGCTCCGCTGGATTGCAAGCATTGGGAGGGAATCCGAACCAGTTCTGGCTGCACACGAAGCCCGGCAGGTTGCCGATCAGCGCGCGGTGCGGCACCAGCGCGCCCTTGGGCGGGCCGGTGGTGCCGCTGGTGTAGATCAGCACGGCGCCCTCCTCCGCCTTGGTGCGGGCGGCGGTGAATTCGGGCCGGTGCCGGGCCAGCTCCACGCCCCAGTCCAGGTCCGCCTGCAGCGCCGCGGCGCCGACGCCGACCAGCGTCCGCAGCGCCGGGCAGGCTCGGCGCACCGCCAGCAGGTTGGCGATCGAGCTCTCGTCGCACACGGCCACCACCGCGCCGCTGTCCTGCAGCCGGTACTCCAGCGCCTCGGGGCCGAACAGCATGGACAGCGGCATGGCGACCGCACCGAGCTGGAAGATCGCCATGTAGGTGATGGCGGTCTCGAAGCGCTGCGGCATCACCATCGCCACCCGGTCGCCGCGCTGGACGCCCAGCGAAGCGAGCACGTTGGACAAGCGGTTCGCCTGCGCCTGCAGGGCCGCGAAGCTCAGGGTGGATTCGCCCTGCACGCCGTGGGCGCGGATCGCGATGCGGCGGTCGCCATCGGGCGCCTGTGCCCAGCGCGCGCAGCAAGCCTGCGCGATGTTGAAGTGCTCCGGCACCGCCCAGCGGAACTGGCCGTGCATCTGCGCCCAGTTGTCCTTGTCGCTGCGTTGACTGACCGCCATCGATCGCCCTCCTATCATTCGCACCAATGTACCAACCCCGCCGAACGTCGCGCAGCGAGTTTGTCCCGATCCGCCGCTCGCGCTACCACGTGCGCATCTGGGGCGAGCCGCAACCGGGCCGCGTGCCGCTGGTGATGGTGCACGGCTGGATGGACGTGTCGGCGTCCTACCAGTTCGTGGTCGACGCCTTCTCGCGCGAGCACTTCGTGATCGCGCCCGACTGGCGCGGCTACGGCCTCACCGAATCGCCGCCCGCCGACAACTACTGGTTCCCGGATTACCTCGCAGACCTGGATTTCCTGCTCGACCACTACGCGGGTGACCAGCCCGTCGACCTGGTCGGCCACAGCATGGGCGGCCAGATCACCATGCTGTACACCGGCGCGCGCCCGCAGCGCATCCGCAAGCTGGTCAACCTCGAAGGGTTCGGCATGCCGGCCACCCGGCCGGAGCAGGCGCCCGGGCGCTATGCGAAGTGGATGGACGAACTCAAGTCCTTCCACCGCGGCGAGCTGGATCTCAAGAGCTACGACTCGGCCGAGGGCGTCGCCGCCCGGCTGATGAAGACCAACCGCCGGCTGCCGCGCGACAAGGCCGAGTGGCTGGCGCGGCACTGGGCGCGCGAGGGCGCCG
>Ga0196972_1000389_pt1 | contig 24693 bp, 19 predicted proteins | sample S1v_2013CmetaG_FD_148618 | JGI IMG/M metagenome (GOLD analysis project Ga0196972, IMG submission 148618) | Soil microbial communities from Anza Borrego desert, Southern California, United States - S1+v_20-13C | ecosystem: Environmental > Terrestrial > Soil > Desert | place: USA: California...
CAGCATCCGTCCTGTGGCACTGGGCAGAAAAAATTATTTATTTGCCGGCAGTCATGAAGCCGCTAAAAGGAGCGGTATGCTGTACTCTTTGCTTGGCACTTGCAAAATGCATGGTATAGAGCCTTACGCATGGCTTAAAGATGTGCTGCATCGAATAGCTGATCATCCTGTCAACAAAGTACAGGAACTACTTCCGCATCGATACAAAAGATAGCTCTGATTAACAAGATGTACTTCGCCGAAGGCTTACAATTATTCAAGCTCCTTGAGACAATAGGAAAACAATTGATGATTGCGGTTAAACAAACAAGTCAAACAAATCAAAAGAAAAAATACCTTACAGACAATTTTAGGAACTGCCTTGATAGGTGTCTTGACATATTCCCTAATTAGAAGGTAAAGCTTGCTGAGTTTTATTCTTGAAGCTTCATAGAACATTCAAGTATATAATCAATAGCAAAATTCAGGTTTTCGGGAGTAAGTAAACTTGAATCATGTATTCTACCAAATTGATATGTACCATCATACTGCTTAAAAACAGAAGGAATCAAAGGCTTAACTTTATTATATTTTCTATAATCAAAACCTAATGCTAGCACCTGAGTTGTTTCAGATACTATCCTAAAGTTCCTATCATATTTTCTTATTAGAGATTGGACTGTTCTTTTAAATGAATTTATTTCGCTTGATTCGTAAAATGAAGAGTTAGGTATCATTTGGTCACCATATTGAATTTCGCCCTTTATTAAGGGTTGTTTGGTTCTTGGATGACTATCTATAAGAAAAAGTTCACTAAAAGACTTGGCGATTTCATACGCAGCGTCTTCAAACTTGTTTTGTTTTATTAGGAGTACTGCATTTTTTAATGGTTCTCGGATTAATTCGTTATTAATTGTATCTAAAATACTAATAGAATCAAAAACGATATTAAAAATCAATTTGGTGTTTTCTTCGAAAAACAATGTAGCTATAGTTTCGCACTCGCTAACTTCAATCTTTGCAGGTATCTGAAAGTGATGCTTCAATCCAGTTCTTCTAGAGTTTATCTTATCAACACCATGACGCATTGATAAATTTGGAATTATATCAAAATAATCCATTAAATAGATAAATTGTTTCTTTGTAGGTAAGCGATCCTTCTTACTTTTTTCATCAATTCCCATCTTTAAGCATGCTAAATTCATGAACCAATCAATAGCATCATGAAAAGATAAAATTGAAACAAACGCATTTTGTTCTGTTTGTCTTGCTTGGGATAGGCCAATCGTATACAAATACTTAATGAAAGCCAACCTATTAAGTATTTCTTGGTCCGTCATAGTTTATAACCTTCAGAAAAAGTAAAGTAAAAAATGTATTTCGAAGACTTTAATAAACGCCTAGTTTTTGTTTTATTTTTCGAACATCTTCTTGTAGTTGTTCTATCAGAATATTTGTGTTATTCATGTACAATATTCCAAGAAATGATTTACAGGAACTACACCTTAGATACATGTGCTTCCAATTCGAATTCGCAGGTTCATCTTCTACCAATTCAAACCCTTTGTGTTCGCACTTAGGACATTTAGTCCCGCTCAAATTTGCCATAGATTTATTTTATTGCTAATATAGGATTTTGCGGAATAGTATTTAGGCCGCCTATTCCCCAACCCCTAAGCCCCTTTATCCTGCTTTTAAGGGCTTATTCCCGGTTTCCCAATATCAGAACCCCAGGTTGCCCCTTATGTTCTTATTTCAAAGAACCCCCGATAATTGACTTTCCAATAGATTTCCCAATAGACCCCCATCAGAAACCCTTGGACATAAAAAAAGGTTCTATGTTCTAGAACCCTTGTCAATAAAGCATTTGATGAAGTGTGGGAGTTGACGGGTTCGAACCGCCGACCCTCTGCTTGTAAGGCAGATTCCGCCGACGGCGGATAAACTCCCCAAATCACTTATAAATAAAAAAGCCTCAACTTAAAGTTGAAGCCTCAATGTGGGAGTTGACGGGTTCGAACCGCCGACCCTCTGCTTGTAAGGCAGATTCCGCCGACGGCGGATAAACTCCCCAAATCACTTATAAATAAAAAAGCCTCAACTTAAAGTTGAAGCCTCAATGTGGGAGTTGACGGGTTCGAACCGCCGACCCTCTGCTTGTAAGGCAGATTCCGCCGACGGCGGATAAACTCCCCAATCACTTATAAATAAAAAAGCCTCAACTTAAAGTTGAAGCTTCGTGGGAGTTGACGGGTTCGAACCGCCGACCCTCTGCTTGTAAGGCAGATGCTCTGAACCAGCTGAGCTAAACTCCCTTTTTTCGTAAGGAGTGCAAAGATAAGCGCCGGATGCTTTCAACCAAAATTTACCACAAAATATCTCCCCATGTTTCCTTCTCAGATTAATGCATTAACTTAATATCTCAATCATTAAACCATGAAACGCCTTCTTCTCCTGCTTTTCATTTTATCCTCACTCTCTTCCTACTCACAGGTCTTAATTGAAAAAGATCTGACAAATCCTCCCACCTGGAAAAAATTTTTTCTTGAAAAAAGACTGAACCCCGGCATTATTCCAAATCCATCCAAAACCTCTACACCCAACTATGTGTTCAAACTCGAAAATGGCTCCACACTTTCCGAACTTCCAATGGATCGAATGCCTTGCATCATTCCCGATATTAGCCAATTCAACATGCCCGTTGTCAGGCCAAAAATATTCCAGGGTGCAACCCCAATTTGTGACGGAAGGGGGTGGAATTGGAACAGACGCCCTCCCATTCCACCAATCTCCAGGAAGCTGGTCCCATTCCCCACGCCCACTACCGATTATTCTTTGTAATAATAAACAATCCGAAAAATTGACTTTCCCGGCCAACACCGGCACGCTCCAGCCTATGTAGTTTCCAATATATCTGAGCCTTTTCGAAATAGTCAACACCCCCCAAAACACGCTTACACCTGCCAGCTTTCAAAATATTAACAGGCTCTTACCCCAAATTCCAAATCCCCGTTCCAAATTCCATATAAGCTCTGAGAGCCAGGTAATTAAAAAAAACCCTCCTCCCGTTTCCTATTGCCTTTCATAATTTCTAATTTTGTACCCGATGGCAAGCACAAAAACAGGCATACAAACAGATGTTGAACAGGACACCGACGTCCTTACCACCCACGATGAACCCTGCTCCCTCGTGGTGTGGAATGACGAAGTCAACACCTTCGAATGGGTGATTGAAACCCTCATCGAAGTCTGCGGGCACAGCCAGGAACAGGCCGAACAATGCTCCTACATTATTCACTTCCACGGCAAGTATGCCGTTAAACAAGGCTCCTACGATGAACTCAAACCTCAATGCGATGCCATTACCGAGAGGGGAATTGGAGCAACGGTGGAAGTACTGGCGTAGGTTTTCCTGAATTGGGAATTTGGAATTTGGGGCAAGAATATAATATCCGGAATTGCTGGCGAGCTGATTTATACCTGGAATTAATTAGGTTTATTCTCACCTGCAACCCCTCCTAAGAACATAATTGCTACCTTAGAACTCAGGAAACCACAAATTCTTAATTCCTAATTCCCTAACCCAGGTTCCCCATTCAATTCCCAATTAAAAGCCAGTGCTTTTCGCCTTAACAACCGACCTCCAATTTCCTCCGCCCCACCTCGCCGAACCCGATGGCCTCCTCGCCATGGGCGGTGATCTCTCCCCCGAACGGCTCCTCCTCGCTTATCAAAACGGCATCTTCCCCTGGTACGAAGGCGACATCATCCTCTGGTGGTCCCCCGACCCGAGATTCGTACTCTGCCCCGATGAATTGAAGCTCAACAAAACCGTAAAAAAATTATTGAAACATGAGGCCTTCGAGTTCACCACCAACAAAGCCTTCTCCCAGGTGATACATTTTTGCAAAAATATTCCCCGTGGTCACGAGACCGGTACCTGGATCACTGATGAAGTAGAGATCGCCTACAATAAACTCCACGAACTCGGCCATGCCCACAGCGCCGAAGTATGGCTGAACGGCCAACTCGTCGGCGGACTCTACGGCGTGCGCATCGGCAAAGTCTTCTGCGGCGAAAGCATGTTTAGCCAGGTAAGCAACGCCTCCCGCTATGCCTTCATCAAATACGTTCAGCAATTAAAAGAGGAAGGAGTTGAGCTGATAGATTGCCAGGTGTATACGGAGTATTTGGAAAGCCTTGGAGCAGGTTTTATTTCGAGGGAAAACTTTATATCGAAATTGAAAATTTGAAAATTTGATAAAGCTGTTTTGTAGAACGCCTTCATTATTTTATGGTCCTCATTTTCAAATCTTCAAATTTTCCAATTGCTATATTCCGGCAATCACCGAAGGAAGCATTGTTCTCCACGTTCCCCAATCATGCATCCACTCTCTCCCCCAAATTTGTAAATCATACCAGATATTCTTGTCATACAAAATCTTTGCGAAACGGCCGCTACTTGAAGGATCCTCGTAGTCGCCACTGCCGGTTAGGATGTGGATTTTGCCCCTGCGGATATTTTCGAGAATCGAATGATCAGTCAGGTTAGGCATATAATGCATGGGACTGTTGAAGTATACATTATCATCATAATGGCCCTTTGTATATTCCGTAAGATCATACACCCCACTCATCGCTATCACGCCATTGATCAGATCAGGTCTTTTTAGAAACAGGTTCATGCTATGCGGCGCACCAAACGAGGCGCCGCAAGTGATGATGGGCGTCTCCGGGCTGGTGCTGTTCTTAATAAAAGGAATCAGTTCATTAAACACATAGTCGTTCCATTGCTGATGCCTGACTGATTTGTGCCAGGGATCCATATTCTGGTTCATCCAACTCTCATTGTTGATACTGTCAATCGAAAATACCTTCACCTTTCCCGCATCGATCAATGGTGCCAGCGCGTCCATCATCTGGAAGCGCTCGTACTCCAGGTAATCCGCCGCAGCGGTAGGGATCAACAAAAGCGCAAAACCATAATCACCGTAAACGGCGACGGGCATTTCTTTGTTTAGGGAAGGGCTGTGCCAACTGATTAACTCTCTTTTCAATTTGAAAATTTGAAGATTTGAAAATGGAACTAACACTCAAAGTCTTATAGTTGGCAAGTATACAATATCCAACCCGAAATGTCACTCAAAAATTGAATAGCTCCCATCCTCAGATTTTCAAAACTTCAAATTTTCAAATCGATTTTGATTATTAATAATAAAAAAGATCAATTTTTCCTTTGTTTTCCGCTTTTAGTAATCTTACTTTACATCTTAGTATAAATACTAGAAAAATCAGTAATTTTACTGAATTACTTTCATTCACCCTTTTCCAATAAATTAAGTATAACTAATTAATTTTTACTTGGTTAGGATCCTGAACCCGTCCCAACTGCAAAAGCCACCACATGTCCACCCCCATAAGAATTGTGATTGTTGATGACCACGAACTGATCCGCGAATCATGGAAATTAATCTTCGGTCGCGATGCGCGTTTTGATATCATCGGCCTCTGCCCCAATGGCGCCGATGCCATCACTGTTGTTACCAATAATACACCTGACATCGTACTCATGGATATCAATATGACGCCCATGAACGGGCTCGAGGCTACTCGTAAAATTCTCGAACTTATGCCCGAAGTAAAGGTCATCGGCACCTCCGCGAATAACAACCCCCGCTATGCGGACAAAATGCTCCAGCTCGGGGCAAAAGGATACGTAACCAAAACCTCCACCTTCGATGAATTGAAAACGGCGATACTTACGGTGATGGAAGGGAAAACATACATCTGCGACGAAATAAAAAATAAGAACTAAGGGATGGAATTTGGGAGTTGCTAAATATTTACGGAAACCGAAGGTACGAGCTGACAAGCTGACGATTGTCAAGCTGATGAAACGCTAAATGGGTAAGTGCAAGTTATCAATAATCTGATAGCGCCAACTTCTATCATCGATCATCGATCAACGGAATTGAACACCACTGACAACTGCCAACTGTCAACCGACAACCGTTTCCACCTTATTTTTGCACCATGACTCTCACGAAGAACTTCGAGCCCTCGGCCATAGAAGCAAAATGGACCGGGCACTGGAAAACGAAAGGCTATTATAACAGTATTCCCGATGATCGGTCTCCCTTTACCGTGGTGATCCCGCCTCCTAATGTTACCGGCGTATTACACATGGGCCATACACTCAATGAGACCGTGCAGGATATCCTCGTACGCAAGGCCCGCATGAGTGGCTTCAACGCCTGCTGGGTACCAGGCAGCGATCACGCTTCCATTGCCACCGAAGCAAAGGTGGTGCACATGCTGAAAGAAAAAGGCATTAACAAGAACGATCTCTCCCGTGAAGAATTTTTGAAATATGCTTTCGAATGGAAAGAAAAATACGGCGGCATTATTTACAATCAAATTGAGCGATTGGGATGCAGTGTTGACTGGAACCGCGTCACATTTACCATGGACGATCATTACTACAATGCAGTGATCAGGGTGTTCATTGACCTCTATGAAAAAGGTCTTATCTACCGCGGCGCACGCATGATCAACTGGGACCCTTCAGCTAAAACAGCACTCAGCGATGAAGAAGTTGAATACAAGGAAATCCAGGGCAAGCTTTACTACATAAAGTATTATATAGCCAATGACGCGACTGACGACCAACAACCGTCAACTGCCGACCCTGCTGGTAAACGCCAATTAAATGATAACTTCATCGTCATTGCCACACAACGTCCCGAAACCATCATGGGCGATACCGGCGTTTGCGTGAACCCAACTGATGAACGCTATGCTCACCTGAAGGGTAAGAAACTTATCGTTCCCCTCGTCAATCGCGAAGTACCATTGATCTTCGATGAATATGTAGACCCTGCATTCGGAACCGGTGCTCTAAAGGTCACTCCCGCGCATGATATCAATGACTATAACCTGGGATTAAAACACCATCTCCCCATCATTGACACGTTGAATGAAGATGGAACTATCAGCGAAGAAGCAAAGGTTTTCGTGGGCCTCGACCGGTTCGCTGCAAGAAAGAAGGCCATCGAACAGTTAAAAGAAGAAGGTTTACTGATAAAAGAAGAAGAATACACAACGCGCATTGGCTATTCCCAGCGCACCAATGCCGTAGTGGAGCCACGCATTTCCACGCAATGGTTCGTGAAAATGAAGGATCTTGCCGGAAAGGCACTCGACCAGGTGGTGAATGGAGAAATAAAAATTCATCCTCAAGACCGCTTCAATGCCACTTATAAATACTGGCTGGAGAATGTGAAGGATTGGTGCATCAGCCGCCAATTGTGGTGGGGCCAGCGCATTCCAGCATGGTATGCGCCTGACGGATCCTTTGCCGTGGCTGATACAAAGGAAAAAGCATTGTCTTCATTAAGAAAAAAATTGCCGCGGTTAGAAGCAGAAGAGATAAAGCAGGATGAAGACGTACTCGACACCTGGTTCTCATCATGGCTGTGGCCCATGGAGGTCTTCAATGGCATTAGCGAACCTGGCAATAAAGATTTTGAATATTATTATCCCACATCAGTGCTCGTAACGGGCCAGGACATCATTTTCTTTTGGGTAGCGCGAATGATCATGGCGGGAATGGAGTACAAGGATAAGAAGCCTTTCAGCGATGTTTATTTCACGGGAATGGTGAGAGACAAGCAGGGAAGAAAGATGAGTAAACAGCTAGGTAATTCACCTGACCTGCTTGAATTGATCAGTAAATACGGAGCGGATGCCGTTCGCTTCGGCATCATGATCTCATCCCCTGCCGGCAATGACCTGTTGTTTGATGACAGTAGCTGTGACCAGGGAAGAATGTTCAATAATAAACTTTGGAATGCGCTAAAGCTCATTGCCATGTGGCAGGAGAAGAAGAGCGATCACAAAGTATCGAAGAATGAGAATGCCAATAAAGAATTTGCGGTAGAATGGTTTGGTCACCGCCTGAATGAAGTGCGGTCAGAAGTAGAGAATCTATTCAGCGATTTCCGCCTGAGTGAAGCATTAAAGACTATTTATTCGCTGATCTGGGACGATTTCTGCAGCTGGTACCTCGAGTGGGTTAAACCCGGTTTCGAACAACCTGTCGATGCACAGGTATTTGAAAAAACGGTTGATTATTTCGAACAGTTGATGCAATTGCTACATCCGTTCATGCCATTTATCACGGAAGAAATTTATCATCAACTCAGGAATAGAAAGGATGATATTACGGTGAAACAATTTACCGCGGTGGTAAAGGCTGATGAAAAAATATTAAGACAAGGTCAACTTCTGAAGGAAACCATTACCGCCATCAGGGATGCAAAAAACAAGAACCAGCTAAAGCCAAGAGACCCGGTTACGCTTCACATTTTATCAGAAGATACTAATCGCTATTCAGCAATCGAAACGGTGATCTCCAAACAGGTTAGCGCTGAGCAGGTAGTCTACACAAAAGATCCTGTTCCCAACACCATTTCGATTGTGATTGGAAAGGATACATTTTTCATACAAACCAACCAGGAACTTGACACTTCCTCCCAACGTGAACAATTGCAAAAGGACCTTGAATATTACCAGGGCTTTCTCATTTCAGTAGATAAGAAACTGAGCAACGAACGTTTTGTACAAAATGCCAAACCGGAGATTGTGGAGAATGAACGGAAAAAAAGGGCCGATGCTGAGGAGAAGATACGGGCGATTCAACAAACGCTTTCTTTAATTAGTTAATTAGTCAATTAGCCACTTAGCCAATGAAGGAACCCAACGCTTCAGACGTTCTCGACTAATTGGCAAATTGACCAATCGACTAATTATCTGGGCAGGATGGAAACCGGCAGAATAAATTCCACCACCAGGTTCCTGTTTGAAAAAAAATCCCGGTCCAGTAGATGCGCTACACGAAAGCCAAACGTGAGCGAATATTGATTCCACCATTTCGTATCGAAATACATCTCCCCTCCCACGCTCCGTTGGTCAGCATGGGCCGATTTATCCCTTGAATAGACCCGCATGAGATCAAAGAATACATTTCCGCGTACACGCTGCAGGTAGAAAATATTGGCGAAGCCCCAGTCAGGATAAATAACAGGAAAATGATAGTTGCCTGATACGCGCCACATGCGCGCGAAGTAGGCTTCATTATATCCCCTCGAATAAGGAAAGCGGTTAGAGAAAAGCGTATTCAAAGTATCCGTCTCCTGGAAGGCGCTTGTAATCACTATATGATGAGTAGGCATAATGCCGGGCAGGTAAAGAGTCACACCCAGTAAATATTGCCAGCTCTCGTAATTGCTGATGGCGTGCCTCGCGTTTGCATTCACATTAAAACCCAATCCAGGAAAGATGTGTTGCCTGGCCATTGGAAATTGCTGCCCATACGAAGCGTAATGATGAAGATAGCCGAAACTGATGTTGGTAAATGCATCTTTCAACGGACCACGATTAATATCCTTTCTATAAACGAAATTCGTTCCCAGGTTGGCATTGCGCAACCATTTGCCCCTGGCCCAGGTCAAGGGAATATTGAGGCCCGCGCTAATGTCAGCCTGTCCCCATTGTTTTAATTGGTTGCCCACGGCAGCAGATCTGTTGAAAGTATATTGTGCTCCCATATTCAACTGGGGAAACCATCCTCCATAGGTGAAGTTTGCGCCGGCTGCATGAGTGTTTTCATTTTCATTATATAAATAATATAGCTCAGTCTCTGTTGTGTTGAGCACATTTTGCCCGTAAAGTGAAAAACTAAATTCCGGGTCCTCGTAGTATGGTCGCCAGCTGTGAAAGTTTATCAACCTTGTGCTTTTGGAGTATTTACTCGTTTCGAATTCACGCTGCTCCATGTTTCGCAACAACATTTCCGCAGGCATGCTTTCACTCAATGCAACCGGAAATTGATTGAATGTACTCTCCACCGCAGGTTCACTTAGCTTTGCCATTCTGAGCTCATCCTCTTTCATTTCCTGCAATTGCAAACCTTCGGCCGTGAATAATGACCACGAGACTATTCCGGCATTAGCATTTACGAAATACTTTCCCATGCGACCATCAGTGACCCGGAATAATTCCCGGGTGTCAAGTTGTAAAGCAAATACATCATCGTTTCCATTATAAGAAGCGGTAAAGTAAATGAGCCCAGGATATCGCTCGCTTGCAGCTGGAAAGCCCACTACGTTAAAAGAAGGCGGGGTCAGCCGTTCACTTGCGCCTGTGCGGGCATCGCTTATAGCGAGTGCTGACTTTCCATCCAGCAACCTGACGGCGCTAACGATGCGGTTTTCATCGATGAATTTAGGAGAAGTGAAGAGTAAAATGTCAGCGGCACGAATACTGGAAAGCAGTTTGCCATCAGTAGCATTGAGAACATGTAATTCACTTTTCCCATTCGCAGCCACGCTTACGGCAACTATCGTAGTGCCGGAAGGTGAAATGTCAGGAGTAAAATAACGGGATTTTACCGTGATGTTTCGCTGGCGATTGGTATGAATGTCAAGAAGGCGAATCTCGCTGTAATCGCGCCAACCCCATCTTGGATCAGATGTGTAGGCAGAGTAAACCAGTTTCCCGTTGCGATACGAGAACTGGTTGTCAGTAGAAACATCGCGAAGCCGCAACAAGTGTTCCCCCTTACTGTCCCGAATATAAAAAGCAGGGAGTTTGTTGTAGGCTGATTTCAGGTAAATGAGCGAATCACCGGAGATGCGTTGAGCGAATGAATAATTAGTAACGTGCTTTTCATCAACCGGGAAAAGGAATGGTGATGGTGTTTGTGTTGAAGCAACGGAATCAGTGATTCTTTCTCTATAATAATTGAATGCTTGCTCACGAAACTCCTGGTAACTAACACCAGAATGTTTTTTTACGGCTCTTTGAAAGGGATAGAAAAGGCCTTTAAATGCGCTTGCGTCATGAGTGACCCTGCTCCAGAAATCGTCACCATATTTAAGATACCCGTAATTCACAAGAAGGTAGCCAAGATGATAATGATTCGGGACGTAGTCTTTGAGTGAGCCATTCCTCATCTTCATCCATGAATAATCCTTGCCGGCCAGCCATATGGAAGGCCAGGCATTGGTAAAGAGGGGAAGCCGGCCTCTCCCCTGCCTGGTGAGTGCAGTCTCGCTATGAACAGCATCTCCTTCATAGAACCAGTCAGGAATAGAGGCGTTAATGGCGAGCGCATAACCTTCTTCGCCAAACAACACGCGCATTAGGGAACTAAGGCCGTTTCTGAAATTATTGAATTGCTGCACGTGCCGGTATTCGTGAATGGAAAGGAGGTCGTTCCACGCGATGGTTCCCTCTTCAAAATTATTCATGGCAGGGTTAAGGAAGAACTCGCTCCTGAAAGGACCGAGACCCACATAGCCATTAGCGATGGTAGTTTGATTCTGTAAAACGATATCGATCTTCTTCAGCTTCCCGCCCAGGCTGATGGGCCTACGTGCAGCGAGAAAATGAATGATGGAAGCGATACGATTTGCCTGGCTGTCTAAACCCCGCGGAAAGATGATGCGCGCGGTATCAGTATTGATCTGTTGCCATTTAATAGAGGGCGGGCTGCCACCGAATCGCTGGGAGAAACCCGGAATCAGTAGCACAATGAATAAAAGAAAAAATAAGCCGCGAAGCATCGGGAGAATTTTTGTCAAGATAGGTAAATTGGGAATATGGTTCCCCGGGTTAGGGGTTAGGGGTTAGGGGTTGATGAGACCAAAATTGTATATTGCTTATTCAGAGGTGTTGAAGGTTGGTTTAATTTCGGAAGAAAGAAACCTACTTTCAAAAAAAACGAATGAAATTTAAATAATCATGGGCTAAACAACCCCTAACCCCTAACTCCTAACTCCTAACCCCTAACCCCTAACACCTAACACCTAATCCCTGACGCGAATGCCTGAGCAAATCAACAATCTCAAAACCTTCTCGCTTTCGGAAGTTACCCGGAGCATTCAAAAGGCTCTAGAGGAAAAGAACACAGGCACTTTCTGGGTTCGGGCGGAGATGAATAAGTTGAATTATTATAATCGTTCAGGTCATTGCTTTCCCGAACTCGTGGAAAAACGCGGTGAGGTTGTAGTGGCTCAAATGCGCGGCGTGATTTGGAAAATGGATTTTATCACTATCAACAATAATTTCCGCAGGGTACTCAGGGAACCATTGAAAGACGGCATCAAGATACTTTTTCTTGCACGTGTCAATTTCGATCCCGTACATGGCCTGTCACTGGGCATACTTGACATTGATCCTTCCTTTACGCTTGGTGACCTGGAAAAGGAAAAACAGGAATCGCTCGAGAGGTTAAAACTGGAAGGAGTATTTTCAAGGAACAAAGAACTTGCAATTCCTTTGCTTCCTCAAAGGATCGCCATCATTTCAGTAGAAACAAGTAAGGGCTTCGCGGATTTTAGAAAGGTGATCGACGGAAATGCCTGGGGATATCATTTCTTCTATCACCTTTTCCCTTCCATTTTACAGGGAGAAAAAGCAGTGACAGGGATTATTCAACAACTCAACAGGATACGGAAAGTTCTTTATCATTTTGACGTGGTGGCGATCATCAGGGGTGGTGGAGGCGACATCGGGCTTTCCTGCTACAACAATTATTCCCTGGCAAGGGAGATTGCACTTTTCCCCCTGCCTGTAATTACCGGAATCGGTCATGCAACCAACGAAACTGTGGCTGAAATGATCTCACATTCCAATGCAATTACCCCTACAAAGCTCGCTGAATTATTAATCCAGAAGTTTCATGATTTTGCATTTCCCCTGCGCGATGCGGAGAAAACGATTATTGACAAATCTCGAAGGTTATTATCAGAAGAGCATGCACGCTTTAGCCACCTGGCCCGCCTGTTCAAATCAGCCACCAGGAATGTTTTGCAGACCAATAAGACGGAAATGAAAAGTATGTCGGTCACGATATCTTCGGAAGCCAGGTTCCGCTTTCAAAGCGAAAAACATGCTCTTGCCACATTGTCCACTGGCCTGCAAAAGGACGTGACCGCTCATTTGGGCCAATCTCGTTCGGAAATGACATCATGCATGATTTCCATCAGCAAGGGATCGCAATACACAACGCAAAATGCCAGGCAGCAGCTGGAACAATTAAGATTGATCATGCCGGCGCGAACCCTGGAATTATTAATACGGAGCAATACAGAAGTATCCGCTATTGAAAAGAATGTTTTTAATTTGAGTCCGCAAAATGTATTAAAGAGAGGTTATTCAATTACCTTACTAAATGGCAAAGCGATAAAATCAATAAACGAGGCCGGTAATGGTGACGTTATTACCACCCGATTATCTGACGGCCAATTGACGAGTACTGTTGAAAAAATAAAAAAGGAAAAAGATCAATGAACCAGGTAAACTATACGCAGGCATTTGAAGAACTACAGGCTATTGTAAATGAAATTGAGCGGGGTGAGATTTCAGTAGACGAACTCTCAGAAAAAGTGAAACGCGCGGCCTTCCTTATCAGGATTTGCAAGAATAAATTAATGACCACGGAAGCCGATGTGAGCAGGATCCTGAAAGATTTGGATAAGACAGCGGATGAAAGCGAGGGTTAGCTTATTAGTTAGGGGTTAGGAGTTAGGAGTTAGGGATTAGGAGTTATGGGTTAGGGGTTTTGCAAGAGTCACTGTATCCAAAATTTACCTGGCTATTCAGAGGTTAGATTCCCTGGGTAGTTAAAAGCCATTTTTAATTGTACCCATGTAACAACGTTTCATTTCCGCATACCACTATAAGATGCCCATAATGAGGTAATATTACTTAGGCATACCTTCATACGGAACGCCAATGCGATAAAGATGTAAATGTAAAATGCAAAACTACTAACCCCTGTTGCATACTCATTACTCCTGAGAGGGCTATCCCAAAAATTGACTTTTATCACTTTTAAAAACCTAACCTCATCTTACTTAAAGGCTTAACTGCTTTCAATTCAGGCGCCATCAATTACCTGTGCCTGATAATTTCACTTGGCACGAAATTTTGAATGATCTATATCAAAATCGTACTCATGGCAAAATCAGGACCGATAGTAATAGTAGAAGACGACCTGGATGATCAGAATATACTGGATGAAGCAATCAGGGAATCCGGGACGAAGAATGAAATAATATTCTTTTCTACAGGACCGTCCGCATTCGAATTTTTGAAACAGACAAAGAGCCAGCCCTTTCTCATTCTGAGTGACATCAACCTCCCGGTGCAGACAGGAATTGAATTCAAGAAAAGAATAGATGAGGACCCGGAGTTGCGACAAAAAAGTATCCCGTTTATTTTTTTCTCTACCTCAGTAGAAAAATCCGCGGTGACGAAAGCCTACACAGAAATGACGGTGCAGGGGTTTTTCAAAAAAAGTAATACCTATGACGAATTGAAATCAGTCATCCGTTTGATAATGGATTACTGGAAGCTTTGTAAGCACCCGAATACATGAAATGTTTTCTGTTTTCCGTCATGCCCGGGACGAACACAGTGAGTATATAAAAATCTCAATGTTCTCGTTGCGCCGCAGCGAGTTTTTTTACCGTGAAGTATAGAATCCCTCCAAGAAAATCCATTGGTCCCATCGCACGGATCGAACCTCAATTTTTAGAGCTCCCATATAGCGTCCCGATGGGACGCATGCTCCCGAACCACATTCCGTCGTCGACATGTAAGCCAATGGCAAAAATAGAAACATAATACGTTCCGCCCATTGAGTCGCTATATACGTATCTTAAACATAAATGAACCTCGCAAGCGACCCATAGGGACGCCATATGGATAGCCCGGACACATTGAGGTTTCCCGGCGACCCATAGGGACGCTATATGGGTAGCCCGGAACATTGAGGTTTCACGGCGTCTTATAGAGACGCCATATGGGTAGCCCGAACACAGAGGTTTTCCACCGTCCCATAGGCACGCTAAATGGGTAGCCCCCTCCGAACCGCATATATGCATTTGTTAAAGAATCACCCTCACCCAACCTTTCCCTTAACCAAATTGTCTTTGCGGTATAACTTTGTACCAGTGAAAAAAATCCTTTTTGCCTTCGTTTTAGTCCTCGGTTCGCTTTTCGCCAATGCGCAGAAAGTTGACAGTATCTATTTTCATCTCTATACGGATAGCCTGAAAAAAGGCACACACAATTACATTAATGTGGATGGAAAGATGTCAGACGGCAGTTGGAAACCCCTCACCTCCAAAGAAATCATCTTCACCTCCTCCGATTGCGAATTTTCCGGGAACGAATTGATCATTCCCGCCAATTTCAAAGGCGAAAAAATTACCGTAAAGGCCGTTCTAAAGGATCAACCAGCCATTTGGAAAGAAACAACAATCTGGATCAAACGCAAAGCTGATCCTGAGAGACTACCCTCCAGGGAGGAGATTCTGAGGAAAAGAAACCGGTGAGTCCGTGGAATTGGAATTTCGGATTCAGAATTGGGAATCTGATTTGGAATTTGGTGGAGAGAAGTCATTGAGAACTGCCAGAGTCTAAGTTTTTTGGCCCGCCATTAATACAAACTCCTCTTACTTTTGCATCTCCATAAACTCGTCAGCTCGTCAAATAACCCATTAAGCCTTACGAGCATCTTCCAAAAACTTTGCGAGCCCGATATCTGTCAACGGATGCTTGAGCAATCCCATTATTGAATCAAGTGGGCAAGTGCATACGTCGGCACCCGCCTCAGCGCATTTCACAATATGTAAGGCGCTGCGAATGGAGGCTGCCAGGATTTCAGTCTTATAGCCCTGGATAGCATAAATCTGAGAGATCTGGGCGATCAGCTCTACCCCATCCCAGTTACTATCATCAATTCTTCCAATGAATGGGGATACATAGGTGGCACCAGCCTTAGCCGCCAGTATCGCCTGGCCGGCAGAGAAAACCAATGTGCAGTTCGTCTTAATACCATTATCCGTAAACCATTTCAACGCTTTCACGCCATCCTTTATCATCGGCACCTTCACGATTATGTTTGGATGGATCGCAGCCAGCTTCTTTCCTTCCTCCACAATGCCGTTGAAATCTGTTGCAATCACTTCTGCACTGATATCCCCGTCCACCATTTCACAGATCGTTTTGTAATGGTTCATTACGGCTTCAGTGCCCCTGATCCCTTCTTTCGCCATCAGTGAAGGATTCGTTGTTACTCCATCGAGAATACCCAATTCATTCGCTTCCTTGATCTGAGCGAGATTTGCCGTATCAATAAAAAATTTCATGTAAAATCGAATTTGTTTGATTGGAAATGGAGTTTAACCCCGGTAAGATTTTGAAAGAAAGAAAAAAAGGCAGGCTTATTACATCGCACCGCTCAACCACCTACTCTTGCTGCCTTCCGGCCCTGGGAGGATTCAGCAGGAGCTGGTCGTGTAAGACCTGCCGGACGCAAATATACGCGAATTCGGGCAATGGACAATTAGACAATTGGTCAATGAGTCTATATGTCAATGCGGTTACCTGAACCATCGGGTACCTTAATTGACTAATTAATTAATAAAAATTAAATTAAAGACTATTGACCTCAGCCATTCCAATCAATTCATCCGCGCGGGCGCCGAAGCCACGGTAATAGATGAGAACCGTATAATTATTTTCTGTACTATTATAATTCCCTTCCGTATTTGCAAATGAAGGGCGGTTGCCCTGGCCTGTATTTTCTACGGTCACATAAGAATAATTGTAATACCCCTGTTTGAGAAACAGCGTTCCTTCATACACTCCTTTTTCTTCGTTAAAGGTCATGCGCGATGATTCATCAGGTGTGTAATTGGTCAGCTCCCCAAAGATGTATATTTCCTTGCCGGCGTACGGCTGCCTGCCTGGAGGCACATAGGTAAAGTGTACAGAGGCATACTCGCTTTGCCAGAATGGATTGTTACCATCAGTATTTTCAATGGTGTAAATGCCATTGAGATCACGGTAGTATACATAAATCTCCCCTTGTCTCTCCGTGTCAGGGATGACGTACACTTCCGTTTTATCCGTTGAATCAATGATTCGTTGCACTCTGTCGCTGCGTAATCGCACACTCCTCAAATCCAGCCATCTCCATTCCCTGCCAGCCGGAAAACTAAGCGCATCATCACTGTATTCATAGTAATTGCCACGGTAGATCGTGGGCCTGTCAAGATACGCCGCCGTCATCCAGTTATTGTTTTGCAATACCACCACCTTTATGTCCTGCGGAGAAAGCACGTTGATCTGCGCGTTTGCTGTACTCACTCCTACCTGCACCCGTTGCCCTATCCTGAAAAGTTGTGAATTGAATGGTTGATGTATTTGAGCAGATACCGCCACGCGATTGTTCACTACCAGGAACCGCTTGGTAAATGCAAGCGCCGAAGTATCATTGTTACGAAAAACTTTTAACAAATAATTTCCCGCCCGGGTAGGAATTGAATTCCTGTCAGGCAAGCTCGCCTGGTAATGGGTATACTGTGTGTAAGAAATGGATGAGTAACGATACGTAGTAATTCTCGTTGTCTGAAAGCCCTTGATATAATCAAATGATTGGAGATTGCCCGGTGACCAGTCGGCATTGCAGAGCTGAAAAGTATAGTAATAATTTTTCACATCCCCCTCGAGGTCATCAAAATGCAATTCCAGTTGGTCATTACTGTTTAGCGCTATGATGGGATACGCATACATATCGCCATACTTCAGCAATTTTACCGTTCTGATATTAGGATCATAAATATGATCGGGCAACTGGGCTGATGATATCAGCGGTAATAATAACGCAAAGGCAATGAATTTTTTCATCAGCAATACCCGTTTATATGTTGCAAATTCCGAAAATTGAGTAAAAAAGGGGATAAAATGTTTCCCACGACTTACTTTTGAAGACAAACTATTCAATTTGAAGGTTGCAGGCTTCATAGCAAACCGTATCGCATTTAATCAGCAGCGCTCGTTTTCAAGGTTTATCATCCGCTTATCCATTGTGGCAACGGTCATCAGCGTGGCTGTGATGATCATTACCCTGGCATTCGCCAATGGTTTCCAGGAAACGGTGAGCCAGAAAGTCTTTAGTTTCTGGGGGCATATCCGCATACAGGAGAAACAACCTTACAAAGCCCTGATTGCAGAAGAGATACCGTTAATGAAGAATGACACCCTCGCAAGATCTATACGTGATCTTTCCAGGGTCAAAAGTATTCATCCATTTGCCACCAAGTATGCCATGCTCAAAACGGTGGATGAAATTGAAGGTGTACTGGTGAAAGGCCTCGATAGTAGCTATGACTTCAAACACCTTGAACCGTTTATGATCTCCGGTCGGCCAATACAGTTCAATGACAGTACTTATAGCCGGGAGATCATGCTTTCAGCATACACCGCCACACAATTGCAATTGAAGGTAAACGATCGGATACTCATATACTTTATTCAACCAGATGAGGAAACAGGCAGCAGGATACGGCCTGACAAACTCACTGTAACCGGTATTTTTAAAACGGGCATTGAAGAATATGATAAAACTTTTGCCATTGGCGATATCAAACTCATACAGCGACTGAATGACTGGGACCCCGACCAGGCAGGTGGATATGAGATCTTCCTGAATGATCATTATAGCCTTGATGAAGATGCGCAAATGATCTATGATGTAGAAGATTTTCCTGCTACATGGGATACACAAACCGCCCGTGATATTTCCATCAACATTTTCGATTGGCTCAACATGCAGGATACCACGCGCAACATTCTCATCGGCATCATGCTCGTGATCGCCATTCTCAACCTGATGACCTGCCTGCTCATACTCGTACTTGAAAGAGTGCGCATGGTAGGCATACTGAAATCACTGGGCGCAACTGACTGGATGGTTCAAAAGATATTCCTCCGGCACTCGATGATCATCACGCTCACTGGCATCATCATAGGCGCATTACTTGGACTGGGAGTTCTATACCTTCAACAGGAAACCGGTTTCATTAAACTAAAGGAAGAAGCATATTACGTGAGCCAGGCCGCAGTAAAAATAGTGTGGTGGCAAATTGGATTAATCTGTGCCGGTGCATTCACCATTTGCCTCTTAGTGCTCCTGGTACCATCGATATTGGTGAGGAAGATAAGGCCGGTTAAGGCGATAAGGTTTTCTTAAGCATGAAATAACGTTTTCCTTTTGTGTTTTCCCTTTCCCGTATGAACCTGTAAATCTAAATTATCTCCCTGTATAAAAATAGATGGGAACCCTTTGTCTAAGGTTCGTTCGGAAAATGGAAAACAGAAAACTGAAAACGCTAATTATACAAGTTTTGAAAGAACAATTCCCGTCGCAATTGCCGCGTTCAATGATTCGGCTTTTCCTTTTCCCGTTATCGTGATCTTTTCTGTTGCATACCTGGCTACTTCTTCACTTATGCCTTTTGATTCATTACCAATAATGATGAGACCTTCTTCGATTTTACCAATAGAGTCAATTTCCTTTCCATCGAGCATCATGGCATAGACAGGAACGTCATGGTGCCTTTCGAGCCAGGCAGGCAGGTCCTCATAAATCACCTGCACTCTCGCCACGCTTCCCATGGAGGCCTGTACTACTTTTGGATTATAAACATCTGCACAATCATGGCTGCAAATGATTTGCATGACTCCAAACCAGTCTGCAATGCGGATGATGGTTCCCAGGTTGCCGGGGTCCTGAACGGTATCAAGCACCAGTGTTAATCTGTCGTTAACAACGGGCGTTGCATCAAGGTGTAATTTTCGTAAGACCGCCAATACCTGGTTGGATGTCTTTAATTGTGATATCCTTTGTAATTCTGAAGGAGTGACTTCTTCAATTGGTAAAAGAAGCTGATCATGATGGTTCGTTTCTATCCATTCAGTAAGGGCATATATCTCTTCAATCATTCCGGGTACAGATTGAATGAGCTCTTCTACGATCTTGGGTCCTTCAGCTACAAATCTACCTTCTTCATCACGGTGTTTTTTCTGGCCTAAACTTTGAATATATTTGGCCTTCGATTTACTAAGCATCCTTTTGTATTTAAATCAATTATGTCAGCCGGCCAGTCACCTTACCATCGTGCACTCATTACCCTTTTCGCCGGATGGCTACTGGTTTCAGGTTTCTCTTGCACAATTGTAAAGAACTATCCAACTGATAAGCCATTTGTTTACGAAACAAAGATCAATCTAATCGGCAACTTCACCAATGAAGAAAAAAACAGGCTCGAAGATGGCCTGGAAGGCCAGTTGGAGGATAGCATCAGGGTGCGAAAAGTGGATAAGCCATTCTGGAGCGTATTAAAGAATCCTCCGGTATACGATAGCACAAATGCTGACAAATCCATCATCTTCATGCGTGCGCTGCTTGTATCGCTTGGATACTTTAATGACTCAATTGGTTATCGTGATACGATCATACAAAAATCAAAGGACCAGTATAGAACCTATGTCACCTTTGACGTGATGCCTCGCCTGCAGCACAATCTCGATTCAATTCGTTATAACATCAACCATCCTGAATTGCAACATCTTGCTGATTCAACCCGTGCCAGTGCCTTTATCAAAAAAGGTGACCCATTTGCCAAGGTTCCCATTTCGGCCGAACTTGATCGGTTGACGGAACTATATCGCAACAACGGATATTTGAAATTCAGCAGGGATGAACTTATTGGACTGTGGGACACACTCGATGTTTCTTTTCTTCAACCCTCACTGGATCCTTTTGAACAACTGGAGATACTGCAGCGCTTACAGGAACGAAGACTAAATCCCACCGCCAACCTCGAGATCAGGCTACGCCAATACGATAGCGCAAAACTGGTAAAGTTCTATATAGGAAACGTAACCATCTATCCTGATAACACGGCAGATACTATTGGCCTTCAACCACGGATTGAAAGGGTGAATGATATCACTGTCATCCAACATGGAAATAAATTCAAACCCAGGATATTCCCTCCCAACATTTACCTTCCGAAGGGCAACGTTTATACCCAACGAAGATACCTGCGTACGATCAACCGGTTAAATTTACTAGGCGCATGGCGACTCGTGAACATGGAAGCACTCCCGAGAAGGAACCAGGATACGGTGGACTTTGTGATACGGCTTACACCAGCTAAGAAATATTCATTCTCCACCAACCTGGAAGGGAGTATTAACCAGAGTGCGGTATCGGGAACCTTATTTGGTCTCGGCATCAACGTAGGATTACAAAACAGGAATTTTGCAAAAGCAGCCAACCTGGCCACGACCAATTTTCGATACGGTGTGGAATTTGGAAGCAGCGGTACTGACCAGTTCATACAAACACAACAGGCCAGTGCGAGCCATAACATCATTTTTCCCCGGGCTATAATCCTCGACAGATGGATCCCGGAGAACAGGAAAGACAATTTCAGGACCATTTTCTCCATTAATGCAAGCAACACCGAACGCAGGTTTCTTTACAATCTTACCACGCTTAATGGATCATGGGGCTACGAATTTCAGAGGAGACGCCTGTTGCTGAATGTGAAGTTGCCGAATGTGGAGTATTCATTCATAAGCCGCCGGGATAGCTTGAAGCGGCTCATTGAAGACAATCCTGCATTGAATAATATATTCACTGATGGATTCGTATTCTCCACCATCGTGAACATGACGCTCAGTGGCGGTAAGGGTGACAACCTGAATGTGTTCCAGGCAAATTTTGAAGGATCCCCTTTGATCGCAGGATTTTTCAGGAACCAGTTTCTGGATACGCACCTTTATCGATTCGTAAAACTTGACGCCTCATTTGCCCGATTGATACGCTATCCAAAATCATCAATTGCACTTCGATTCTTCGCGGGTATTGGCATTTCAGATCCCTTCAACACAACTAGAAACGAAGCAAAGAAAAACACGCTTCCATTCTTTAAGCAATACTTCAGTGGCGGTCCTAACAGTATGCGGGCGTGGGCTTTGAGGCGTCTGGGTCCCGGCTCTACCATTAAGCCTTTCGATGGAACGGGAAGCAGTCCTGACAGGTATGGCGATGTGCAATTGGAAGCAAACGTGGAATTCCGATTTCCCATTGGAAGGCCATGGGGAATACTCGTGAATGGAGCCGTGTTCACGGATGTAGGAAATGTATGGTTATTGAAAAAGAATGCAGGTACCCCTGAGCAGGTATTCAATTTTGGTAGACTGGGAGAAGACATTGCAGTTGGTGCGGGTGCCGGCCTTCGAATCGATCTTAACTTCTTTGTAATTCGATTTGACTATTCATATAAGGTAAAAGACCCAAGCCCCAAACCAGAGGATATCATTCACAGGAATAAATGGTTTAGTTATCCTTTCTTTAAGGGGGATCAGTTTCAGTTGGGGATTGGATATCCTTTTATTTTTTAGCTTACTTATTTATGGGAATTGGGAATTTGGGGGTAAGACCATGATTGAGGAAAGCTGACGAGCTGACAAGCTGCCGGGAAGAAATTGGGAATTGGTTAGATGCCGAGTTGACAACCTGACCGCTTAATGAAGTTTATTAACCTTCGCTTTACTTTTCACTTAATTCCAAATTACGTTAACTCATCCTCTAATCCTATAGCAGCATGCCACAACTTCATGGTCGCCGCACAAATTCCAAATTCCAAATTCCTTCACCGGCCCGTCAGCAAGTCAGCTGCTCACAACGAAGCGATAAATTCCTCAACGCCCATACTTTCCTCCAACCTGAACTCCCCAATCCTCGTTCGGCACAGGCTGCTCAAATACCCCCCACATCCAAGTTCCCTGCCGAAATCATTTGCAAGGCTGCGGATATAAGTGCCTGTTGAGCATACCACGCGAAAGTATACCACGGGCATTTCAATGGATGTTATTTCAAATTCGCTGATCGTTATTTTGCGCGGTTGAATGATGACTTCCCGACCCATGCGGGCAAGTTCATAAACGCGTTTGCCTTCCATCTTGATGGCTGAATGTGCCGGCGGCACCTGTAATATTTCTCCCGTAAATTTCTTTGTTGCAGCATGAATGGTTTGATGACTTATGTGCCCTGTAGGTTTGAAGTGAATGGGTTCACTTTCCAGGTCATAGGTAGGAGTGACGGCGCCGAGCGTTATGCCGCCGGTATATTCCTTTTCACGCGCCATATACTCATTGATTTTCTTGGTAAAGCGCCCGGTACAAATTATGAGCAGCCCGGTGGCTAAAGGATCGAGCGTGCCCGCGTGGCCCACCTTTTTAATTTTAATTGCATTGCGGATCTTTCTTACCACATCAAATGACGTCCATCGCAAAGGTTTATTGATGAGAAGAACGCGCCCTTCTTCAAATGTATTCTGTTGTTCCTGTTGCAAGTAATTTTCTATTAGGAAGCAAAAATAGCCATACTAAACTTAATCCTGGCCTGGTTACGATGTGCCGCAGAGCGCGTACACTTGGGTATTTTAATACAAGGAGTGTATCAACTATATCGACATCCTGGTTTTTAACTCCAAATACTTATTGATTGCATTTACCGTCAGGTTCTCAGGAGAGGTTAATATTGAGAGAATGCCATTCTTGTGGAGCTCTTTCACCATTAACCTCTTTTCAAAAGAAAATTTTTCCGCAATGGTCTTTATATAAATTTCTTCAAGGCTTGAAGCTTTCTTTTCTACTAACGACTTTAATTCCGTATTCTCAAAAAATACTACAAGCAGCAGGTGATAATGGGCAATTTTTTTCAACGCCGGCATTTCCCGCTGCAGGCTTTCCAATGATTCGAAATTGGTGAATAGTACAAGCAGGCTGCGATTCGTTACCCTGTTGCGAATGGCCGAAAATAATTTCTCTGAATCTCCTTCCAGGAATCGCGTTTGCTGCCGGTACAACGTCTCGAGCACCAGGTTCATCTGGGTTGGTTTCTTATCAGCGGTGATGAAGGTGTCCAGGTTTTGTGCATAGGTAATGAGCCCGGCCTTATCCTGCTTTACCAATGCCACGTTGCATAATACCAATGAAGCATTGATGGCATAGTCTAAGAGCGTCATGCCACCAAAGGGCATCTTCATCACCCTTCCTTTATTGATGATGCAATATATCTGCTGGCTGCGCTCATCCGTATAGCTGTTCACCATCAATGCATCTTTGCGGGCAGTTGCTTTCCAATTGATGGTGCGGTAATCATCTCCTCTTACATATTCCTTTATCTGCTCAAACTCCATGCTATGCCCTAATCTCCTTATGCGCTTCACGCCCACCTCCTGCAGCCTGTTGCTCACCGCCAGCAGTTGGTACCTGCGCATTTGAATGTATGAAGGGTAAACCTTCGCAATTTCCTCTTCATGAAATATAAACTTCCTCTTCACCAATTGCAATGGCCCATGCACAAACACGTTGATATATCCAAAATGATACTCTCCCCTGCTGGTGGGTCGTAATGAATATTCAATGGAATGTTCTGCATTGCTTTGCACCCAGGCCTTTCTTAACCATTTGCGTTCCTGGAACTGGGGAGGCAGCTCATCAATCACGCTAAGCCTGACCGGAAAGACGAAATTGTTTTTTAACCGTATTCTCACCGGGTTTTCATCGCCTATACTGAACCGTCCTGCCGTCACCCGGCGCCCTTCCAACCCCTTTCGATTAGAATAAATAAGAATAGCATCAAGCGCCACAGCCACTCCTAACAATAAGAGGATCATTGTTGCCACACTGAACATGGCGGGGTAAAACTGGCTCACTATAAAAACCGCGCAGGCAGCTCCGGCGATGTAATAGACGAGTTTATTTAGGAAAAAT
>Ga0196972_1000390_pt1 | contig 24680 bp, 20 predicted proteins | sample S1v_2013CmetaG_FD_148618 | JGI IMG/M metagenome (GOLD analysis project Ga0196972, IMG submission 148618) | Soil microbial communities from Anza Borrego desert, Southern California, United States - S1+v_20-13C | ecosystem: Environmental > Terrestrial > Soil > Desert | place: USA: California...
CCAACTTCAACCAACTTCAATCCAACTGCAATCCTACTTTAATCAACTTTGTTTCCACTTTAATTCAACTTAAATTAAGCTTTAGCCTAACCTCAATCCAACTTCAATCAACGTCAATCCAACTTTAATCCAACTTCAATCAACTTCAACCCAACTTCAACCCAACATTAATCCAACTTCAATCTAACTTTAATCCACCCCAAACCAACTTTAATCCAACTTCAATTCAGCATCAACCCAGCTTTTTTCCAGCTTGCATCCAACTTTAACTGTGCTTCACCCAACTTTAATCAACTTCCATCCAACTATATTCCAACTTTAGCCAAACTTCCATCCATCTTCACCAACTTTAAACCAACTACCGTCCACCTTCAATCCAACTTTCATTACCAATCCAGCTTTTTTCCAGCTTCCATCAAACTTTAACTGAGCTTCACCCAACTTTAATCAACTTCCATCCAACTATATTCCAACTTTAGCAAAACTTCCATCCATCTTCACCAACTTTAAACCAACTACCGTCCACCTCCAATCCAACTTTCATTACCAATCCAGCTGCGACTAAATCTTCATTTGCAAGCAGCTTATTTCAAATTCAGACACACTATTTAGCCTATTACCGATTCATATTCCGCTAATCCCATGCTGCAACTGCTGTGAATTCAAACCAGGCAGCCGATACTCAATATTCTTTCCATCCCCCATCGGCAAATTTCCCGGCATCAACCAGGTAAAACCTGCTTCAATTCTTATTCTACCCAGGAAATACAAGGCGGGGCAAAGCAAATTTGATTAATGAAAGATAAGCGACCGTGCGCATTCAGTCTCCTTACCGGAAAAATCAAAAACCGCTTTCAAATTCTCCGGAACCTGCGAAAGAATGCCCGCTGGTCAAAATACAACCTTAAGGTTCCGAACCTTTATCCTGAAGTTTTTTAATTCCTCTTTCTGCTGATTGATAAAACTATTCTCAGACAATTTGCCAATCACCTTTTCCATTTCTTTTTGAGAACCGTAGACCATAGAGCGGAACGCATTCTGGTAATCCTTTGCCCGGGATTCATAAATGCAGTTCATCATCCATTCCTTGGTTGCGACCGCATTCTTTAGCAATTGTTCAAGAAGTTCATTATTGAAATCTGCAGCGTCAATATTCATCACTTCAAGTAATGACGCAAACGCATGTGACCTTTTCTGCAAAGAATATATAGCCGATTGTTGCTTGTAAAATTCGTGTACCTGGTCCCAACTGTTAATCTCACCAGATTTTATATCCTTAATCAGTTTTTTTACTGATGCTTCCGGTAACAATTGTCCGCCAACATTCATCCATCTTTGTCTTCGGGATACCGCGAGCATGTTTTTCAGTTCTGCCATACTTCCCGTCTTATCATCTGAGAAAAATTGGAGTACCTGGTTGGCCGCATAAAAACAGATCATTTCTTTAAACAAATGATACGCTCTTGACAGCTTTGTGATGACCACCTTGCGGTTACTGTTCTCCATTCCCTCTGCCTCAAATTCCTCGCTGTCACTGACTTTTTTCGTGTCAAGAAGCTTTCTTCCCCATTCAATCAGTTCTTCATCCTTTAAGCTGCTTTTCTTTTTTGCAGCCATTGACTTGCCAACAATCAACTGGAAAAGCGTAATAGAGTCGAATAACTCATTCACTGTATCAGGCGCAAGGAAATCGTATTCGTAGAGCAGGCTTTTATCAATGCGATTGTCCCTGCCAATGTATTTCCCTGCGTTCCTGGCCAGGGCGTACATATTATACATGAACCAATAACCTGGCATTATTACAAGCCGATTATTCGTGACGTCATTATTCACCAATGAAAATGGAATGGGAATGTTCAACTCTGACGGAAAATCTCCCTTTGCAAGGATCGTAAATGACGCAAACTTTGAATTATGTTTCAGACTCACGCATAAACCTGGCCAGAATCCCCTTCCCGCAATTATCTCTCCATCAGGGCCACGAGAATTATGATTTGACCCAATGGTGGCTCCCGCGGCTATATTGCTTTGACCGAGCACAAGCGATGCACAAAGAAATGAGTTATTATGGTGCTGCTCGTGTGCGGGAAAGATAAGTGAGTTCAATACCTCACAACAAGAGATGGTAGAATTTTCAGCCAGGTACGAGTTGATGAGCCTCGCACCATACTTTAATTGCGAATTGCTGCCCATTATGAATCTTACGGCCTTTACACCATAAAAGATCCGGCAACCAAAACCAATAATTCCATTTACCAATTCGCAGCCTTCCCCTATTTGCGATTTTGCTTCGGGACCCGAATTGATCGTCAGGTTCTTTAGTTTATTGGCTCCTTTGATATATGCGTCACTGCCAATCCAAACATCCTTAATAATACTTGAATTTTTGATCACCGTCCTGTCTCCGATCTTTCCATAATATCCACGCTTATTGTCAAATCGCTTATCTGTAAACTCTTTAAACTTTTCCATGAGTGCCTCATCTGCCCGATATCGTGTCCACAAATGCGCATCTGATGCCAGCATTCCATTGAAAGGCAATACACTTCTTCCACCATTCTCATTACATAGTTCCAGCCAAATGCGAACGGATTCCTTCTCGCCTTTTTTAATAATGCCGTTTCCAAACTTTGCATGGTCGGTAGTGGCTAATTCGTTCACGTTTGCAATGATCACATCATTGCCAATTATATAATGGCTTAAAAAGTTTACATTATCGATGGCAACGTTGTCTCCAATATCGGAGCTTACAACCGTGCTGTTGTAGATGCCCACAGGCACGCGCAGATTATTAAACTCAAGAAAATAAGGCTCTAGCTTTCCAATGCGGATCAAGCCAAAAAACTTACAACGCTGTATTAGATCAGGATTAAAGGTATCCGTTACATATACCATTTTCCAATCGTCAGAGGTATTCTGGTTCGCCTGCAGTGTTGTAATTTCCTTTTTCGTTAGTTGGCGAAACTTGTTTTCGCTTCTGTGCTGAATATTTCTCAGGTAATATTCATCTTTGCCTTTGGGAATATATTCTTCCTTTACAAAATTGTACCCAAGGGAAGATATGGACTGCTTGTTTATCTTGTTCATTGGCGGCGCGCAGGTGTTTATTGATTCTGCACCAATCAGAACTTATTGATACATTAATAAATGAAAATTTATTCCACCGTCACGCTCTTCGCCAGGTTCCTGGGCTTATCAACGTCTTGCCCCTTTGCCACTCCAATGTAATAAGCAAGTAATTGCAGGGGAATTACGCTTAACATGGGGGCCAGTATTTCATCAGCCTCGGGAATGATCATTACGTCATTTGATAATTCCTCTGATACTTTGTCACCCTCCGTAATCACTGATATCACCTGCCCTTTTCTTGCCTTGATCTCCTGCATGTTGCTCACTATCTTTTCATGGTAGGCATCTTTTGTGGCTATGAACACCACCGGCAGGCTTTCATCAACCAATGCAATGGGTCCATGTTTCATTTCCGCTGCCGGGTATCCTTCCGCATGTATGTAAGAAATTTCTTTAAGCTTTAGTGCGCCTTCTAATGCCACCGGAAAGTTATAGCCCCTTCCCAGGTAAAGAAAATCGCGCGCATCTTTATACTTTTCAGCTAGTTTTTTCACCTTCGGACTTTCCTTCAACACCCACGCTACCTTTTCAGGGATCTCTTCAAGTTCCTTCAGAAGGTGCATGTAGCGATCCTGGCTAATGGATCCTTTTATATAAGCGATCTTGAGCGCAATCATGGTGAGCACAGCTAATTGTCCGGTGAAGGCTTTAGTTGACGCCACGCCAATTTCCGGTCCTGCATGCGTGTATGCTCCCCCATGTGAAGCACGTGCGATAGAAGAGCCTACCACATTCACCACGCCCAATATCACTGCACCTTTTGTTTTTGCCGTTTCAATTGCGACCAGGGTATCCGCCGTTTCACCACTTTGTGAAATGGCAATGATCACATCGCCTTTATTGATCACCGGGTTACGGTAGCGGAATTCTGATGCGTATTCCACTTCCACATTTATCCTGCACAACTCTTCGAAAATGTATTCTGCAACCAGGCCGGCATGCCAGCTGGTGCCGCAGGCAATGATCACTATCCTGTTTGCTTTCACAATCTGCTCCGCATACTGTTGTATGCCGCTCATGGTTATGGTACCATTGGCCGCGTCAAGCCTTCCACGCAGGCAATCATAAATGGTCTGCGGTTGCTCAAAGATCTCTTTTAGCATGAAGTGGTCATATCCGCCCTTTTCAATTGCCGCAAGTTCAAGGTCAAGCTTTTGCACATAAGGAGTGATCTTTTCATTACCCAGGTTCTTCAGTATTAATTCATCGGGTTTTATGATCGCGAGTTCATAATCATTAACATACACCACCTCCTTTGTGTATTCGAGCATTGGTGAAGCATCTGAACCCAGGAAATGTTCTCCTTTCCCAATGCCAATCACCAATGGGCTTCCTTTCCTGGCTGCAATGATTGTCTCAGGGTTTTCTGCGTCGAGCAACAGTATCACGTACGCACCTACCACTCTCTTGAGTGCAATGCGAACAGCCTCCTCAAGGGAACAATTATTATTTACTTTAATTTCTTCAATGAAATTCAGTAGAACCTCAGTGTCTGTATCGCTATGAAATTTGTAACCTTTCTTTATTAATTCATTTCTTAACTGGGCATAATTCTCAATGATGCCATTATGGATCATCGCCAATTTACCACTGGCCGATTGATGAGGATGTGCGTTTCGGTCACTCGGTTCTCCATGAGTGGCCCAGCGAGTATGCCCGATGCCTGCATTTGCATGAAGATCCTTACCCACTATCGTATCTTCCAGCTCAGCAACCTTACCTTTCTTTTTATAAACCTTTACCCCTCCGTTCTGCAAGGCAACACCCGTGCTGTCATAGCCCCGGTATTCCAACCGTTTGAGTCCTTTAATGATTATGGGATAGGCTTCCCTGGGTCCGGTATATCCTACTATTCCACACATGTAATTTTATTTTTTAATGCGGCAAAGGTATAAATTTCGATGCATGCAAACGATTGACTGGTTGCATGACAAACGAAAGTCTGTAAAATATACGATTTACCCAAAATCACATGGAAAAAAGACCGGAAGGACTATTTTCTGGCTCTCCGTAACTTAATGGGTTCTTTTGAGGCCAGTTCCGATTTGAAAAATGCGTCCAGTTTTTCATCATCTAACTCCACCTGGAATAAACGAATGCCAGTCTCATCGTTTTCATCACCCACCTCCAGTTGCTCCACCTTTTTGAAATAATTTTCCAATTTATCCTTTTCAATTTCCGCCTCAGTAGTCAGGCCATACAAATCAAGCCCGTTGCTTACAGCTTTTACCTTGAATACGGTGTATTGCCCATGGCTATTATGCAGGCTCAGGTAATTCTCTCCATTTAGTTGTGAATATTTCAATGAATCTGAAGTAGTGTACACAGATGATTCGCCTGAAATGACCCACTCTATGCCCTTCGAAGTAATCTTCGCTTTGTTTACTTTCTTGTCATTCCCCATAAACATTTCAAGGAAGGCGGGGTATTCAATCGTGTATTCTCCCTTCCAGACTTTGGGAAGAGTTGATTTCTCCTTACCGGGATAATTTGATGTGACAATATGTGTGCACGAAAATAATAGCGTACTGATTACGAGGGTAAAAGCAATTCTTTTCATTGTTTTGGTCAGGGTTAGGGGTTAGGGTTAGGTGTTTTGCAAGGTTCGTTAAATTCATGATTGCGCTGGCTTTCGGAAAGCAGGAATTTCTGATTCATAAGATAAAATACTTAATCAACGTAAGTAAATTCAAATTTACTGTTCTCAACAACCTCTCACTTCTAACCCTTAACTTTTAACGAAGAAGGCTTCCACTAAGAAACAGGTAAGCAACGGAAAAATAAATGATCAGCCCTGTTACGTCAACCAATGTTGCTACAAACGGGGTTGATGATGCGGCAGGGTCCGCGCCCAGCTTTTTCATAAACAATGGCAACATGGAGCCCATTAGTGAACCCCATAGTACAATGCCTAATAAAGAAAAACCTACAGTAAATGCAATGCTCAGGTAGTGGCTGCCAAAAGTTTCAGGCGTTAAAATATGCCAGGTAGTTATCACTGATATTCCCAGTAAACACAGCGTAAAACCAAGTAAGAGCCCTGAAATAATTTCTCTTTTCATGATGCGCCACCAATCTGAAATGGTTACTTCACCCAGTGCCATTGCCTGAATGATGAGCGTAGATGCCTGTGAACCGCTATTGCCACCACTTGAAATAATAAGGGGAATGAAGGTGGCAAGTATCACCACTTTTGCAATCTCATTTTGAAAGTGTTGCATGGCGGCAATAGTCATTAATTCTCCAAAAAAAAGAATGATGAGCCAGATGATTCTCTTCTTAAACAGCCTGAACAGTGGAATTTCAATATATGGTTCTTCTAAGGCAGCGGTACCTCCAATCTTTTGCATGTCTTCGCCAAATTCTTCGCCCGCTATCCAGAGCACATCATCAATAGTAACTATACCTAACAATTTGTTGCTGTTGCTCACAACCGGCAACGCATCCCTGTTATTCATCTTGAACGCTTCCGCAGCTGTTTCCTGGTCATCGTAAGCATTTAGTGAAACCACCCTCGAATCCATGAGGTCAGATACCAGCTTTTCAGGTGGATTGAGAATAAAATCGCGAATGCGGATATCATCCAGCAACTCACCTTTTTCATTTATCACATAGATCACGTTGATCGTTTCACTATCCTTACCATATTTGCGAATGGTGGCAAAAACTTCAGCGATGGTATTTCCTGGATACACATACACATAATCAGGCGTCATGAGCCTCCCAATACTATTATCAGGATACCCCAGGAGTGAAAGGGTGATCTTGCGCTCTTCCGGGTCCAGTAGTTTGATCAACTCTCTCACCACATTGCTGGGCAGTTCCTCCAAAAAGTCAGTCCTGTCATCTGCAGGCAGTTCATTTAATAAGGTGGCCGTGGTATTGGGAGGCAGGGTCTGGATGATGCGCTTCTGGTTTGAAAAATCAAGGATCTTGAATACACTGGCCGCCCTGTGGGTTGACATATTGGCGATAATGCTCGTTTCATGATCAGGGAATTCATAGATCAGGTCGGCAACATCGCTAATATTCTGATGATTGAGGAATTCCCGAACAGCAAATTGGTCACCCGCATTTACGAGCGCTTCAAATTGCTCAATCGTAGTATTTTGCACCTGCTCCATTGACATTTTACAAATTTAAGAACTCGCCGGAGGTTTATTTCGCTTTGGCAGGAAATGGGTGCAATATCATCATAATTTGATTTGAAATGATACTTGAAGGATTATATACCGCTTTAACTGAGGATATGGGCTTCGGGGTTTTCACATCGCATCCAATTGAAGAAAACACCGTAATTGAAATATCTCCTGTAATAGTAATGAGCGGTGAAGAAAGAAAACTACTTGACCGCACAAGGTTGCACGATTATATTTTTGAATGGGGCGAAAAAAAAGACAAGTGTTGCATGGCCATGGGTCTTGTTCCCATCTATAATCATTCCTATAGGTCAAATTGCGAGTATGAAATGGACTTCACTACTAACCAGATCTCTATCCGTACCGTAAGGTATATAAAGGCAGGAGAAGAGCTTTTCATAAATTATAACGGTACCTGGAACGACCCAAACCTTCTTTGGTTTGACGCTAAATAAAAAACCCTGCCGCTTGGCAGGGTTAAGATTATCTGGAGGGCTGTAAGTTATTGGAAGCGTATCTGGCCGCGAATCTCGCCCGTGGCAGGATGTGCTTTGGTGCGAATGCTGATGTAATAAAGATGGTTAAGCAGATCCTGTTCTACAATAGCAACATCATCCACCAGCACATAACCAGAATAGGTCCCGGCCTGGTAGGGGTAGGCCGCCTGGTTGTTCTTTAAGTTTGATGAAAAACCAGGTAATGCCTGTTTGATAGTTGCACTTGCATAACCCGTGGGAGCAGGACCATGAATGGCGATACCGGTAATAGTGTCCTTCAATCCCGTCCAGGAAAAATTGTAATTCAAAACTTTTCCATCTTTACTGTATGATACATTGAGCGTTCCAAGGCCATTACTATTGGTGGCAGGAACTGCCTGGGCCCCGGTCATCGGAATATCTGATTTCACATATAGACGTCCGCCACGCTCTTTTTCCTCTTCCTTTTCACAGGATGAGAATGAAAGGGCCAGACTAAATAAAAGGGAAGATAAAGCAGTGAGTTTGAGCAATTGCATGGTTGCGTGATTTGGAGTAAAAGTAGGTTTTTTTTCTATTTGGCAAAGTGCTGTCTTCATTTTTCTTAAAATCGGGAAAGGTTGTGGGTAATCACCTCTTTCGGGTATTGCAGAAACTGGAATGCTGTAGTACTTTTTCACACTTAATCTGCAATATGGGAGAATTACCAACATCCCGTACCCGCGTTCAATCACTGGATATTCTTAGAGGCGCTGTAATGATCATTATGGCACTTGATCACGTACGTGATTTCTTTCACGAGCAGGCGTTCCTCGATGATCCTTTAAACATGGCGAGTACCACACCCGCGTTGTTTTTTACCAGGTGGATCACTCATTTCTGTGCCCCTGTATTTGTATTCCTTGCCGGCACCTCAGCCTTCCTCTCAGGCCAGCGAAGAACCAGCAAGGACCTGAGCCGGTTCCTTATTACCCGTGGATTGTGGCTCGTACTTGTAGAAATGGTCATCATCACCTTCGGATTAACCTTTGATCCCCTTTACCATATTATCGTTTTGCAGGTGATCTGGGCCATTGGAATGAGCATGATAATATTGGGTATTCTCGTTCGGTTCCCTTTTGTTGTTGTACTGGCTTTCGGATTGATTGTGGTGTTCCTGCACAACCTGCTTGATTATCCTGAAGCAGAGCGTGGCGGACAGGTGGGTACATTATGGAACATACTACACATTTCGCGTTTTTTTATAGTTCCTTTAGGTGACTCCCGCGCCCTTCTCTTTGTGTACGCGTTCCTGCCCTGGGCAGGCTTAATGGCGCTTGGTTACTGCTTTGGTGCATTTTATAAAAACGGGTTCTCTGCAGCAAAAAGGAAGAAAATATTACTTTACCTCGGTTTTGGAATAATAATCCTCTTCGTTATCCTTCGGTTTATTAATGAGTATGGCAATCCTTCACAGTGGTCAACTCAGCCAAGGGGTACCTTGTATTCCATCCTGTCATTCCTCAATGCTAATAAATACCCGCCTTCACTCATGTATTTGTGCATGACGATTGGACCGGCGATCGTAGTTCTTGCATTATTGGAAAATGTAAGGATATCCCGGGTTGGGAATTTCTTCAGAACATTTGGCAGGGTTCCATTCTTTTATTACGTCCTGCATTTTTACATGATACACATCATCTGTGTCATACTTTTTTATGCAACAGGAAATAGCAATGCAAATATTGTTGATCCCAATACCCCCTTTCTTTTTCGCCCGGCGGTTTGGGGTTTCAATCTTTGGATCGTTTACACAATTTGGATCGGGCTCATCCTGATGATCTACCCGCTATGCAGGTGGTATGAACGATATAAGGCTACTCACACACACTGGTGGTTGAGTTACCTCTAAAAGAAATTCAAACAAAGAATACCCAATCAGCCTTTAAGTTTGGCCTTAATCTCCTGCAACTTTATTAATGCTTCCACAGGCGTGAGGCGGTTAATGTCAGTATCATCCAGCAATTTCCTGATTTCCTCAAATGTCTCGCTATGCGCATCAAAGATGGATAGTTGTACCTTGGGAAGAGCGAGCGATCTTACTTTTTCTGAAAGTTCAACCGGCCTGCCACCATTCCCGTCCACATGTTTTGTTTCTAATTGCAGGAGAATCTCATTAGCCCGATTGATCAGTGACGGAGGCATTCCTGCCATTTTAGCTACATGTATACCAAAACTATGAGTACTGCCTCCAGATACCAGTTTTCTAAGGAATATGATCTTATTGCCTATTTCCTTATTGCTGATGTGAAAGTTTCTGATGCGTGTAAACTTTTCCTGTAGCTCATTCAACTCATGATAGTGCGTAGCGAACAACGTGAGCGGCTGGTGTGATGACTGATGTAAATACTCGGCGATGCTCCAGGCTATTGAAATTCCATCATAGGTAGATGTACCGCGACCAATCTCATCAAGAAGTATGAGGCTGCGGGGCGTAATATTATTAATAATACTCGCCGTTTCATTCATTTCAACCATAAACGTTGATTCACCACCACTCAGGTTATCTGAAGCTCCCACCCGTGTAAATATCTTATCCGTCAGGGGTATTCTTGCTTCACCTGCGGGCACAAAACTTCCCATGTGCGCCATAAGCGTGATCAATGCTGTTTGCCTCAGCAATGCGCTTTTACCGCTCATGTTAGGCCCGGTAAGAATAATGATCTGTTGATCCGATTTATTCAATGAAAGGTCATTACTGATAAAACTTTCCCCAGGTGGTAAATTTCTCTCAATTACGGGGTGCCTGCCTTCATGTATCAGTGCGTCGAAGCCTTCATGCAGCAATGGTTTTTTATATTGAAATTGAAGTGCGTTATTGGCGAAGCATATAATGCAATCTATAATGGCGAGCACATTCCCGTTATTTTGAACCGGCGCCAGGTAATCTGAAATCTCATTTATGAGCAGGTCAAATATCTGCATTTCCAGTTGGAGAATCCTTTCCTCTGCACCTGTTATTTTTTCCTCGTAATCCTTTAGTTCAGGGGTGATGTATCGCTCAGCATTCGCGAGGGTTTGTTTACGCATCCAGGTGGAAGGCACTTTACTTTTATGAGAATTAGTCACCTCGAGGTAGTAACCAAACACATTGTTGAAACCAATTTTGAGAGAACTGATACCTGTTGCTTCCGCTTCTCTTACCTGTAATTGTGTGAGGTATTCTTTCCCGCTATGCGAGATTTTGCGTAATCCGTCAAGGTCATCGTTCACCAGCGCATTGATCATTCCTCCCCGAGAGGCGATAGCAGGAGGATTCTCCACAATTTCTTTCACAATCTTTTCAGCAATATATGGACAGGGATTCAGCGCGTCACCCAATCGCTTGAGGTATTCATTGCTAGAAGCAAGGCATAATTGCTTGATAATTTCTACCTGGCGCAGACCACGGGCTAATTGAAGAACTTCCCTTGGGTTTATTTTCTTAAGTGGGATTTTTGAAACGAGACGTTCAATATCGCCACACAATTTGATTGATTGGGCAATCTTGTTCCGCAGATCTGTTTCTTTTATAAAGTACTCTACCAGCGCAAGCCGTTCATTAATTTTATTGATGTCTTTTAAAGGAAAGATGATCCAGCGTTTTAATAACCTGGCACCCATGGGTGAAACTGTATTGTCAAGTACGCCAAGAAGCGTATTTACAGTTTCACTCGTGCCGGGTATCAATTCAAGGTTACGTATGGTGAATCGGTCCATCCACAAAAAATCGTCCCTGTCTATTCGTTGAAGCGAGGTAATATGTTGAAGATTCGGATGCTCGGTGTCTTTTAGGTAATGAATCAGGGCGCCTGCAGCCGTTAAGCCATTCTTTAATTCTTCCACGCCAAACCCTTTGAGAGAGTGGGTCTGAAAATGCTTCAATAAGGTTTCAGAGGCATAGGCAGCATCGAATATCCATTCATCCAGGGTATAGGTATAAATTTTACCGCCAAAGAATTCTTTGAAGTTTTTCTGCTTATGTCGTTGGAAAATCACTTCGGCCGGCTTAAAGCTTTGCAATAATTTATCAGCATATTCCCTGTCACCTTCTGCCAACAGGAATTCACCGGTAGAAATATCGAGAAATGCAAGGCCATATTGGTCCTTTTCACCAAAATGAATTCCAGCCAGGAAATTATTACTATGATGTTCCAGTAATTTATCATTCACCGTTGTTCCCGGTGTCACCATTTCAGTTACGCCTCTTTTTACAATTCCCTTTGCCTGCCTGGGGTCTTCCAATTGATCGCAAATGGCAACGCGGTAACCCGCCTTTACCAGTTTGTGCAGGTAAGTATCCAGCGCATGATGAGGGAAACCTGCCAGTTCCGCGCTGGAAGCTGCCCCGTTGTTTCTTTTAGTGAGGGTTATACCCAGAACCTGGGATGAGATCACCGCGTCATGCCCAAACGTTTCATAGAAATCGCCAACCCGGAACAATAAAATTGCATCCGGGTACTTCTGTTTAATAACCCGGTGTTGCTGCATCATTGGTGTGTCACTGGTAGCCGATTTCCCCATTAGCCTTAAAAGATTGGTAGCTGACAAAAATAACCGCTTTGATGCCTATTGAGAAATCGTAAATATTTGATTTGTTAAAAATTGTGGAGAACTTTCTTTATGGGCTAAGTGATTAATTAGCGGAAAAGCTGATGAACTGAAAAAGCGGACGCAATAGAGAAAAATTTGAAATAGGGAATTGTGATGTGACCTGGATTTTGAGCTAAACTACCCCGCCCGCGGGGCCCTCCCTCCCCCGCCTTCCAACCTTCCGTTTTTTTTGCCTCTGGCAATGACCGTCCAGGACGCTTTCAGCATCTTTTTTTTCAGGTCAACTCCCTTTCCCTGCCCCCGGCACTGGTTGTTCAGCTATAAAAACACTTTTTTCTCACACCTGGATATACTCATGATCAGATATCAAATTTCATTTACCAGGAAATCTGAACCATGGGGAAAAAACAATTTTTATCGTTTTTTTTCCCCGGGAATTGTCAAAAAAAGCTGGCAAGATCAAACTTCTTTAAGGCTTAAGGGCTAATCGCTTCATTTAAGTCTTACATTGTCAGCTCCACTCTAATAATCATTGTCTCAATCCAAATTGCAAATTCCATTTTGCTATTCAACTCATCCCGTAGTCAGTTCCTCTCAGACCATCCGGGTCTAATTCCAAATTCCTAATTCCAAATCCCAAACCCCAAATTCCATTCCCGCTGGTCAGATTTTCACCTCCTCACCCCATATGTAATCCACACCTCACCTGCATCCTACTTCAAAGTATAAAGCCATGAAAAAGATTTTCTTTCTCTCCGCCTTCCTGTGCGGCTTGCACGGGTATGCGCAAGACACCATTAAAACAGATGCAAATCTCCAGAGCGCCATTGTTTATTTTGGATATGGAGCTGAGCTAACTCACCATGCAAGGCTAAAAGCCTCCACGGGAACCCGGTTCCTGGTGATAAACAAACTAAGCACCAGCATTGATGTAAACAGCCTGCAGATCAGTTGCCCCGAAGACGTTGCCCTTCTTTCTCACCGGTATAATGTGATCTATCCCACTACCCCAGCCATCGTCCGCAGCAGGGAAGTAACTCGGTTGACAGATAGCATCGCATTATTAAATAAGGAAATTTATCGAATTCAAAACAATATTGCTATCGAAAATGAAACGCTGTCAAAAACAGGATTGCTTATTGAAACCACAGTGGCAAAATCAGGCGATAAACCTGTGACCAGTGCTGAATTGGTGCGATTGATAGATTATTACACCGCCAGGATACAGAAAGCAAAGGCCAATGTATACGAATACCAGCTAATTGTTCAGCGATTAAATGAACGCATTGCCGATTTAAACAAACGTATACAGGAAATGAATTCGCAGAATCCGGTTGTAAAGGAAAAGCCATATGGGCAACTGATCCTGCAGGTAATGACAAAGAGTGCAGGTGATATTCCTGTGTCATTATCCTATTATACTAACAACGCAGGATGGACACCTATGTATGATGTACGCGTCAATTCAAAAACTAATAAAGTGAAACTGGTGTACAAAGCATCACTGATGCAGAACACCGGTATAGATTGGAAGCAGACCAAACTTACATTAAGCACGGGTACACCCACTTATGGAGTTGCAGCCCCGGTGTTGGCTGCATGGTATCTCCAATTGTATGTCCCCGGCCTCTATACTGACCTTGAACGGCGCGCAGCGGCGGGAAATGCAAGGAGGAATACCATTCAGTCAATGCGCGATGACAAATTTGCCGAGGTTATTGTTACCACCGATAATGGCGGGTTTCAACAAAAAAAACTGCAGGATGAGACAATCGATCCAAGTACGCTGCAACAATATACCACCCTTAATGAAGGGCAATTGAATACAAATTTCGAGATTTCGCTTCCTTACGACATTGCCAGTGATGGCCAGCTTCACAGCGTAACAATCAGGAATGAGGAAATCAATTGCATATTAAAAAACTACGCTGTGCCAAGGGTTGACAAGGAAGCGTATCTGCTCGCTGAGATCGCAGATTGGCAAAACCTCGACCTGCTGCCTGGCGATGCGAACATCATCATGGATGATACCTATATCGGCAAATCGCAAATTGATCCAAACAGCACGGCTGACACGCTGAACCTTTCATTGGGTAAAGACAAGCGCCTGGCAGTAAAAAGAAGCCTGGTTAAAGAACAAAGCAGCCTGAAGTCGAGTGGAAACTACTCTAAACAGGTGTTCACTTACGAAATACTGGTAAAGAATAACAAGCTTACTGACGTAAACATGTTGCTTAAGGACCAACACCCACTCAGTACGATCAAGGAAGTAGAAGTAAAATTGGAAGAGTCAGGTGACGCAATGGTAAATCCTGAAACGGGAGTACTTACCTGGAAGGTGAATTTAAAACCCGGGGAAACTCAAAAGTTTAGATTTAGCTATACGGTTCGCTACCCAAAGGATAAGAAAATAGTGAATCTAAGGTGATGTTTACTAACCGTTCAAGGCCTTCAATGTCGTTCGGAATCGTTCAAGAGTCATTCAATGACGGCCTTGAACGATCTCGAACGACATTGAACGTTATTGAAGGTTATCGAACGTACTCTTGAACGTCATCGAACCTCGAACCCTGACGAGCTCCCACAGCACCACACCCGCTGCCGTTGCAATATTCAATGAATGTTTCATACCCCATTGAGGAATTTCAATGCAGCCTTCACAGAGGGAAATAGTGCTTTGTTCAACGCCTACCACTTCGTTACCAAAAACTACGGCAATCTTCTGATGATTTTCGCCTGAAAATTTTTCTAATGAAATACTTTTTTCTGCCTGTTCCACGGCAAATATTTTAAAATCATTACTGCGTAGCTCCTCGATGGCTTCCGTCGTGGTCTTAAAATATTTCCAGTCAACCGTCTCCTCCGCTCCCAGGGCCGTTTTCCTGATTTCTTTGTGAGGTGGTTTAGCTGAGTATCCAATAATGTAAATGGATTGCACCAGGAAGGCATCGGCAGTACGAAAAACACTCCCTACATTGTATGCGCTGCGAATATTCTCCAACACAACAATTACGGGTACCTTAGGCGTTTGTTTGAATTCTTCCACTGATTTACGACCCAGTTCCTGCATTGACAATTTTCGCATCCGCAAAATTATATGTTTCCCGGCTTTCTACGGCTCTTACGGGTTGTTCCAGGTCGTTCAGGGAATCAGGAATTGGGAATTAGGAATTTGGTATTGGGTACATGCGAAATATTCAAGGAAGCCGACGTTTGATTTAGGAGTGGGCAACCTCAACATTTAGTATGCCTGATTCCAAATTCCTAATTCCCAATTCCATATTGCCACAATCGACCATCGATCAACGAAGCTGAAGCCTTATTTTTGCGCATGTCTTCTGTAAAGAACTACCTGAGTCTTATAAAGTTTTCCCATACGGTATTTGCCATGCCCTTTGCGATGATTGGCTTTTTCCTGGGAGTGTTTGAATTAAGGGGTAGACAGGGCGGCCCTGAGTTGGGATTCGAAAAGTTGAAAGAGACCGGAATAAGTCCTTATGTTGTTCAGTTTATCCTGGTGATCCTATGCATGGTATTTGCCCGAAGTGCTGCCATGGCATTCAACAGGTATCTCGACAGGAGCATTGATAGCCGAAATCCACGAACCTCCATACGGGAAATTCCATCAGGTAAAATCTCCGCGCGCAGTGCATTGTTTTTTACCATTACCTGCTGCGTAGCATTCATCGTTTGTACCTATTTCATTAATCGAATCTGTTTTTTTCTCTCACCGGTGGCGTTACTCATTATACTCGGTTATAGCTATACAAAACGATTTACTGCTCTTTGTCATCTCATACTCGGGCTGGGACTGTCACTCGCGCCCATTGGCGCTTACCTCGCCGTAACAGGGGTGTTTAACGCGCTGCCGATATTATTTTCATTTGCCGTCATGTTCTGGGTGAGCGGCTTTGACATCATCTATTCATTACAGGACGAAGAGTTTGATAAGTCGCAAAGGCTCTATTCCATTCCGGCCAAAGTTGGCAGAAAAAGAGCGCTGGAGATCTCGAGAGTTTTACATTTTCTCAGCTCTTCCTCCGTTATGATCGCGGGCCTATTGGGGGAATTCAGTATTCTTTACTGGATAGGTTTCGCTTGTTTTGCAGGCATGCTCATTTACCAGCAATCCATAGTTAAACCGAACGATCTCAGGAAGATAAACCTGGCCTTCATGACGGCCAATGGGATCGCTTCGGTGGTTTTCGCCATCTTTGTGATTGCTGACCTCTTTCTCATTCATTATTTTAGATCATAAAATACCTAATTGCCAAGGATACTCGCCATTGATTATGGATTAAAACGAACCGGCATCGCCGTCACTGATCCTTTGCAGATCATTGCCACTGGCCTGACCACCGTTGAATCGAAACAATTGATCCCCTTTCTTAAGGACTATCTTGCCCGCGAGGCGGTAGAACTTTTTATCATCGGCGAACCCAAAAACCTGGATGATAGCGATACGCATGCTACCGGTTTAGTTAAGAAAATGGTAATTGAGCTCCAGAAATCATTTCCGAATATTCCCATACAACTCGTCGACGAGCGGTATACATCCAAGCTAGCATCGCGCGCCATGCTTGAAATGGGGTTGAAAAAGAAGCAACGGCGAAACAAGGCACTGGTCGATGAAATAGCCGCCACTATTATGTTGCAGGATTACCTGAGGTCAATAAGTTAGCGAAACGGGTAGGTGATTATCGCGATATGAAGTACCTTTGTATATAAATCTTTACCGGATGATTTTACCCATCGTTGCATATGGACACCCTGTGTTGAGGAAGGTAGCAAATGACATTACTCCTGATTACCCGAACCTGGAAAAGTTGATTTCAGATATGTGGGAAACCATGTATGCCAGTAACGGGGTAGGCCTGGCAGCCCCCCAGATCAACAAAGACATCCGCCTTTTCGTGATCGATACCGAGCAGATATTCCGCAACATGGAAGAAGATGATGAGCCGAATGAATACCCTGACGCACCAGGCATGAAAGCAGTTTTCATTAACGCACATATTGTAGAGCTGGAAGGGAGAGAGTGGCCCTACAATGAGGGATGCCTCAGTCTCCCGAAGATCAGGGAAGATATTTACCGCCAGGAATCAGTCACCCTGCAATACCGCGATGAGAATTTTGAATCACATATCACCACGTTTACCGGCATCACGGCAAGGGTAATACTTCATGAGTATGACCACATTGAAGGCAAGCTATTCATCGATTACCTTTCACCCCTGAAGAGAAAGCTTATGAAAGGCAAACTCACTGATATTTCAAAGGGAAAGATCAACGTGGATTATAAAATGCTTTTCCCGGTGAAATAGGTTCCATGAAGCGACTACTTCTTTTCCCGGCCTTTCTTTTTTGCCATTTCGTTTCTCCTGCACAGCAGGATTCTCTCGATAACGAACGCGTTGCCCGAATGATCAGCCTGTCAGAAGTTATCGTTCGCACTGATATCAATATTCCGAAATTCCTGGAACGTGTGAAAAACGATACCACGTTTTATAAAGCCTTCAAAAACCTTCATGTTCTTGGTTTCACTTCTCTTAATGATATCCGCATAACAGATAAAAAAGGAAAAGTGATTGCAGGCCTGCACAGCAAAACGCGTCAAAAACGGGAAGATAATTGCCGCACCATGGAGATATTATCAGAAACTCCTTCAGGCGATTTTTATGACAAAAAGCGCCATTTCAATTATTATACTGCGGAATTGTATGCCGGCATTTTCTTCACCCTGGGAGAGATCTGCGGCGAGACCAATATTGTAGGAGATGTAAGCTTTACAGCAAAGGGAAAGAGGGGAGTGGAGAAACATAAAGAACAATTGAAGATGCTTTTCTTCAACCCGGGTAAACGCATTCCCGGCATACCCTTCATCGGTAACAAGATCAACATCTTTGACCCGGATGTGGCAAGGTTATATGATTTTGCTATTGACACCGCCGAATACGAGGGCCTGTCATGCTATGTTTTCTCCATACGTGCACGCGATGACCTTTCAAATGCTGAAAGAGACGTAATCGTGATAGATAACATGATCACCTGGTTCAATGCAAAGACAATGGAAGTGATGGCCCGGAACTATGACATGAGCTATAAGGCAGGAGTGTACGACTTCGATGTAAGTATCGAGGTGCAACTCACCAAATTCGGAGAATATCTTGTTCCAAAACTTCTTCGATACAAAGGTGATTGGGATGTGGTGTTTAAGAAGAGGGAGAGTGGGAGTTTTACCGCAACGATTTTTGATTTTAACTAAGGACGTTCAAGGACGTTCAGAAACGCAAATTTTACCTTTAGATTTTTTTTGAAACTATTACAACGTTATTGCACGATATTGAACGGTCATGAACGATATTGAACGTCATTGAACCTCATTGAGCGTGCTCGAGCGTCACGCAAACCTCCCTGACCGCTACCTGGCGCTAACATACGCCCGCCACTTCTTGATGACGGCGTCAATATCTTCCGGCAAGTCCGCTTCAAAATTCATTTCCTCATTAGTGGAGGGATGTATGAAACCTAAGGTCTTTGCATGCAGTGCCTGGCGCTGGCAAATGGCGAAGCAGTTATCTACAAATTGTTTGTACTTGGCATAGACGGTTCCTTTAACAATTTTATCGCCTCCATAAAAATCGTCATTGAACAATGGGTGGCCGATGTGTTTCATGTGAACGCGAATCTGGTGTGTTCTCCCTGTTTCAAGTATGCATTGTACAAGAGTTACATACCCGAATCGTTCCAGAACACGGTAGTGAGTGATAGCTTCTTTTCCATGTTCGCCTTCCGGATACGCTTCAAAAAGCTTGCGAAATCGCAGGTGCCGCCCCACATGGGCAATGATCGTGCCTTCGTCATTTTGTACATCACCCCACACCAGAGCCACATATTTCCTTTGTATGGTATGGTCAAAAAATTGCTTTGCCAGGATGCGCATGGAAGTGTCTTTTTTAGCGAGCACGAGCAAACCACTCGTATTTTTATCGATTCTATGCACAAGGCCAAAACGAGGAAGCGTATCCTCCGTAAGTTCAGGCATTTTCTCCTTTAGATACCACGCCACACCGTTTAATAAGGTTCCTGTGTAGTTCCCACTTCCCGGGTGCACCACCATGCCGGCTGGTTTGTTGATGATCATCAGGTCATCATCTTCATACACTATGTTCAAGGGTAATTTTTCCGGCACTACCTCTGTTTCTTCAGGGCTCATGTCAGAGTAAACAATTATTTCATCGAGTCCTTTCACCTTGAAATTGGGCCGAACTGATTTTCCATTCACCATCACCATGCCGGCGTTGATGGCTTGTTGCAGCTTGTTACGCGTGGCCCCTTCAATGCGGTTCATCAGGTATTTATCAATGCGCAATGGCTCCTGGCCTTTGTCAGTGCGAAAGCTAAAACGCTCAAAAAGTTCATCATTACTGTCCGGTGTTTCTGACATTCCGCGAAGATAATCTTCAATTAGACAATTAGGCAATTAGTCAATGGGGTAACCCGCACCTAATGGTTTTTCCATTGATTAATCGACCAATTGACTAATTAATTTAATTTTGCTTTATGGAGAAACAAATCGTCCGTTTCCAGGATCTTGGTGAAATGGAATACAGGGCCGCGTGGGAATACCAGGAAAAACTTTTACAGGCGAATGTGCAGATCAAATCACAGGCTCATGTACAGCAGGCAGGTGGTACGCAGAGCTATGAGGAGGAAACGATGCATCATTTGTTATTTGTGGAGCATCCACCTGTTTATACTTTAGGGAAAAGTGGAAAAATTGAACACGTACTGATTGATGAAGAGGCTCGCTCCGCCAAAGGGATTCAGTTCTTTCATACCAACAGGGGTGGTGATATTACCTTTCATGGTCCCCAGCAGATTGTGGGTTACCCCATTCTTGACCTCGAAAAATTTGAAACAGATATTGGCAAATACCTGAGAAATATAGAAGAAGTGATCATTCTTACGCTGGCACACTATGGCATTGCAGGTGGAAGATCAACGGGCGAGACAGGCGTGTGGATTGATGCTGATAAAAAAGGGTATGAACGCAAAATTTGTGCAATCGGCGTTCGAAGCAGCCGCTGGGTCACCATGCACGGATTTGCTCTCAATGTGAATACGGATTTAAGTCATTTCAATTACATCGTTCCCTGCGGCATTCCTGACAAACAGGTAACTTCTATTGAAAAAGAATTAGGAAAGAATGTCGACTTCGAGGAATGTAAAAGAATTGTTCAGCGGTCGTTTGAAAAAATTTTCAACGTTGAATTAATTTAGTTTACGGTTTTCCCTAAGAATGCAGCGGAAAACGCTAAAATTCTTTTGGCAAATAAAACCTGTGCTTTTCCAACAACTCCTCATTTTCAAACAATTCAAACTTGAACCATCCCGCATGATAGAAATTTGCTTTGTCAATACGGAAACTTCGCTCTTTCACATCTTTTAATTCAAACAGGAACTCATCTTCAATTGTATAAAACCTGATCGAATATTTGTTTCCCTCATCCTCCGGCAGATCTATACGAACATAACCATCACTTAAGGTATACACCCGTTTGGATGGAACGAATATTTCAGTCTTGGGTTTATTATTGATCACGGGCGACATGGTTTCTGATTCGCCAATGATCACCGGGGCTTTTGCTTCCACCGGTTCTCGGGCTTCATATTTTCTCACCGTGTCATAGACCGCTTTTTTTGAAGGGCTGAAAAGATAGACGCCCTTATCCAATAAAATGTACAACCGATAATATACCTGGTCATTCGGCGCCTTGGTATCAGCAAATCCATTTTGCGGGGCAGTGGGATCTGCAACCGTGAGAATGGTCTTGAAATTCTTAAGGCTATCGAGTGATCGCTGAATGCTTATTTGTTTGATGGTTTCAAAAGTGTTCGTCCAACCAATAATGATCCTGTTGTTACCCGGATTGGTGGCAGAAAAATCAGGAAGCGTATCCTGGGCTGTCGACGCCATGAAGCAGAAAATAAGTAACGTTGTGGCGACAAGTTTGTTCATAAGAGATGTAATTAGGATGCGGATCTATGCCCGTTGCTCAAAGATAATGAAGGAGGCCAAGAATTCTCAATAGATTAACGTTCCTTTTTGCAGCGAGTTATTTCCCTGCAAACCCCCGCTATGAATGATGAGAACATTGCTATCAACGGGAAAGAAATTTTGCCTGCATAGCTCGCATATGGCAAAGAATAGCTTTCCTGTATAGACAATATCCGAAGGAATATTACTGTGCCTGTAAAACTCATTCATGAACGATATAAGTTTTCCCGGGTGCTTCGCGTAACCTCCAAAATGAAACTCATGATGGATATTCCAGTTGATCTGTTTGTTCCTTACGAGCCTTGTTACTTCCACCTCAAGTGACTGGTTATTTTTTAATACGCTTATTCCTTGCACCCGGGCATTTCCGGGAACGTTGTTGATAATTCCCGCCATCATCGTACCTGTTCCCACAGCGCAACAATAATGCGTGTAAGCAGGAGTAATCCTATTCAATATTTCAGAAGCTCCTTTTGCTCCCAATTCTCCATAACCTCCTTCCGCAACCACCAGGAAATCTTGCGCTTCTGTTATGGGAGGAATTGCCCTGCTCCTGTATTCTTCTCTTTCCACAAAAAAAAATTTCATCCCCAGTTCTTTTGCCTGCAACAAAGTAGTTGAAAGCTGAGCTGGTTCTTCGCCACGGATAATGCCAATTGACGCAAGCTTTTTCATCTTGCAGGCAGCTGCAGTTGCGAGGAGGTGGTTTGACCATGCGCCACCAAAAGTGATGATCCCTTTCTTTCTTTTTATTAATGCTTCTTCGAGGTAATAGCGCAGTTTATACCATTTATTGCCTGATACCAGGGGATGAATTTTATCAAGACGCAATACATGGAATGAACCCTTATGCGCAAAGGGTAAAATGAGCTTGTCGATGGTAATTTTGTCAAATTGCAGCTCCGTCATTGAAAAGAGAATGAAGTCCTTAACGAATTTAGCCTAAATTCGTCCCGCAATTTTAATACAATATATGCAGCCAACATTAGTAATACTCGCAGCCGGAATGGCTTCTCGTTATGGAAGTATGAAACAGATCCAGGGGTTTGGCCCCGGGGGGGAAACCATCATGGATTATTCCATCTATGATGCCATCAGGGCAGGTTTTGAGAAGGTTGTGTTCATCATACGGAAAGAGTTCGCAGAAGATTTCAAAAATATATTCGAGCCTAAGCTGGCGGGAAAAGTGAAGACAGAATATGTATTTCAGCAAATGGAAGATTTTCTTGAAGGAACGCCACTGCCTGAAGGTAGAAAAAAACCCTGGGGAACGGCGCATGCCGTGCTTTGTGCGGTTGACAAGGTAAAAGAACCCTTTGCCGTGATCAATGCCGATGATTTCTATGGCAGGCAGGCATTCCAGGACGCGGCTGATTTTCTGCTGATGGATTGCACGGAAAAGAACAATGCGATCATTGGCTATAACCTGTTGCGCACGCTTTCTGAACACGGCACTGTGAATCGCGGCGTATGCACACTCGATGAACTCGGCAATCTTTCTTCTATTACCGAAAGAATCAATATTGCTAAGAAAGACGGGAAGATCATTTGCGACGACGATCTTGAGCCAAAAGAATTGCCTGCTGACACGAGCGTATCCATGAACTTCTGGTGCTTTCACCCGAGCTTCTTTTCCTACACGCAACAGGTATTCAGGGAGTTCCTGAGAGAAAATATAAACGACCCCAAGGCGGAATTCTTCATTCCTATAGTAGCTGACAGGTTCATCCGCGAAGGCGGAACCATTGAAGTGATCCCTACTTCTTCAGAATGGTTTGGAGTAACTTATAAGGAAGATGCTCCTGCGGTGGAAAAAAGCCTGAATGAATTGATTGAAAAAGGAGAATATCCCGGGAAACTGTGGAATTAATTAGTCAATTAGTCAATTGGTCAATTAACTAGTCTCCTTTCACCATAAATACAAAATCCTGGATTTTTTTCACCTGCTGCACCTTATCCAATCCGGAGAGATTTGATTTGGCGGAGAGTTTCACATTCGCGTAAAGAGGATTTTTACGGATCTCTTCAATTGCCTGGTAGATATATTTTGATTGAATGGCGAATACGGCTCCTTCGGCCTGCATTTCTTTTGAATTGAGGATGCCTATTACCTCGCCGTTGTGATTGAATACGGGACCTCCGCTGTTTCCGGGATTGGCTGGTACAGCAATCTGGCAACTTAGCGTATCATTCTTGAAACCCGTTCTTGCACTCAGGTAACCTTCACCATACACAATTTCATCGCGGGGGAAACCAAGAGTAAATACGGGCTCTGCAAGGTCAGATGATCCCCTGCGTATGCCATATGGCAATACCGGTACGGGCTTGAATTGCGAATCGTCAATTTTGATGATGGCAACGTCTCTTGGAACGTCGAGCTTCACCACGAATGCGTTGAATTGTTCGCCTTTAGTATTAAATACCCTGATGTTTCTCGAATTTTTTACCACATGCGCATTGGTGATCATCAAACCCTTTCCTTCAATGAGAAAGCCGGTACCGCCGGTTTTGTAAGTAATGGATGCGGCATCCGCTTTTTTACTTACATCCTTTTTGACGCCGATGAGGTCATTTTCCAGGGACTTTGTCTTTCTCACATTCTCTTCAAGTTGCTTACTAAGGTTCTTTATCTGTGCGGTAGATGGAGCTTTTGGAGAAACGGAAATAACCAGGGCTGTAATTGACAATGCGGTCACACAAGCTATGGAAGCGGCGATGGCGGTCACGCGTTTGTAGCGGTTCCAGAGATAAACCACCTTTGCCTTGCCCGTAAGCCTGGCTGATTTGATCTTGCCCTGCTCGGCGAGGTCAGTATGCACTTCCTGAAGGGTGGCCTTAAATTTTCCCCATTCGCCAAACCGGTTCATTTGTTGCAGGAACAGGGTATGTTCAACCACTAATTGGTCGACCTCGGGATTTGTTTTACGGAGATTTTCGAAATACAGGCGCTCATCGGGGTTCATTTCGCCACGAATATATCGCTCCACGCTGTCGAGGATCATAATATCGTTGTTTTCATTCATCACCTGTCCCGTTTTTATAATGTGAAAAGAATATTTTCTTCAACCTGACCAGGCATTTATACTTCTGGTTCTTTGCGTTCTCCGCATTTGTGTATCCAAAGCTTAAGGCAATCTCCTGCATATTCTTTTTCTGCAGGTAATAGGCCTCCAGAAGGCTTTTGCAGGGTTCCCCCAGGTTACTGATAGCCTTGTTCATCATCTCAAACTCATGATCCCGCCGGCTGTGCTCCTCAATATCTTCCTCTACGGGTACCAGGCTGTCAAGCCCGTTTAATTCTGA
>Ga0196972_1000391_pt1 | contig 24675 bp, 23 predicted proteins | sample S1v_2013CmetaG_FD_148618 | JGI IMG/M metagenome (GOLD analysis project Ga0196972, IMG submission 148618) | Soil microbial communities from Anza Borrego desert, Southern California, United States - S1+v_20-13C | ecosystem: Environmental > Terrestrial > Soil > Desert | place: USA: California...
ACAAATCCACACCCTGCCCAACTGGATGTACAGCAATGCATTCGTGCAACCCGTGCACGCCCGCGCCCCTATTCGCTTTCAAGACTAATGACGCAGTAGTACTAGGGCCTGTCATCAATTGAACTCGGACCTGCTTGCCCGGTCATTTGAACGTTTGTCCGCTCCCGGTTTGGTACGGCCGGAAGTAATCCCCATCCCAGCATCTGCAATTTAACGGATAGCCGGCGATCGACTGTTTCGCACAACTAGCCGGAAACGAGCCGACCTTCGCTTGTCGACTGGATTTGAGGCTCGATCAAATCTGACATTGGCTGGAAGATGAAGCCTGAGTCACTACACCTTATGTCAGCACCTGCTCTAGGAGATATGACTGTCGTTTGGAACACGACCCCTCCGGCATCTGTCGAAAACCCCTCTCCGTTGATGAACAGCACGTTATCCGGCTTCATGCCGCGTTACGCGACGCCGCTATTTCCCGGTATTTCGAAGGATTGACACCAGACGAACGCAGAAACGCCTTTGAGAAATGCGCGGAATCAAAAAAGCCTGCCTCTTGCGCGATTTCTGTCAGCGTCATTCCGCTCGAGTGCAGGAAACGGGTGGCCTTGAGCATGCGGCACGCGCTTCTCAAATTCGGATAGGTCAGGCCGATATGATGTAACGCGCGCTGGACGCTGCGGACCGATTGATTGAGTGTTCCCGCTGCCTCGGATATCGTCATTGAGGGATTCTCATCAAGGGCGAATAACAGGTCGTGGTGCAGGTGATGCTGGAGGCCGAGGTCCTGGCTGAGCGACAGGAGCCCGTTCATGTTGCGCTGAGGTATACCCTTTGCGTCTTGCCCGTCGTGTCGTGATGCGGCTCCCTTGCACAGTTCCTCGATGAGCGCCTGGATGACTGCTTCCCGGACCGGCTCCCCCATCGTCTCCTCGGCACGCCGCGTGCAACGCATGCGGCCAATATCATCGAACGCCAGCTCCGTGACGACGCTGATGTTCCATTGCTGATGCAAGGCATTCCACGTACCGGAAAAGTGCACCAGGCTCTTGCTGTTTCTTAGCAATTCAGCGACCGGATTCAGGTCTGTGAACAGGGCCAGTTGCGCATTGGCCCGCATTTGCTGCGCAAGCCGAGGCGCGCTCGCTTTTTCCGCGCAGGCGTGCCAGTAGGCTTCCGCGGGCACGAAACCTCGTATGACACTGTGGACGCTGCTCCTGAACAATGCGTCCGGAGGTATCGCGGTCGCACGCAAGGTGCGCAGCAGTGTCTGATAAGCGATTCGCCTTGCCACATTCACCTCACCGGTTGGCTGTCTGGTTCCGATTCATACCGCATGCGACGGGGCCGGCGCTTGTATTTTTCCGCCAGCAGCCTCCTTTCTGACAGAGAACCGATCCGCGCCGATCGAGTTTATAACAAAGTCCCGCCCCTGAATCCTTCATCCCTCCGCTGTGCGCGGCGGCGTCTTTTTACAAGCCCGCTGCGGAATCCGTATCCACAATGGGCCCGTCGCAAAGACAACTTCAATGATAGGGATGAGAGGACTCAGACATGGCTTTTCAACAAAAACTTCCGGCAAGGATAGCGCCGGCTGTACTCGCAGGCGTACAAGGCGTGGCAATGGTAATCGGGTTGTCTGCATGCGGCGGCGGGGCCGATTTGCAAGCGGGTACAAGCACGGCCGGGACGCTTGCTTTCTCGGTGATGCGAAACGCCCAGGGGATTCCCCAGATCGAAGCGCCGTCGCTGGCGGGTGCGGCGGCTGGCCTTGGCTTCTCCTACGCGCAGGACAATTTCTGTCTTCTGCAGGACTATCTGATGACGGTTAACGGCGACCGCTCGCGCCACCTTGGCGCATCCGCCTCCGTGCCGAGCCAGAATGCCAGGTCCAGGACCAGCAACCTGTCCAGCGACACGTTCTATCGCTTCTACGTGACCGATGAGCTGGCCAATGCGCTCTATGGAAATATCGACAAGGAGTCGGCGCAACTGATCGAGGGATATGTCGTCGGGGTCAATCGCTACGTGGCCGAGACCCCGGCGGACAAGATCGACCAGGCATGCCGTGGAAAGCCGTGGATTCGCGCCATGACGCCGGCCGACATGCACAAGATCCTGATCGACAAGGCGATCCTGGCAAGCGGCGCCAACTTCCTGGATGCCATCGTCGCCGCAGCGCCGCCGTCCTCCGTCCAGAACGCGCGTTTGCGCCGATCCGGCACGGCAACGCCCTCGGATGACGATCTTGCGCGCATCTCCTTGCCGGAACCGCCTCTGGCAAGTAACGCATGGGCAGTCGGCAGGGACGCGGTGGAGGGCGGAGGCAGCCTCCTGCTCGGCAATCCGCATTTCCCGTGGACGACCTCGAGCCGCTTTTACCAGGCAAAGATGAAGGTACCCGGCGTGCTCGATGTCGGCGGCGCTGCGCTGGGCGGCTTCCCGATTATCCAGATCGGCTATAACAAGGACTTTGCATGGACGCACACGGTCTCGACAGGCAAGCGCTTCACGCTCTATGAGCTCAAGCTGAAGCCTGGCAATCCGACTGTCTACGAAGTGGACGGTAAAGAACGCGCGATGCAGGCAATCGACGTCGCCGTGCCGGTGCTGGACGAAGGTGTGGCAAAGACCGTCAATCGGCGGCTGTACCGCACCGACTACGGCCCCGTGCTCGTCATTCCATCGGCGGGGCTTTCCTGGACGGCTTCAAAAGCTTATGTTCTGGCGGACGCCAACATCGACAACAATCGCATGGTAGGCACCTGGCTACGTCTCGGACAGGCAAAGTCGGTACGGCAGGCGCAGGCCATATTGTCCGAAACCATCGGCATTCCCTGGGTCAACACCATCGCATCGGACTCCGCAGGCGAGGTAATGTATGCCGACATCACGCCCGTTCCCAATGTTGACGCTTCCGACATCGCTAGGTGCATGCCCAGCCCCGCCGCTGCCGCGCTGGCAAAAGCCGGCTTGATTGTCCTTGACGGCAGCACGAAAGCCTGCGGTTGGCGCGCGGAGGCGGGCACGTCCGCTCCGGGACGCATTCCGCCCGGCCGGCTTCCGTCCGTCATCCGTACCGATTACGTCGCCAATTCGAACGACAGCTTCTGGCTGGCAAACCCGGCACACACATGGCCGGAATTCTCGCCTTTGATCGGCGCAACACAAACCGCGCAACGCCCGAGAACCCGCGCGGCCCTGGCACTGTTCGACAAGCGGCTGAGCGGCAACGACGGATTGCCGGGCAAGCGGTTCACCGCGGAGAATCTCCAGGCCCTGATGTTCAACAACGAAAACTTCATGGCGAACGCGGTGCTGGGAGACTTGTTACCGCTCTGCCAAGGCACGCCATCCGTCACCTTGGCCGACGGGACCGTCGTACCCACCGTGGCCGGCTGCCGGGCGCTGACGCAATGGGACCGAAGAAGTGATATCCATTCGCGAGGAGCGCATCTCTTCCGCGAGTTCTGGAGGACGGCGTCAGCGATCCCCAACGTGTACCGCGTTCCTTTCGATGCCAAGGATCCTGTGAACACGCCTCGCGGACTCAACACGGATGACAGCGGCGTTCGCACCGCACTGATGCAATCGTTGGCGAAGGCAATCAGGCTGTTCGACAACGCTGGCATCGCGGCCGATGCCGAGCTTGGCTCGATCCAGTTCACATCAATCAACGGCAGCCGCGTACCAGTGCCCGGGGGAGATGAGTTCGAGGGTGTTCTGAACAAGCAGGAATTCGCAACCTACGGCAAGGACTTCTATCAGCCCTCCTATGGCACCAGCTATGCCCAGTTGATAAGCCTCAATCCGCATGCCACGACTGCACGCGGCATCCTCGCTTACAGCCAGAGCACCGACCCGGTGTCGCCCTATTTCGGGAATCAGGTATGGGCGTACTCGGAGGGGAAATTGTTCGACCTTCCTGCTCCGCAACGCTGACGACGCAGCAGCCGACAGGGGTTTTCAAGTCGTGGGATGTTCTCCCGTGGCTTGAAGAGGGCAATGTGGGCGGATAGTTTTGTTGGACATGAGCGGGATGTCCACTTTGCGTTTCCTGTTTACGGATGGACAAGCACGGTTCTCCTCTGGATTGTCCGGCGCCGGGGAGTTGCCGCGTCACGTGATTAGGCCTCGCGCGGCAAATGCATCGCCCTGAGCTCGGAGGTCAGTGCCGACAGATCGGGGAACAACGAATACTTCCGCACCCCGAGCAAGGTCAGTTCCTCGAACAGCTTCGGAATGTCGGTGCTGGCGATGACGAGCCTGCACAGCCACTGGTCCGCGCCATCTATCGCATCGATGGGCACGCGCGAGGAATGGACGGTGAACGCGCCCTGCTGCAGCTGGATACGGGAATCCTGCTCGATGGCCATGGCCACGCCGACGGTGTTCAGTTCCTTGCGGTTCTTGAATGCCGGCACGATAAGCGGCTCGTAGGACGAGGCGTCGAGCGGAAAGATCAGGGGTTCGAAGCCTTGCGACTCGTTCAGTTGCCGGGCATCCAGCGCCCAGATACACGCGTTGCGCTCGTCATTGCACGCGGGCGGCACATAGTCGGGGTGCAAAGCGAAGAAGGCCGCCACCAGCGGCGAGTAGGTCCAGTCGAGCAGCCGGGTGGGAAGGCCGTAGTGCTGCATGAGCGCAAGCCAGCCGGGATAGTCGTTGCTCATCGGGCACGAGAAATACCGGCTGCGCGCGCGCACGCGGAATTCGTTGGTGAGGTAGCGCTCCTGCTGCGGCGTATAGCCGCGGTGCACGCTCGGCGACAGCCTCCACCCGGCATTGGCCTGTCCTCGAAACAGCCAACGCTCGCTGGTCCCTGATAGCCTTTTTACTTCTTCGGCCAGATCTCCTATCGAACGAATCGCGACTTCTGTGATCGGCATGGTTCAGTCCGCCATCATTGCCTGCATTTGTCCTCCATTGCGGGCGCCGAATTTACACGGCATGACGAAAATTTACGCGCCCCCATCCATGGGCGGGACTCCCGGGGAAAGTCCGTGCCTTGATTCATCCCGTCACGGCAACGCGCTCAATCCGGCCCGGCTCTCGCTGCTGCGCAATACCCGCGCCTCCTGGTCGAACTCGCTGACGCGCCGCACGTTCGAGATTACGAAACGGCTTTTCGGAATGGCCGGTATCCGTGCGAGGTCAACGCGCAGGTCCTGTGCCGGCACGTCGTATTCCATCACCCGCACCAGCAGACTCACCGCGCTCTTCACCAGTTGTACGGTCAGCCGCTCCCCGGCGCACCGGTGGCCACCCTCGACGTCGCCGCCGCCCTGTGGAATGAAACTGTGAACGTTATGCCTCCCGTTGCGGAATCGTTCCGGGCGAAACGACAGCGGACTGTCCCAGCTGCGCGGATCATGGTTGGTGCCGTAGATGTCGAGCATCACCCACGCGCCTTCCGCAAAACGGATGCCTCGCCAGGTGAAGGGCTCGCGCACGCGCCCGGCGACGGACGGGAAGAAGGGATAGAAGCGCCGCACCTCCTGCACGAACCATTCGAGGTAGTCGCCGTCGACGGCGCGTATCCTTTCCCGGTATTCGGGATACTGGTACAAGGCCAGCGCCGCGAAGGTCACGTAGCGCGCCACTGCCACCGTGGGGCGCAGCAGGTTGATCAGCTCGACGGCCGCGACTTGGCTGTCGAGCGGCTTGCCCTCCACGTCGCAGCTGGTGGCAATGACATGCGCGGGGCTGTCATCCGGCACGATCATATGACGGGCACGGATGCCGTCGATGATGCTGCGCACCCATTCCTCGGTGCGCGCACGCAGCAGCATGCCCTTCCAGCTGCGTGGACCGATCGCGCCTGCGCCGTCGATCATCGCGGAGAATTCGCGCGTGCGCTGCAGGACCGCCGCTTCGGTCAGCGGTACGCCGGCCCACTGGCATACGGCGCCGCACAGGATCTGCTCGACCTCGTCGTGCAGCACGACCTCGTTCATGTCGGCCCAGATCGCGATCCGGGCCTGCCAAGCTTCCTCAAAGTCCGCCACCAGCTTCTGCACGCGCTCGCCCCCGGTCAGGGACAGGAGCATCCGTTTGCGATGGCGATGTGCTTCGCCATCCAGCTGCTGGGCGCTGCCGTTATCCTGCAGCAGCATCAGCGCCGTCTGCGGCATCGCGTGGCGCCGGGTGAACCGGCCCGGCTGGTAGAACATCGCGGCCGCTTCCTCACCCATCGTGCAAATCACCCTGCTCAACATGAGCCGGGTCTCGAACATATCCGTCTGCAGCTCCCGGCAGCGGTTGGAGATGAAGGCATAGCCTTCGCGCAACATGGCCAGCGTACTATCCGGACGCCTGTCGCGCGGGATGGACGTCATCGGACGCCCCATCCCTGCCCTGCACGCCGCCGCGCGCTCATGGCTGCTTCGGCACGTCGATGCGCGTGACGCCGCCACCCGAGACCGGGTCACTCGCCGGGAAAGTCAGCTCGACGGCATCATCGAGCAATTCCTGCTCTTTCTCGTCCGGATCGGACGAGCAGATCTTTCTCTCGGTCACATCCCGCGATGCGGCATCCTGCGGTCTGACATCCTTGGGAGTTTGCGCGACGGAATTGTCGCCGGGCGACGAGGTTTCTTTCGCTTCCTTCTGTTCGTCCTCTGCGGAACTTCTCTTCGGGTTCGACATGACGTTTCTCCAGTTGAATCGCAACATGACGGACACAGCGCCATACACTTGCGATGGTTACAAGGTGCAAAAGTTCAGCATGTGCCATGCCAGTCAGCGTTTCGCACGCCGCGTACGCACCTCGATCACAAGGTAGACGACGGTAGCCAGCGCCAGCGGCAGCAGGTAGTAGATTCCACGGTAGGCGAGCAGACCGGCCAGCAATTCGCTGCGCGGCAACTGATGCGAAAGCAATACGACGAACACCGCTTCCAGCACGCCGAGGCCGGCCGGGACGTGCGTGATAACGCCGGCGACCGCCGCCACCAGCAGCACGGCGAGCACCGTGGGGAAATCGATCTTCTGCCCCAGCAGCATGTAGACAGTGGCGGCAATCATCAGCCAGTTGACGGTGGACATGCACAGTTGCAGCAGCGCAAGGCGCAACGAAGGCAACTCGACCTCGTGTCCGCGAACGGACCAGACCCGGCGGCGCGAGAACGCGCACAGCGCAAGGTAAGCGACGGTCGTGGCAAACAGCGCGACACCGAGCACCCGCAAGCCGGAAGTGTCGAGCCGCCAGTCGGGCGGCGGGGCGATCGGCGCCCACCAGAAATCCAGTCCGGCAAGCAACAGGTAGCCGAGCCAGTTGGTGAGCATGCTCATCGCCAGCACGCGGGTGGTCGTCGGCGTATCGAGGCCCAGCCGGGAATAAAGCCGGTAGCGGAAAGCGACACCGCCCACCAGCGCGCCGAAGTTGAGGTTGAATGCGTAGCTGACGAAGGTCGTCGTCATCACTTGCCGCGCCGGCAGTCCATGTCCCGTGATATGCCGTCCCAGCAGGTCAAAGCAACTGTAGAGGACATAGCTTCCCGCGGCGAACGCCAGCGCGATCAGCAGGTCGGACGCCGGACGCCGTCGTATCGCTTCGAATACTTCATCCCATTCGATCGAGCGCGCCTGGGTATACAACAGATAAGCGACGGCGGCGAAGAACGCCAGCGTCAGGAAGCGCTTCACACGCGGCCACCAGGCGCGCGCAGTCAGCTTCTGCTTGCCGGTGCGACCGCCTCTCATCTCTGCATGCGGCCGGGCATTCATGGGTAAGCCCGCTTGTCGAGTTTGTCAGCAGCCATGCCCGAAGGTTGCAGCGGCGCCAGCCGCGGCGCATGCGCGGGCAAGCGCCCGGCCCAGTACGGATAGCGGCGCAACACATGGAACAGGAAGAAGCTGCGCAGCTTGCGCCAGGTATGCCACTCCTTCAGGTCGGCTGCCTCCACCGGCTTGCAGCTGTTCCGCATGAGCCGCTGCAGGCTGTCGCCCACGGTACGCGCGAACTCGCGGTCATAAATCATCAGGTTCGCCTCCAGGTTCAAGGCCAGGCTCAGCGGATCGAGGTTGCTCGAACCGACGGTCGTCCATTCATCGTCCACCACGGCAACCTTGCCGTGGAAGGGACGCTCGCAATATTCGTAGATGCGCACGCCGCCATGCAGCAGGTGGTGGTAGAGCATGGCGGCGGCGGTCTGTACGATCGGCATGTCAGGGTTGCCCTGCAGGATCAGCGACACCTCGACCCCGCGGCGCGCCGCCTTGCGCAGGTCCCGCAGGAAGGCATAGCCCGGGAAAAAATACGCATTCGCGATCATTACCCGCTTGCGCGCAAGACGGATCGCCAAACGGTATTGCCGCTCGATGTCGTTGTTATGGTCGCGGTTGTCGCGCCAGACGAAAAGTGCGTCCGCGCTGCCCGCCCGTGGCAGGTTTTCCACCGCCGGACCGGCGTTCCGCCGGAAAAACCAGCGCCGGCCTCGCTTGCCTTCAGCAATGGCGGCGAGCATGAAGTTGCGGATATGGGCGACGATCGGCCCTTCCGCCTCGACCGCATAATCCTGCTTCGCCAGCGGGCCGAAATCGGCAAGATGGTCCGCCGAGAAATTGATTCCCCCGACAAATGCCCGTGCACCGTCCACCACCACCAGCTTGCGGTGCATGCGTCGGAAATAATTGATACGCGCAAACAGTTTCGGCGCCGGGTCGAAGACATGCATGCGCACGCCTGCCGAAGTCAGCGACGAGATGAACTCTTCCGACAGGTCCGGCGAGCCGAACGCATCCACCGTCACATCGATCTGCGCTCCATTCCGCGCGGCCTCCAGCAGGGCGGCACGCAAAGACTGGCCGACCTTGTCTTCCCAGAGGATGAAGGTTTCCAGCAACACCTCGTGCCTGGCAGATGCAATGACGTCGAACACCCGCGGATAGTATTGCTCGCCGTTTTCAAGCAGTGAAAACTTGTTGCCGCTAATCCATGGCTGGCTCAATTTGGCTTCCTCAATATGGCAGCGCCGGAGGTTGAATGCAGTCAACAGCGCTCTCTACAGTGATAGACACGAAATCGGCGCCGATATTCCGTTGATGTGCATCAATGAAGGGGCAACCGGATCTTGCGGCGACGAAGCCATGTAGTCGCGGCAAATCAATCGCACTTCACACCTGATTCCTTACGATTGAGCACAGCGGCTTGCTGCCATCGTTCATGGCAAGCGAATTTCGCGCCAAGGTACGCGCCACTCGGAAACGCGTTAAGGAAATCGATGTCATCACCTCAGGAACCGGTCGTTAGCGTGCTCATGCCAACGTATGAACAATCGCGTTTCATCCGCCGCGCGCTGGATAGCCTGCAAGCGCAGTCGCTGGCGGACTGGGAAGCGATCATCATCGATGACGGCTCGTGCGACGCGACGGACGATACGGTGTCCGGCTATCTCGGCGACGCACGCATCCGCTATTACCGCCTCGACCGCAACACCGGCCTCGGTCATGCGCTGAACGAAGGCCTGTCCCTGGCCCGCTCACCGCTCGTCGCCTATCTGCCGAGCGACGACGTGTATTACCGCGACCACCTGCAAAACCTGAAAGCCTGCCTCGACGCAACACCGGATGCAGTGCTGGCGTACTCGGGCGTACGCCATCACTACAACCGGCAGGCGGCCGGAGCGATTCCCGGCTTCCCCCTGCAGCTGGTGCAATGCACGCACCGCATGACGGAGCAACGATGGCTGGAACGCGACGAACTGGAGTCCGACGACCTCGACCGCCTGTACTGGTCCAGGCTGCGTGATATGGGCAGCTTCGTCCGCAGCGATGGCGTCACTTGCGAATGGGTCGACCATCCGCGCCAGCGGCACAAGTTCATGCGGGAACCGGCTGGCGGCATCAATACCTTCCGTTCGCACTACCGCGTCACGGCACCGCTGCGCTTTCGAAGCTCGGTCGGACACACGGTCGATGAAGTGGAGCAATACCGCGCCATGCGCGAACGGCCGGCGACGCCGTCTGCACCCGACGGCCTGAAGATCCTGCTGGTCGGCGAGCTTGCCTACAATGCCGACCGCGTGCTGGCCCTGGAGGAACAGGGCCACAAGCTGTACGGCTTGTGGATGCCCGATCCCTACTGCTACAACACGGTGGGCCCGCTGCCTTTCGGCCATGTTGAAGACCTGCCGCGCGAACGATGGCAACAGGCGATCAGCCAGGTAAAGCCCGACATCATCTATGCCCTGCTCAACTGGCAGGCAGTGCCCTTCGCGCACGAAGTCATGATGGCCACGCGCGGCGTGCCCTTCGTCTGGCACTTCAAGGAGGGACCGTTCATCTGCCTGGAGAAAGGCACCTGGCCGCTGCTGGTCGACCTGTACAGCCACTGCGACGGCCAGATCTTCTGCAGCCCGGAGATGCGCGACTGGTTTGACACCGTCGTGCCCGGCCTGTCGACGGACAAGCCGACGCATGTGCTGGACGGCGACCTGCCGAAACGCGACTGGTTCGGCGATACCCGCGCGCCACTGCTGTCGTCGCACGACGGCGAGATCCACACCGTGTCCCCCGGCCGTCCGATCGGCCTGCACCCGGAAGTTGTCGCCGCGCTCGCGTCCCATGGCATCCACCTGCATTTCTATGGCGAGTTCACGCAGGGGCAATGGCGGCAGTGGATAGAAACAACGCAGCGGCTGGCGCCCGGATACCTGCACCTGCATCCGAATATCGACCAGCGCAGGTGGACGGAGGAATTTTCGCGCTATGACGCCGGCTGGCTGCACGCCTTCCGCAGCACCAACGCCGGCGAGATCCGCCGCGCAAACTGGGATGACCTGAACTACCCTGCACGCATGAGCACATTGGCGGCGGCAGACGTGCCGATGATCCAGCAGGAGAACGAGGGCTCGCTCGTCGCAACGCAGGCACTGGCGAAGCAGTTGGAGATCGGCGTGTCCTACCGGGACATCGACGACCTGGCTTCAAAGCTGAAAGACCGCGAAAGGATGCAGGCAGTGCGCGAGCAGGTGTGGGAGCAGCGGCATCTTTTCACCTTTGACCATCATGCGCCGCGGTTGGTTGAATTTTTCAGGGAAGTGATCGGATCGGCTTCGCGCAAGCCGGTGCACGGTTCTCGCGGCGCAGTCCAGGTGAGCGGTGAAAACGACCTGCTGCGGGTGCATCGAGGCTGAAGAATGGAGCTTTGATGATCCAGGCAGTTCTTCTCTTTTCCGGTCCGGAGAGCGCCACTTGTATCTAATGTTGATTTGGCAAGTTCCTCATGGCAGCATGCTCCAGTCAACGTTATGGTTAAAACTCTATGGGATACGTCGTCATACTGCTCATCACCGCACTGAATGGCGTTGTTTTGTATTTTCTTTCTTTCCTTGCTGTTGGCGGAGACGGCAGTGCAGAGGGAATTCATCGCGTGTGGCTTTTCGGATTCCCCTGGGTCGCCATCTTTGGGGGCGTTTCGATTGCGCTCCATGCTCGAGGCAAGTCATCGACTGCAATCAAGACGGCATCTTTAACGCTGCCCGCAGGTTATGTCGCAGCGCTGGTGGGCATGTTCGCAGCCGGCTACGTGACTTCACTCAGATCCAATTCTCCCGAGTTCGATCTGGCATGCAAAACGGCCGGCTCAAAGATCTTGGCGAAGCCGGCAACAGCTGTGGAATCGATTGCCTACGACTGGGAACCAGGCACATATCCGCCAAATATCAATTACTTTACGATCGACTCTCGCGGCAACGTCCGGAATCTCCGTGGTGGCATTCCCAGATTCCCCGGCTCCATCAAATTCGTTGAAGGCCGCTGCTGTCAATTCGAAGGGGCTCCGACTAACAGAGTTCGTCCGTTCATCCGTCGTCCGAATGGTGGCGACTACTACGGTATTCCCGAGCTGACAGCGGATGTTCTCGTGCAATACAAGGTAGCGCACAGCCGTCTGCAAGGGATGGACACGTCTTTTAAGACGGTTGATATTACAGTCACGGATCGCCGCGATGGGCGGACTTTGGCAACACTTCGCTATCTTCTTGACATGGAAGGGCGAAGAGGCTGTGGCGCGACATCAGACGGCGTCATGGATGAGCAGCAGTTTGTGCGGAGTGCGGTCGGGATGGATTAGAGCCAGCTTGGACCGCCAATGGAAAGAACAACTCAAATATAAGCGCTGATACGCTGCACGGAATGCTTCGTCGCCAGACTGCGTGCCGCGCCGCGCTGCTCGCGACGCATCTTGGCGACAGTGGCCAGCCACCCCAGACCATTGGCGACCATGAGCACGAATGCCAGGGCAGCGACGACCGCGCATGCAATCGCTTCGATGACGACGAACTGGCGTGTAATGCCTTCGACCATGAAGCGCGGCTCGGTGGCAAGCGTCCATTGCAACAGGCTCCATGCGACGCTGAAGAATGCCAGCAGCACGAGGGCGATACGCACGGCTACGGCGTATCGCAATTTGCGGTCGGGAAGCGGAAGATTGTCCATGGCCTTGTTGAACATGATGGTTCCTTTTTCTCGTGCCAGGCTGTTGTGCAGCCCGCACGTTGTTGTTACTGGGGGATGTCTCATTATTGCCATGCGGGCTGTCATATTCCAATTTCAAATGCCGATATCCAGTTATTTAACTGATGAATATCACAGACAGGCCGGCAGGCACAGTCGCAGGCAGGCGACGAGGCCGCCGCACAGCCAGCGGGACAAATAAAAAGGAATCCGTGCGCGCTCGCACACGGTCGTTCGGTTAGAGCAGGATCAACGTCCCGTCCAATACCACTGCATATAGCGGTCGTAGTGGAGAGCGTGCTTCGTCAGGTCGTCCCTCCTGCTGGTCTGGACGATACAGTTGCGCCACTGTTCGGTACCCTTTGCATACCCGGCTTTTTCGCAAGGCGGCCCGTACTCTTCGGACATTGCCGTGACTGGGTCCTGTTGATAGGCGAGCTGCTCCGGAGTGCCGCAGGCGGTGAGGAACACCGAGGCGGCCAGCATTGCCAAGGGGGTACGCATGATGCTTCCTTTCTTCTTGACGGCAAGCCGCGCCGGAAGCGCCTTCCCCCCTGTTTTTTTCCGGCCCTGTTTCTTGCCGAGTGTGGCGAGCATCTGAAGTTTAGGAGCCACCCCGGCATTTGCAAGGCGACCAAGGTCGTATTGAACCTGCCTGGAAATCGTGCCCTTGCCAAGCATTCCCAACCTGGATATTCCTTCTAGGTAACTTACTCTAGAAATTTTTGCTTACTATCAATCCATGGCTCGCAAAGCCAATCTCTTGGCTCGCAAAGACAAGTCGCGGATTGAGCATATCGGGGCGTGCATTGTCTATGCTGGACAGGCGACCCGATCAGGTTTGCGACCACACAATAAATCAGGTAGGAGACAATCAATGACCTTCACGCGCATCCATCGCGCGCTGCATTAGCGCAGCCGCACCCTCCTCACTTTCCCACAACGCCGGAGATCGGACGGGGCACATCTTCGTCCGCCGACACAGTTCCGAAAAGGCCCAGACAAAAGGGTCCGGATAACTCGCGCCAATTCAACCACGAAGGAGACACCATGGCGATTTTCGATACGACACTCAGGCGATTAGGCAGATTGCTTGCAAGCGCCTCCGTTGCACTGTCCGCGCTGACCGGCGGTCATGCGCTTGCGGCCAACAACGACCCCGTCATCCTGGTACACGGCTTCCTCGGCTTCGGACCGAACGAGATGCAAGGCACCGGGTTCAAGTACTGGGGCGGCTTCAACGACGTTGAAGCGCACATGAAGACCTACAACGGCTCGCATGTTGTGAAGACGGCCGTGGTCGGACCGGTCAGCTCCAACTGGGACCGCGCCGTCGAACTCTATTACCAGATCAAGGGCGGCTGCGCAGACTACGGCGCTGCACGCACTGCGCAGTTCGCCGCCTTCGGCAAGATCCAGAAGCCGGCAAGAAAATGCTGGGCGGCCGATCCGAACAACAACCCGAACAACTATCCGATCGCCTTGTATCCGCAATGGGATGCCGCGCATCCGGTGCACTTCGTCGCCCACAGCCAGGGCGGCCAGACGGTGCGCACGCTGATCCAGCTGATGGAGAGCGGTTCGCCCAACGGCAATGAAGGCGGCGGTGCGCTGTACACCGGCGGCAAGACCGGCTGGGTGAAGAGCCTCACTACCATCTCCACCCCCCATGACGGCACCACGCTGCGCAATGTGGTCCTGAACTACGTGCCGAACGTGGCCGAGTGGGCCGGCAAGTTCGTCGAGATCGCTGGCCTGGGCGGCAGCTCCAACCCGGTCTACAACTTCAAGCTTGAGCAGTACCAACTGGCGCAGGGTCCGTCGGAGCGCTTCTCCGACTTCATCGAACGCACCAAGGGCGCCCCCTTCTGGTCGATCGCGAACAAGGACTCCGCGCAATGGGACCTGAGCCCGGACGGCGCGAAGCAGCTCAACAGCTGGGTCAAGACCTCGCCCAACGTGTACTACTTCTCGATCGGCAGCAAGGCGACGGAACAAGGCAGCTTCTGCTGCAACGGCACCGACCGCATCGTCGCGCCCTTCCAGAGCAGCAGCTACCAGTATGCGCGCGACGACATGATCTTCTTCCTCAAGCCGACCGCGGGTGAATGGGTGGTGCCGTCCATCCTGGTGCGCGGCATGGGTTCGTACACGCAGACCGATCCGAGCCGCGTGGTGATCGGCAGCAGCTGGTTTCCGAATGACGGCGTGGTGAACACGATCAGCATGCGTTCGCCTGCCGGTCAGCCGGTGCGCAACCATACTTCCGGTGCGCCTGTACGCGGATACTGGAACTACCTCGGCTACTATAACCAGTGGGATCACTTCGACGTGGTCGGCTGGCTGATCCCTGGCTCCACGGTTTATCCGGTGTTCAACTACATCACCAGCGTCATCTACGCACTGTAATGCGGGCGGCGGCGCGGGAATACCGCGCCGCTTTCTCGGTGAGGAATACGATGTTGATACGACAGACCATCCCCTGGATTGCCGGTGCGGTACTCGCCGTGGCGGCCGTCTATGCATTGATGCCGGACGACAAGGTGGAAGAAGCAAGGCAAGCCGCAACAACGGACCTGTTCGCCTTTGTGCAGGCCCTGCCGCAGGATGCACCCAACGAAAACAGGTTCACGAGAACGGAAATGCAAAGCGAAGGCAGTGCCGAAACAGCGACCGTAGCCACGCCCGAAGCGCTCGCCGCCGCCGATGCCTTCCTGACGGAGGAAACGGTGCGCCGAATGCGCGCCCAAGGCGCAAGCGACGACGAAGTGTACCGGGCACGTGCCGCCGCCATGAGTGCGGAGAAAGCCGCCGCGCTGGCCCGCCTGGATCGCGACGAAGAAATGTGGAACCGCCGCGTCGCCGCGTACCAGGCGCAGCGGAATGCGCTGGATGCCTATGCTCTACAGGAACTGCGGAACAGGTTGTTTACCGCCGAAGAACAGGAAAAGCTGGCAGCTTACGAGCCGTCCGCAGTCCCTATCCTCGGCATGCCCTGACAAGGACTGTCAGTGGTTGGGGATGAGCCTGAAAGCCGTCCCCTCTTCCGCCGCATCGACACGCCCATCCGCTGCCGCTTCCGCCAACGTCTGCGCAATCACTTCACGGTCGATTTCGGGCAAGCGTTCGGACAGGTCGTCGACGGCCATCAGGCCGCTCCTGTCCTGGTCCCATTGCTGATACACGTCGGAAATCTTTTTCCAGACCAGGCCTTGATCCTTGTTCATCGGCATGACATCTCCATGGTTGATTACGACCAAGTGTGTCTACCAATCAGCGGAACAGTTCACGGCCATCGCTTGTTGCTAGAGATGCATCAACAACACTGGCCCGGCAAGCATGAGAGTGGAAGGACTTTCCGGAAGGACAGTCGTGCGTTATTGACGCGCCGACGTAATCGCGATCCAGTCGCGCTCCTTCTCGGCGGCGAGCCAACGGAGACAGTCGATCTCCTTTTCCGTAAGGTCTTCCTGCACGCGCACGCCATTGGCGTCTGCCTGGCCATGGCGTGACAGCGTATCGATTTTCGACAGGTGGTCGGCCATCATCAGGACGCGGCCCAGGGACGAAATATTCTTGCCGGGCGTCTTGTCGTCCTGCTCGGCGATCGCGGTTGTGACCGCGTCGGGGAAATGCCACTCGCGCGCGATATTGACCGTCAGCGAGCGTCCGTATGCAGCCAGCGCATTGCAGAAGGTCGGCGAACCGACCGGCTGGCGGCCGTCGGATATCTTGTCGATGACACGCAGCGAGACGGTCAGTCCCACGTTATGGATCAGGCCTGCAAGGAAGGCATCGAGCGGATCCACGGATTCGCTCTTGGCCAGCAACGCACAGGCCGACGCGCAACGTTCCGACTGCGCCCAGAGGCGCGGCGCGACCATCCGCGTGAAATTGCCCGACTTGAGGTCAATGATGGGCTTGAACGCAACGCCGGTGATCAACTGGCGCAGGCCATTCTGGCCGAGGATCAGGATCGCGTGGTCGATGCTGGTGATCGGCGCGCCGGGATTGTAGGCGGCGCTGTTGGCCATGCGCAGCACCTCGGCAACCAGCACGACGTCGTGCGAAATCGTGCGTGCCAGCTCGGCGCCGGCGAAGTCGCTGTTGCGCAGGCTTTGCAGCAGCTGCGGAATCACGCCCGGCATGCGGCGCACCATGTGCGCGCCGGACTCCCCCGATTTCACGGTGGCGTCGAGCGCGGCCAGGATCGCGTCTTCGTTCCCGTTGGTGAATACGTCCGGATGGTTCTCCGCCTCGAACAACCAGCTGGAGAACACGAAATCCATCTGGTCGCGCTGCGTGGAGAGCGCCGCGTGCGTGACAATGTTCTGCACCTTGGGTGCCGGCGCGGGCGGGGCTACGGCAGCGCGTGCTGGCGCGGGCGCGGCAGGTTTGTTATCGGAACTCGAAGACAGGAGGCGGAACAACCAGTTGAACATGGCGGTCGATGGCAGGTGGCGCGGATGCGCTTGTTGAAGCGCGGCAATACCACGATTTAATCATGGTATTGCCCTGCCGTCGATGCCCGGTCAAGCAAACCGGAGCTGGAAGTGTGTTGGTCCCTCCGCTGCAGCATTCCGTGCGTTCCGTGTGGCGGGCCCGCCGGAAACAATCTCGAACCTTGCGGCTTCCTCGGTTCCGACCGTGGAAAGCAGGATATCCCGCGCCGGCCCAGCCACTGCATGGCCCTGGCCAGCCCGGATCACCACGTCGTCGAGCTTGCCGGGCTCCGTGATCCACAACTGGCCGGACAGGCAGCGGATCTCGGCGGGCCCGTCCGTACGCAATGCCGCTACCCGCCAGCGCGCAAGCGTCATGACCAGCGCGCCGGAAGCACCCCTGCCGCCGTCGCGCCGCAAACCGGATACGGCAAACATGCCCTGCCACCAGACTTTGAGTCCTGCTCCCGCTGCGATATCCATGATGTCCTCCTGTTTCCCCGCCCTTTGCGCGTTTCCGCCTCCGGGCGCATACTTCATCCATTACTGAAATTCATGCAAGGTCATGTCCGGCCTTGCATGAAGACCAGTCTACTGAATGAAAATCGCGGCTCAAGCGCTATTTCCGCATAGGTCGCATGAGGAAAACGCATGCAAGACGAACTCCTGAACCTCCCTTCCCTGGACGCGCTGCGCGGCTTTGTCGCGGTAGCGCGCCGCATGAGTATCACGCTTGCCGCACAGGATCTCTGCCTCACCCAGTCGGCCGTGAGCCGGCAGGTACAATCGCTGGAAGAACACCTGGGTACGCCTCTCCTCTTGCGCAAGCATCGCGCGATCGCATTGACGGGGGCTGGCCGGCAGCTGTTCGAACTCGCTTCGCCATGGCTGAGCCGGCTGGCGGAGTACACGCGTGCGGTGAAGAACGAAGGCCGCCCTCGACCGGTGACGATCACGGCGAGCATCGGCGTGACCTCGCTCTGGCTGCTGCAGCGGCTCGGCGCCTTCCAGGAAGCGCATCCGCATATCGACGTGCGGGTGGCGGCCAACAACCGCGTCCTCGACATGCAGCAGGAAGGCATCGACATCGCCATCCGCTACAGCAGGCCGGCGCGCGTGCCCAAGGGAGCCATCCGTCTTTTCGGTGAAGAGGTGGTGCCGGTGGCGAACAAGGCCGTCGCCGCAAAAGCCTTCAAGACTCCCGCCGCGCTGCTGCAGCAGGTATTGCTGGAACTCGATGAAGACGGCGTGCCCTGGCTGCACTGGGCGGACTGGCTGAGCGCGAAAGGATATGCCGCCGCACGGCCCCGGGCCTACCTGCGCTTCAATCAATACGACCAGGTGATCCAGGCTGCGATCGAAGGCCACGGCGTGGCATTGGGACGGCTGCCGCTGGTGCAACCCATGCTCAAGGATGGGCGCCTGGTCGCGCAACGCAATGCGAAGACCGGCGCCGGCGACCAGGCTTACTGGCTGGTGACTGGGTCGGAATCACCGCGGGAAGAAGTGCGGATATTCAGTGAGTGGATTCTGGAGGAGGCGAAGCGGACGATCGCCTAGGACCTGTTTGACAGGCGTAGCGAGCGGTGTGGAGTTGATCCTGCGCAGTACCCTGTCAAACGTGCTCTAGTAGGCGTACCGGACGGCCAGTCCGCCGCCCCACTTCTGGGTGCCTTCCACATATTCGCGCGAGAGGTAGGTTTGCGTCTTCCATGACCTGTCCACGTCGTGCTTGTAGCACGCGGTCAGCTCCTTGGTGACCGCCCTTCCGCGGAAGGGCTTGTCCCCGCAGCCGAAATCGATACCCAGGCTTTCCTGCTCTGCGACCTTTAACTCCGGCAGCGCTGCTTGCCGGGTGGGCCGCATCGACGGAACGGCCGGGACGGAATTGCCGAACCCGGTGCCGAACTTGTCCAGCACATGCGGAGCGCCAAAATGCCGCTTGTCGGTTACCGCGCCGTTCAGTTTGAAAAGGGGATCCTGGTACAGGTTGTAGGTAAGAATCCTGCGCTGCGCGTCCTGCCGCTTCGCCTTGTCCGCCTTGGCCAGGACAGCCTTCTGCGCAACCCGCTTGTCGGCGGCGGGCTTTTGCAGCGCCTTGGCGGATTTCGACGTCGGAGGAATGGACAGGTCGGCGGCAAGGGCAACCCCGGCCGCAAGAGGGCCGAAGACTGAGGCGAGCAGGGCAATGGCAGAGGGTTTGCTCAGCATGGCGGATCGCATACCGTAGGTTCATGACCGGTGCGGCAGCTGCCGCAAAACCGGTTCCTCGCCCATTCTATCGGCATTTCTGGCAGGAAATGAAGGATTTCCCTTCAAAACAATGACTTGGATGCGGGTTTTGTAGCTCTTTCGCTGCGGGAGGGGCACATGTTTCTGCTTTGTTCATTCTCATGGGGCGCGCCATTCTCCCTGCTATCGTGTATGAAAGGAGTGATGCCATGACCGCCCTCTTCTCCCGCCCCCTGATCGCCTTGGCTGCCGCCTTCGCCCCGGCCGCCGCCATGTCCGAAGACCTCCCGCCGCCTGAACCGATCGGCAAACCGGCCACCACGGTCTACCGCCAGGTCATGCCCGGCGGGCGCGTGATCTACTCGGACAAGCCGGTGAAAGGCGCGAAGCTGCAGGAAACCATCACGGTCGACCCGGCACCGCCAAGTACGCCGACGGCGAACGTATCCGGCAAACCCGTTTCGCCGCCGCTCGCGACAGATCCGTCGCCGCCCGCCCGTGTAGCGACCATTCCCTCGTCCACCAGCAAGACACTGGATGAAGCGAACGCCGACGTCGTACGTGCAGAAATGCTGCTGGAGGATGCGCGCAAGCGCCAGGAAGCCGGGGTCGAACCCTTGCCCGGCGAACGGATTGGTACGGCATCCGGCGGAAGCCGCCTGAGCGACGACTATCTCGCGCGCCAGAAGCGCCTGGCAGAAGAAGTTGCGGTAGCGGAAAACGTGCTCAGGAAGTCGGTCGCCGAACGGGATTCACTCCGGTACGAGCAATCCTCGGGGCGATGAGATAAGGCACCGCGCACGAATAATCTGCACAATTTTGCTGGCCGTAGCGGGCGCGCTGCGGCGTTGCCCACCGCTTGCAGTGCTCGCACTGCGGCGCGCCGGGCGCCTTGCATCGCATCCCGCTACGACCGCCAAATTGCACATCTTATTCGTGCGCGGCGCCTAAGGTGGCTTCAGACCTTCGCGCGAACCATGCCGCGAAGGAGATCGGCGAGGCCGTCATCGCGCAACACGCGGATCGTCTTTTCTCCTGCAAAGCGCGTTGCGTTATCGCTCAGTTGCCCAAGCGTGATGTAGACGCACTCATGCGCGCCGCACGATTCCGCGGCCGCCACCAGCTCGCGCAAAGGCTCGACACCGGCGTTCGCTGCCTTCCAGCGCTTCGCACTGGCGACAGTCTTGCGGCCGTCCTTCACGATCTCGAAATCGGCACCGCCCGCCACCCGCTTCACCTCGTAACCTTCACGACGCCAGGCAGCTTCGAGCGCGTCGGCAAAGTCGCGCCATGCCATCGCCGCCACGCTCTCACGCGTGCGGGCCACGAGTTCGGCGCCCGGCGCTTGCCATTGCCGCACAGCTGCGATGATGCCGATGACGAAGAACGGGATACCGGCCGACATGCCATACACCGCATACCCCCGCGGAAATACCATGCCCATCAGGAGCGACAGCACCGCCGCGATGAGAATGCTGATCCACCACGGCTTACGCAGCAGAATCGCGAACAGCGAGTTTTCCGCCATCTTCAGCTTCATGCCTGTGCTCCCGGCTGGTAGAACCAGTGCCACGGTTCATAGATGAAGCCAAGCGCGTTCCCGCGCGGATAGGACAGCACGAAGCCGAAGCGGCCCGCATACTCGACCAGCCAGCGGAATGCATGCGTATCCTCGAACGGCTCCTCCCTCGCCTCGCAGCCCGGCGTATTGATATCGACCGCACGCCCCGTGTGGTGCTCGCTGTAACCCGGCGGCGCGCTTAACGTAAGGATGGCCTCCATCGCCATGCCGCGCGCCTGCTTGTCACGGATGATCTGCGTCTGCTCCTCCACGTCGCGAAAGGCCGACACGACCTCGAGGACGATGCCGTCATTGCGCGCAGCCTCCTTCATTGCCTGCCAGGCAGCGGCTGCCGCCGGGATCATCAAGTGGTCACGCCCGTCGCTACCGGTTTCGGCAAGCGCCAGCTCGCGGGCATCGGGGTAAAACGGCAAAGCCTTGCTCGCCAACAGGGCATCGGAAATGCCAAGGGATGCAAGCAGCAGAGCAAGATTGTTGTCTTTTTCGTGGGGAAGCATGGGGCGCAAAGGAAAGATCCGAACAGGTTCGAGCAGCCGATTATAGCGGGGCAAGCATGCAGGGTTGGGCGAAATTCGTTACCGGGCGCAACTCTTGCATCTGCAGCAAGCCTGATGACATTCTCAAGCGGATTTTTTTGACAACGACATGTCTAATTGACACGTGCGGCCTTGATGGCCATTCATTATTGCAATCACTTTTACAGGAGAAAACATGTCTACCGTAGAGAAATCGATAGAAGTGAACGTCCCTGTTTCCGCCGCGTACAACCAATGGACCCAGTTCGAAGAATTCCCGAAATTCATGGAAGGCGTCGAAGAAGTACGGCAACTGGATAACACCCACCTGCACTGGTGCGCCAGTGTCGGCGGCAAGCGCAAGGAATGGGATGCGGAAATCACCGAGCAGATTCCCGACAAGCGCATCGCCTGGCGCAGCACGAGCGGCGCGCAGAATGCAGGCGTGGTGGATTTCCATTACATCGATCCGAACACGACCCGCATCATGGTGCAGATGGATTACGATCCGGAGGGTGTGACGGAGAATGTTGGTGATGCCATCGGCGTGGTGTCGAACCGCGTAGAGGGAGATCTTGAGCGCTTCAAGGAATTCATTGAATCGCGCGGGCAGCCGACCGGCGCATGGCGTGGTAGCGTGCAGCAGGGGCAGACACGGCCGGGAATCTGATGTGAACCGGTGCCGCAATACCGCGGACTCCGACGCAACACAAGCAACAAAGGCAGGACACCTTGCGGTGCCTGCCCTTCACTATCTTCGATGCCTATCGCAGCCATGCCGGCGCACAACGACCACGAACGGAGCAATCACCGTCAAATAGTCCGGTTCTTCCTCTATCCATGACGGGAATGGTTGGCATGGATCTGCATGAATTATGGCATCTACTCCGCAAGCAAGCGACGACGGCTGGCGCTCAATTCGCTATTCCGGTGCGCCTTAGGATGAGGACCGTTTCCGTTCCTTCGCCAGGAAATACTTGAAGTAGGGGTATGACTGATAAGCGTTGTACCCGGCCTTTGCGTCTGGATCTCCGACAGCCTCGGCAAATTCCTCTCCGCCCTTCACTTTAAACATTCTGCGCTCGGCGTCATAGCCGGCCTCGTCCGTATCGGAGAAATCCACTCCTGCGCGGTAAGCCTCAAAAACCGATGCCATGTCCGATGCCGACATATCCTTCAGGAACTCGCCAAAATTTGATGGCACTTTGGATTCAGGGATTTTCTTGCCTGCAGTCCACAATTGATGTGCTCCTCTAAGTAAGACCACTGCGGCGAAGTTTTCTTCCAACCGCCCTGCATCCGGGTCCATTTGCGGATGGACGGTAACGTCGTTTATCTTCAGATAGCTGAGCAAGCCATCAAGATGCGCAGCTTCCAGATCTTTTTTCACATCCCGACGACCTAGATAGTCCAACGCTATTTCGAACGAGACATCTTGCACACGAAACAGATCCTGTTCCAATAATTGCGTTGGGTCATCGCGCCACTGCATGACGTCTTCTGGTTGATCGAATTGCACCTCTGACGCGAGCACACCTTGCAGCAATGGTCGCGGAATGCCAAGCCTTTGAGAACAAGCCTCAATGTACGACGACGCTTGTTTCACAATCCATAAGGCTTCCGCTGTAGAATTGGTTTCCGTGGTTTTTTCTGGCGAGAAGTAATTCTCAGCGCTTCTGAGCTTGTTCACGCGCTTTGCCAGTTCGAAGGACAGCATTAAATCTTTGCCATATTTCGCCTTTTCATTGGCGCTTAATGTGTTGAAGACAGTGATCAAGATTTCATCAGCGACCATTTCCTGGGCAAGTTCCAGATTGTAAGCCTTGACCTCCGGGAAGATGCCCGAGGTCGATGACATCAAATACTGTAGATAATTGACTTTCCTTTTCGGGTCGGCGGCAGTGTTCTTCAGAACAGACTGCATCAGTAATTTCGCATTGGGAGATATCGGCGCTGGAGTCCCGTTGGCTCTGATAGAAGGAGTCATGGGGCCAATATGCTTCGCGAGCAGGCGCTTGACCGGGTTAATTGACGGATCGTTCGCCGCACGTTGCAGGCTTCGCTTGTTGGTATAGTTTTCCAGGAATTTTCCGAGTTCGTCGGTTGCCCCGCCGTCGAAAACTACTGGTCCGCCGGTCCTCTGCGAGAGGTTAATGGCGAGACTGATCTTCCGTATGAAATCGCAGGCACTTAACGCCATCTGCAGGTCAGCCAATTGGCTTTCGCTCATCGATCGGCTTAGTAAATCAAACAATTCTTGTTTTTCCCTCTTGCTCAGGTCGCTTGTGACAATACCCGCTGCCAACTTCCGCAGCAATCCGTGCCACTTTGCATCCCCGTGCAGATTAGAAAAAACCCACGCACGATCATCAGGACGCAGGACTCCCAGAAGCCGTGTCAGTTCGATGAGATGATCCCGATTAGTTTCATTGTCGACCTTCTCGACATCGAGCGGTATGCTCCCGATAAGTTTGGCAACTACAACATCAGGCGCTGATTCATCGTAGGACTTCAACTGTTTTTCGAACTTTGAATCGTGCTCGTTCGCCTCCATAAAGTGCCAGTATATGGATAACGAATCGATTCTATTTTTGTCTGATGGGTCCCAGGTGAATATAAGTGCTCGAATGAACTCCTTGTTGGCCGTTTCGGTATCCGCTTCCACGATTGCCTTACCCAGGCGGATAAGATTGTGCTTATCCATGGCCGGTATCAGCATGGCAAGCAAATCGAACTTCTGCATGCCATTGAGGCCGGTACCTGGCCAAGGAGAGCCGATTCTGTCTGCCCATTTGTACAACGCTTGTTCGTCCAGCGCACCGATGAATTCGTTACGCTGTGCAGGCGTCAAACTTTTCAGTTTATCGGTGATGGCAAGCAAATCGCTTGTGCTGACAGTTTCGAACCAGCCGGAGTCGTTCAGTTTATGGTTTATGAACGTGACAGCTTCTACCACCGCTTTCCGGTCTTCGAGAACTTGATTGGTTGGCCCGGCAATTGGAGGTTGTTTCTCTGGTGCGGTTGATTCATCGGTACGCAATACTGCCGTCCCCGCGGCAATTTGTGCCAAGGCCACGGCACCGCCGACAAATCTGTTCACGGACTTCGGAATGCCGATGACGCGGCGCAGGCCTGGAATATTTCCCGCCTTACGGAACTGCCCGGGGTAGACGGACGATGTCTGCGCATCAACCTTGGCAGTAACTGGCGATTGTTTCGGTGCAGCGCTGCTTGGCGTATCTTTAATCGGCCGAGCGGGAAGATGGACCACAAAGCTTTGGCGGGAGATATGAGTCACGGCATACTGCTTTCTTGCAAATATTATTGATCCGGCATAGGTTTGTTCAACTCCCTAACAGTCATGCAGCGTATTTCACTAGCGGATGTTGAAAGTACTTTTTCACGCGGCCGGGCAACTTGCCAATCCTGCGCAGATGGCTGATGACAG
>Ga0196972_1000392_pt1 | contig 24615 bp, 24 predicted proteins | sample S1v_2013CmetaG_FD_148618 | JGI IMG/M metagenome (GOLD analysis project Ga0196972, IMG submission 148618) | Soil microbial communities from Anza Borrego desert, Southern California, United States - S1+v_20-13C | ecosystem: Environmental > Terrestrial > Soil > Desert | place: USA: California...
GTGAACGACTGCAATTGCGATTGCTCCTCGGCGCTCAACATCAATTCAGCTTTCGGGCGGCCCATCGGCATGGCGCTTCTCCTCTCTATGACGAAGGGGGAGTTTACGCCTCGCCTTTATATATGTCACGAATTAACGGAACAGGACACTAGTTATACGGGCAACGACTGTCTGATTAACTCGGCTCGTTGCCCATATAACCTGGAATCCAAATCTGCCGCAAGTCGTTGCCACATGGCGGTTTCAGGCGGGCTCTGTTCAAGAATCCAGTACTAAGCAACCAGGAAAACAGTCAAGCAGTGTACTCCTCAAATTGCAAAACAAACAACGCACTTAATGACGCTTTTCCAAAAAAACCCCGGGCAAGGCGCCTGCCTTTGTCCGGGATTTTCCACTGCTTAAACGTTAGTAGGTATAAAACCCCCTCTTCGTCTTCCTCCCCAGATACCCTGCATCCACCATCTCCCGCAGCATCGGCGCGGGTCGATATTTGGGATCATTGAACTCCCGATACAGCACTTCCATGACGGCCAAGCAGACATCGAGCCCGATCAGATCGGCGAGCGCCAGCGGGCCGATCGGATGATTGGCGCCAAGCTGCATCCCGGAATCGATTTCTTCCGTCTTGGCCAGTCCTTCCTGCAAGGTAAAGACTGCTTCGTTGATCATCGGCACAAGGATTCGGTTGACCACAAAGCCCGGAGAGTTCTTCACCGCAATCGGGGTCTTGCCGATGCGTCGTGCGAGCGCGTCGGTAGCAGCATAGGTCTCGTCGCTCGTTTGGATGCCGCGGATCACTTCCACCAGCGCCATGACCGGCACCGGGTTGAAAAAGTGCATGCCGACGAACTGCTGTGGACGGGACATGGTCGATGCCAGCTTCGTGATCGAAATTGACGAGGTGTTGGTAGCGATGATGGTGCCGGGCTTGGCAAGGCCGTCGACGTCTTTCAGGATGTTGCGCTTGAGCTCGAGGTTTTCTGTCGCTGCTTCGACGATGAAGTCGGACTGTGTGAGCGCATTGAGGTCGGTAGTGCCTTGTATGCGCGCAAGGATCGGTTCTTTTTCCGTCGCAGGCAGCTTGTCCTTCTTGATCAGGCGGTCGAGGTTGGCCGAGACGGTGTCGATGCCGCGCTGCACGGCGGTGGCATTGATATCGCACATGACGATCTTGATGCCGGCGGTTGCGCAGACCTGTGCGATGCCGTTGCCCATCTGGCCGGCGCCGATGATGCCCAGGGTTTGAATGTCCATGATTGTCCTTCTCCCGAGAAAGAGTTCGCGGCAAAGCCTCTCCGCTTGTGCATAGAGCACGGGCCGGAAAAAAGAATCCCGGATGGCACTCGTGCACATCCGGGACAATCCGGCTAGGCGGCCGGCCGCTCATGGAACTGGAATTGAAATGAAGCCGGGAATCAGAACTCCATCTTCGCCGTCAGCTTCAGCGTACGCGGCAAGCCCACGCCGAGCAGGCCGTTGCCGGCCGTCGACCAGTAGTTCTTGTCGGTCACGTTGTCGACCACGGCCTGGAAGGTGCTGCGCTTGCCGGCCACCTTGGTGGTGTAGCGTGCGCCCAGGGAAAGCGTGGTGTAAGCCTCGATGAAGGCCTGGTTGGCGTTGTTGACCGCGCGCTTGCCGACGTAGTACAGGCCGCCGCTTAGTGCGAGTCCAGGCACGTCCTGCAGGCGGTATTCGGCGAACAGGCTGGCGGTGCGCTCGGGCGTGTTTTCCGGCACCTTGCCGTCGGTCGATGCATTGGCGGCACTGATTTGCTCCGCATTCATGAACACGGTCGAGGCGATAAGCGCGAGCTGCTTGTTCACCTCGCCGCTGGCGGCGAGTTCAATACCCTTGTACCGTGCCAGGCCGTTCATCACGAAGACGTTGTTGGTGATATTGGTCGAGGGACGCTCGATGTCGAAGTAGGCAGCCTGCAGCAGCACGCCCTGCGCGACTTCGGCCTTCACGCCGATTTCCTTCTGCTTCGACAGCGCGGGCGGCAGTACTGCGCCTTGGTTCGCCGTGCCGGTGGGCGCGGTGCCGGATTCTTCCAGCGCTTCGAGATAGCTGCCGTAGATCGACAGGCCGCGCATCGGCTTGTACATCAGCGATGCCGACGGGCTGACTTCATCCGCTTCGTAGCGCGAGGTCGCGGAGACGTTCTGGTAGCGGCTGCTGCGCGCGCCAACCATGGCTTGCCATTGCTCGCCGATCAGGATGCGGTCGGACAGGTACCAGCCGCGATCCTTGATGGTCAGCGGGCTGGAGCCGAATGCGCCGGTAGGCGAACGCTCGGCGATGGTCACCGGGTTGTACAGGTTCTGCGCGACGTTGACGCTCTGCGCCGTGCCTGCATCCTGCGGACGCTCGTTGGCGGTGTAGCCGAAAGAGACTTCATGCGTCACCAGCTCGCCCGGCAGGCGACCGAACAACTCGGTGCGGTAGTTTTCGTTTTCCCACCACTGGCCGCGGTTGAAGTTGATGTTGAGCGTGCCGTTGCCGGTCGCGAGGTTGTAGTTACGGAAGCGGCCGAGGTTGCGGTCGCGCTCGGTGCGCGCCTTGCCTGCCTCGAACAGCATGCTCCAGTTGTCGTTGAGCGAGTAGTCGGTGCGGAACAGGACATTGGTGGCCTTGGCATCGTACTTCTGCCATTCGCCGCCGAGGTTCTGCTTGTTGTCGGGCACGCCGGGCAGCGTGATGACGCCGCCGGATGCGGCCGGGATGTCGATCAGCGCCTGTTCGGTCACGTCCTTGCGGTAGTGCTCGACATCAAGCTTGAAGCTCAGGTCGCGATTGGCGCGCAGGTCGAATGCGGCGGTAGCGAAGGCGCGATTGCCGGAATAATGATCCACGCCGATATCCTCGCGCCCGCCGCCTGCATTGATGCGCACACCAACCTGGTCCTGCTCGCCGAAGCGGCGGCCGAGGTCAACGTGCACGCCGGCAGCGCCATGCTGGTTGGCGGAGACTGCAACGTTGGACACCGGGTCCTTGCCTGCGCGCTTGGTCACGAGGTTGACGATGCCCGACGGCGGCACGAAGCCGTAGTACAGCGACGATGCGCCCTTGAGGACTTCGACGCGCTCCTTGTTTTCGAGCGGGATGTCGACCAGGTTGATCACCGGCAGCGAGCCGTTGAGACGGTAGTTGAAGCGGTTCTCGACCAGGATGCCGCGGATCGAGATGTTGTCATAGGTGGAGCCGTTCAGCTGCGAGCGCGACACGCCGGCCGTATTCTGCAGCGCGCCGAACAGGCCGTTGACGCCCTGCGCGTCGAGTACTTCGCGGGTGACCACGTTGCTGGTCTGCGGCACGTCGATCGGAGCCATGTCGCGGAAGGTGCCGACCTGCACGCTGTTCGATTTGAAGCTGCCGGTACGGTCGGCCGAGACGGTCACGGTCGACAGTTCCTTTTCTTCTGTCGGCGCGGTCTGGGCATAGGCATGGGGTGCGGAGAACGCGACGGAAAGCGCGCTGGCCAGCACGGTGAGGCGGAACTGCATGAACACTCCTGAAGATGACTAAGAAATTCTTTTGGAAGAAACACGCGCTGCGCACGGGCTGGCGGGCCGTCTTCTCCGCATCCGGATTCCGCGGCCGGTCGAAGGGCCGCTAAGGCTGGCTGACGGCGCGGTCGGCGCCGAGTGGCTGGCAGAAAGGCGGGTTGATGTGGTCTGCGCCATCGAAGGCATTTCCAAACACCAATTTTTTCAGCATATTAATACGAATCATTCTCATTTACAACTCAAAGCGTTGCGCTTATCGCCCAAATCGATAATAATGTAAATACGAATTGTTCTCATTTACAAGTTACTTGCAACTTGCCGGGAACAAACTGCCCAGAATAACCAGCCAGCCATCCGCGGTACTTCAACTGACGGTAGCCAGCCAACCGGAGCGGTTTTCGATCGAAGAACGTGCCACGCATGCCGATCGCGTCCCCCGCTCCAACGCCAGAACCAGGAGCGTGTAATGGCTACCCGTGGATTCGCATCCGCCCCGATCGAAACGAATTTTGTGCGCACTCGCGCCATGGCAGCGGCATGACAGCGGCCGCCATTACCATGCGCCCTTCCCCGTTCGGCGCGCTCGCTGCAAATACTCTCAAGCAGATCCGCAAGATCGGCCCGTTGGGCGCGATCATCCTGCTGCACATCACCTTCTTCTATGCGCTGCAAAGCGGCCTGCTGCGCCAGGCGGCTGAAGTGCTGCCGAAGGAAGTCACGGTCACTTTCATCACCCCGCAGCCGAAGCCGGAGCCGCCCAAGCCGCAACCCGCGCCTGAAAAGCCGAAGACCGTTCCGGTCGTGAAGAAGCAAGTTGCACCGCCGCCTGTCCCCGTAGTCAATACGAAGCCCTCGCCTAACGCGATCGCCGCGCCACCGGCACCGCCCGCGCCTCCTGCTCCTGCAGAGCTGGCACCGCCCGTGGTATCCGCACCGCCGGCCCCGCCCGCTCCCGCAGTGCCCAAGACCGTCACTTCCGGCATCGAATATGTGCAGGCACCGCACCCCGAATATCCTCCGGCTTCGCGCCGCATGGGAGAAGAAGGCAAGGCAGTGCTGCGCGTGCTCGTCAACGAAAAGGGCCGTCCGGAGCGCGTCGAAGTGCAGAAGACCTCCGGTTCCGCACGCCTCGACGAAGCCGCGCGCCAAGCGGTGATGCGTGCCGTATTCAAGCCCTTCATCGAGGACGGCAAGGCAGTACCTGCCTTCGCAATCATCCCGATCAAATTCCAACTGGACAATTAACTCGAAAACTAGGACTCATCATGCAATCTAGCCCGTACGGACTCGAAACCCTGTGGACCCAAGGCGACTTCGTCACCAAGGGCGTCGCCTTCCTGCTGATCGCGATGTCGATCGCTTCCTGGTACGTGATCGTTACCAAGGCGCTGCAACTGTGGCGCTACGGCCGCGCCGGCAAGGCAGCCGGACACCAATTCTGGGATACCACCAGCGTGAACGAGGGGCTGGCCACGCTCGGCAAGGACAACCCGTTCGCGGACATCGCCAATGCCGGTGTGGTCGCGATGCGTCACCACAATGCCCACAAGGGTCACCTGCATGACCAGCTGTCCGTCAGCGACTGGGTCACGCTGTCGCTGCGCCAGGCGATCGATGAGGCCTCGGGCAAGTTGCAGACCGGCATGGCAGTGCTGGCTTCGGTCGGTTCCAGTGCGCCCTTCGTCGGTCTGTTCGGCACCGTTTGGGGCATCTATCACGCGCTGGTGTCGATCGGTACCGCCGGCCAGGCGAGCATCGACAAAGTGGCGGGTCCTGTTGGCGAAGCGCTGATCATGACGGCGCTGGGCCTCGCGGTCGCGATCCCTGCCACCTTCGGCTACAACGCGCTGGTGCGCGGCAACAAGGCCATCATCGCCAAACTGAACAAGTTCGGCTTCGACCTGCACGCCCTCTTCGTGACCGGCGCCCGCGCCGAACAGAGCGAAGGCGCGAAGCTGGTCGCGGTCGCCAAGTAAGGGGAGCGCATCATGGCAATGGGTTCCCTTTCCGATTCCGAAGACGATTTCAATCCCGAGATCAACACTACGCCGCTGGTCGACGTGATGCTGGTGCTGCTGATCATCTTCATCATCACCGTGCCGGTCATGAACCACAGCGTGAAGCTCGACCTGCCGCGTGCCACCAACCAGCCGAACCAGACCAAGCCGGAGAACATCAACCTGTCCATCGACGCGCAGGGCAAGGTCTACTGGAACAGCGAGGTCATCGATGACGTTGAACTGAGGAACCGCATCGCCGCCACCGCGCAGAAGGAACCGCAGCCGGAGCTGCACCTGCATGCGGAGCGCACCACGCAGTACGAAAAGATCGCGCAGGTGATGTCCGCCGCCCAGTCCGGCGGACTCGGCAAGATCGGCTTCGTGACCGATCCGCAAGGCAAATAGATTTTCATCGTTTTTTCCACTTAACCCCGCCAGCCAGGATTGCGTTCCAAGCCAGCCGCTTCAACTACCAACAACATGAATCTGAAGAAAACAAGGCTCGCGCTCCTGGTGACGCTCGCCGTACAACAACTTTCCGGCCCCGCATTCGCACAAACCAAGCCTGCTCCCGACGCCAACCTGCCCGAGGTCAGCGTCAAGAGCAAGCGTGAAGCAGAACCGACCTACAACCCGCCGACCGCGAGCAGCGCGACCAAGATCGAAGCACCGCTGCGCGACATCCCGCAGACCGTCAACGTCGTGCCGCAAAGCCTGCTGCGCGACCAGGGCGTGCGCTCGATGCAGGACGTGATGAAATCCGTGCCGGGTATCGGCCTGTCGCATGGCGACGGCCAGCGCGACCAGGTGACGATCCGTGGCTTCACGGCGATCGCAGACCAGTTCGTCGACGGTCTGCGCGACGATGCGCTGTATTTCCGCGACCTGTCGAATACCGAACAGGTGGAAGTCATCAAGGGTCCGGCGTCCGTGCTGTACGGACGCGGTTCCTCCGGCGGTCTGATCAACCGCATCTCCAAGAAGCCAGGCATCGACAAGAGCGAAATCGGCCTGACCGTCGGCAGCTGGGGCCAACGCCGTGGCGAATTCGACGTCGCGCGCAACTTCGAGGACAGCGGCGTTGCCTTCCGCGTGACCGGCGCCATCGAGCGTGCGGACAGCTACCGCGACCAGCAATTCCTTGAGCGTGAAGCGATTGCACCTTCACTCTCCTTCAAGCTCACCGATCACACCAAGCTGCTGCTGCAGGCGGAATACCTGTCCGACCGCCGCGTCACCGACTTCGGCATCCCGGCCTATCGCGGCCGCCCGGTCGGCGTGCCGGCGGACACGTACTACGGCGCTGCCAACGCCAAGGATTCCGATTATTCGCAGGCCGATGTGAACGCTTTCGGCTTCACGCTCGAGCATCGCTTCAGCAACGAGCTGTCGCTGCGCAATGCGTTCCGCCGCTACACCTACAAGCTCGACCGCAACAACACCCTGGTCGGTTCCGTCAATGAAACCGCACTCACGGCTTCGCTCAACCGCAGCAATGTGAAGCGCGAAGAAGACGGCTACTTCAACCAGACCGAGCTGGTGCAGAAGGCCAACATCGGCGGCATGGCGCACCAGATCCTGTACGGCGTGGAATTCGGCAAGCAGGACAAGGACCAGTTCTTCCGTACGCAGAACAACATTGCCACCGTCTCGCTGTTCAATCCCGTGCAGCCGGTCCTGCCCTTCAATGTCAGCGCCGCCCCGTCCACCGACAACCTCGGCATCCTCAAGACTGCCGCCGCCTATGTGCAGGACCTCGTGACGCTGACCGACAAGTGGAAGGCGCTGGTCGGCGTGCGCTACGACAACTTCGAGCAGGAAACCCAGGAGCGCCGTCCCGGCCAGCCGAACCTGAGCCGCACCGATACCGCGTGGAGCCCGCGCGCCGGGGTGGTTTACCAGCCGACGCTGGACCAGTCCTACTACGTCTCGTACAGCAAGTCCTTCCAGCCGTCCGGCGAGGCTTTCCCGCTTGCTGCAAACAACGCACAGATCGAACCCGAGGAAACCACCAACAAGGAAATCGGCGGGAAGTTCGACTTCTTTGACGGCAAGGCGTCCGCGACCGCGTCGCTGTTCCGCCTGGAGCGCACCAACATCAAGTCGACCGACCCGACGACCAACCGCTTGATCCCGATCGGCACTCAGCGCACCGACGGCGTGGAATTCACTTTCACGGGTGACCTGTCGCACGGCTGGCAGATCTGGTCGGGCTACGCCTATCTCGACGCGAAAGTCACCTCTTCCATCGCCCGCGACGCCGGCCAGCCGGTGCAAGGCAAGCAGCCGACCCTGACGCCGAAGCACAGCGCCAATATTTGGGTAACCAAAGCACTGGGCGGCGGCTTCGGCGCCGGCGCCGGCGTGAACTACGTCGCCGACCGCTTCGCCAATCCGGGCAACACCGTGACCCTGCCGAGCTATACCACCGTCGATGCGATGGGGTACTACCGTGCAGGCAACCTCGACCTGACCCTGAACCTGATCAACCTGTTCGACCGCGAGTACACCGTGTCGGGACACGGCAGCGCGGCCAACCTGAACCTGCCAGGCGCGCCGCGCTCAGTGCAGCTGACCGCCCGCTACAAGTTCTGAGACAAGGAGGATTGATGAACAAACTCAAGATGACGATTGCGGCCGCAGCGCTGATGACCTGCGGCGTCGCGCAGGCGCATTACCTGTGGATCGAATCCGCCGACGGCAACGCGAAGCTGTATTTCGGTGAAGCCGAAGCGCTGTTGAAGGAAAAGAGCCCCGGCAAGCTCGACAACATCAAGGGCCCGCAGGCCTTCAACGTCGATGCAGGCGGCAACCGGACACAGGCGGCGATCAACCGCACTGCCGACCATATCGCCATTTCCGGCAAGGCACCGTCGGTGATCGCCACCGAGGAATCGCTGGAGGTGCGCGACCTGACCAAGAACGGCCTCGGCATCGCCAAACCCAACTACTATGCGCGCAACGGCCAGCCTGCAGGATCGGCGACGCCTTCCCTGCCGCTCGATATTCAGGCGCATGGGCCGAACGCCTTCGCCATCGTGTACCGCGGCCAGCCGCTGAAGAACGCGAAGCTGGAGGTGATCGCGCCCAACACCTGGATGCAGGAGCACTCGACCGATGCGCAGGGCGTGGTGCACATCAACACCCCGTGGCGCGGCCAGTACGTGCTGCATGTGCTGCACGTGGACAAGACACCGGGCGAGTTCGCGGGCAAGAAGTATGACAACGTCCGCAACAACTTCACCTATACCTTCGTGAAGACCGACGGCGCCGATCCCGGCCCGGCTGTTCCGCCGAAGCATCCGATGGAGTAAGCAATGCGCGCCGAGGTAACCACCCGCACACTGGATACGGTAACGGCCGAGCCGGCAACGCGAGCCGGCTCGGCCGTCCGCAAGCGCAGCCGGCGCGCCGTCTTTCTCACCTGGCTGAGGAAGACGCACCTTTATGTCGGCCTGTGGGGCGCGGTTCTCGGCCTGCTGTTCGGCGTCACCGGATTCCTGCTCAACCACCGCGCGATCATGAAGATCCCGGTGGAGAAAACCGTGCAGAAGACGGTGCAGGTGACGCTGCCGGAACGCAACTTCGCTAATCCAAATGAACTGTCCTCCTGGCTGCAGGAGGAGCTGAACTTCGCCTCCGCCTCAACTCCAGTCGTGAAAACGCAGCCTGCCAAGACCGTCATCTGGGCCGATCGCGAGGTGCAGCAACCGGAACGCTGGACCGTCACGCTCACTCGCCCGGAGCGCGGCGTCACCGCGGAGTATTTCGTCGGCAACCGCTTCGTGAAACTCGACCAGGTGGATGCCACCCCGATCGGGACGCTGACCCGCCTTCACATGTCGATCGGCGTAAATGCGTTCTGGGTACTGCTGTCGGACACCATCGCCGGCGGCATGATCCTGTTGTCCATTACCGGACTGCTGCTGTGGACACAGTTGCACACGGTGCGGACCATCGCCGTGCTGACGAGTGTCGGCGCGCTGGTCGGCGGGATTTGTTTCATGTGGACGGTCTGAATGACGCCGGGACAGCGGCATCCTGACTTCGATCGCCACTGCCCTCCCGTCACTACACCCCTTGCCTCATCCGTCAGGTATTGATGGCAAATGCAAGTTTGCCGAAATGAGATGCCTTCGCCAGGTTCTCATAGGCGCCCGCCGCGTCTTTCCAGTCGAACACCCGATCCACAACCGGAAAGATGCGGTTGACCTCCATTGCGCGTGCGACTTCGGCAAGATGCTGAACGCTGCCCGTATTATTCCCCTGTACGCGGATGGCTCGGAGCAGGATGGACAGCGCGTTCGCCTTGAGTTCCATGCCGGTCACCATGCCGATCACGAACACTGTCCCTCCATATGCCGTCGCATTCAGTGAACGGCCGAACGTATCCGAGCCGCCGCTTTCCAGCACCAGGTCGGCGCCCTTGCCATCCGTCAGTTTCATGACCTCTGCATCCCACTCGGGAGTGTCGCGGTAGTTGATCGTGAAGTCCGCGCCGAGCGCCCTTGCCCGCTCCAGTTTCCGGTCGGACGATGAAGTGATGATGACCTGCGCGCCGGCGGCCTTCGCCAACTGTAATGCGAAGATGCTGACGCCGCCGGTGCCCAGCAGGAGCACAGTGTCGCCGGGTCGTACGCTGCCGGCGGACAAGGCATTCCATGCTGTCGTGGCGGCGATCGGCAGTGTGGCGGCTTGTATGTCGTCCAGATGTTTCGGCGTCGCGACCAAGCCGGCCGCCGGAACGACGGCATATTCGGCAAGCGAGCCTTGCGTATTGACTCCCCGTAAAACGGAAACACGGTCCGCCGCAATCCGCCCTGTCTCCCACTTTGGCATGAAGTGGGGGATGACCCGGTCGCCCGCTTTCCATGCGGTGACGCCCGCACCGGCCTCGACGACCTCGCCTGCGCCGTCGGCGACAGGAACAATGGGAAACGGCACGCCGGGGAATTGGCCGGACGCAACCATAAGGTCGAGATAGTTGAGGCTGGCGCCGCGCAAGCGCACGAGGACTTCGCCGGACCCCGGGCTGGGGTCGGCATGGACGGCCGGGCGCAGGCCGGAGAATCCGGGGGTGGAAAGTTCGATGACGTGCATATCAGCTCCTTGTCGTTTGTTGTTGATTCAAGAAGCCTCATTGGACATTCATGCAGCAATGGATACAATGCACAAAACAGCAATTAACTCATGCAAATCATGCAGCAATTGAATCCGCAGGCGGACCTCGACCATTTGCGCGCTTTTGTCGCGGTGGCATCGCACCTCAGCTTTGCCAAGGCGGCAAAGGCGCTGGACAAGGACAGCTCGGTGATCACGCGACGGGTCCATGCGCTGGAACTGCATCTGAAGACGCGCCTGTTCGAACGCACGACGCGGCGCATGACCTTGACCGAGACGGGACGCGCCTACCTTGCCCGGGTGCAGGCGGCGCTGGATGAGCTGGAACTCGCCGAATCGGAGATCCACGCGCGCAACACGCATCCGCACGGCCTGCTGCGGATATCGCTGCCGTTGACCTATGGCCGGCTGTGGATTGCCCCCCTGCTGCCCGGCTTCCTCGAAACATATCCCGAAGTGCAAATCGACGCGCGATATTCGGATCGCTACGTCGACCTGATCGAGGAAGGTTTCGATGTCGCGATCCGGCTCGGCACTTTGTCCGACAGCGGTCTGGTCGCGCGCCGTATCGGCGAATGGCAGCGGCACCTGTACGCCTCGCCGGGCTACCTGAAACGCTGGGGCAAGCCAAAGACGCCCGCCGACCTGGCACACCATCGCGGCCTCACCTTTTCAGGCCCGGAGTGTCCGGTTGCGTGGACCTATATACGCGGCAGGGAACGCATCAAGATCGCGATTCCCTCCGTGCTGACCGCGGACGACGCGACTTCCCTGGTGATCGCAGCCGAAGCCGGCGCCGGCCTTGCGGTCGCCACCGAGTGGCTGGTGCATGAGCAGGTTGCGCGAGGCAGCCTGGTGCGCGTCCTCCCCGACTGGACGGTCGGGACGCCGGGGGGCATTCATGCAGTGTTCTCTTCAGCCCGTCTGCTTCCCGGCAAGACGCGCGCGTTCATTGACTGGGTGTCGGAACGACTTCCCGAGAAAAGCGGCGGATTGCGCCGGCTCGGACAAGCTCATGCATCATCGCGCAAGATCAGCAATACCGGCTGATGATCCGAGGCGTCGGTCTGGCCGTCCACTCGCACATCTTCCACTCGCGCAGCAAGGTCTTCGCTGACAAAGATGAAATCGCAGGTGAACGGCGGCCCCGGCCATTGCTGCTTGTCGTACATGCCGAGAGTAGGCTCATGTGCGGCGCCCGGATGCGCCAGCGCCCAGGAATCGACATAGCGCGGCACGTCGCCGGTTATCGCCTCGGTCATCATCCGGTACTCCGGGGATTCCGGGGTAAAGTTGAAATCGCCGGCAAGAATCGCCGGCCCTCCCCGCAACGACACCCTGAACGGTGGTTCCGCCGGCGGACTGAATGCTGCGTTGTGCACATGTTCCACCGCCTCCTTGTGCAGGTCGCGCAGCCTTCCCACCTGGATCTGCCTCTGCGACGCCGAATAGTATTCGAGGTGCGTTGTCGTCACGCGCAGCGGGCCGAACGGCACCTCCAGCGTTGCATCCACAGCAATCCGCTGCATGCTCTGGACACCCTGCTCCGCCGGCCACGGCAGCAGATGGCGGCATATCCGCAACACCGGATAACGGGAAAGCAGCATGTTGCCGAACAGGCAGCGCGCGTCGCCATTCCCCGCAACATCGATTGCTGCGCCAGCAACCGGATGGTGGTCCGGGAACCTGGCAGCCAGTTCGGCAAACTGGTCATTGCCGTCGCAGCCTGGCAGTTCGGAAAAACCCGCGCTTACTTCCTGCAGGCAAAGCACATCGGCATCGGCAAAGTGCTTTGCATGCGCAGCGATCCGGTCCAAATCGACATAACCATCCGCGCCACGTCCCCACTGTATGTTCCAGGTGATCAATTTCATGGTGTTCTTCCTGCGCTGACAGGGGGACGCGCCGGCCCTCGGTTTCCTTAATGCATGGGCAGCTACGGTAGCCGGGTTCTAGGATTCATCTATAGTACAAAAATGACGGCCTACCAATCCCTTTCGTGAACCTCGTACTGGCATTGCATCGGGCGGATCGCGCCCGGACGGAGACTGCGGCCGTGACAGCGGAAAGCATCTGTCTTTCACGCCGCATGACAGTGAGCCAGGCTGCGCATGTGATCATCGACAGCTGTATCGCGCACATGCTGGAAAACAGGGAGGGTGCGATGCACGGCAGCGATCCGGAGAGCCTGCACCAGTTGCGGGTCGGGCTGCGGCGCCTGCGCGCGGCGCTCACCCTGTTCCGCGACGTGGTCGCATTGCCGGATGGGTTGCGCGATGAACTCGCCTGGCTGGGCGCGCAGCTGAGTGCTGCTCGTGACTGGGACGTGCTGGTTGGATCGACGCTGCCTGCGATGAGCAAGGGTGAGCCGGCTGACACCGGCCTTGCGGCACTGCGCGAGGCCGCAACCGACATGGCGAACGAAAAACACGTCCTCGCCTCGGAGGCGCTATTGTCCGGCCGCTTTTCCGCACTTGCACGGGAACTGGCATGCTGGCCGAGGTACGTTCACCCGCAAGCCATGGACAGCCTGCCGCTCAGGCATGCCGCCGACCGCCTGCTGGCGCGTTGCGACAAGCGCCTGCGCCGTCGCGGTCGCAAACTGGCAGCGGCAGATGCCGACGCACGGCACCGCGTGCGGGTGGCAGCGAAGAAGGTTCGTTATGCAAGCGAATTTCTCGAGTCGCTCTATCCTTCCCGGCGCACGAAACGCTACATACAAGCGCTAGCGTCCCTTCAGGATGCGCTCGGTACCCTGAACGATATGGCGGTCGCAGACAGCCTGCTGCGCGAGCTGGCGGAAGCCCGTCCCGGACTTGCACCGGCTGCCGGCTACGCGCGTGGCTACCTCACGTCGTCGAGGCAGCGCGAGGAGCGGCGATTGAAAAAACGATGGAAGCGCTTTACGGCCCTCAAACCATTTGCCAGGCAGATAAAGCGGTAGTGGAAAAGATTGGCGCTCAGCGCTGCGCCGTCCGGCGCAAAGCGTCGACGGAAATCGAGAACTTGGTCTGCCCGGGCGGCTGGTCCGTGCTGCAGCCGCTGCACCCGCCGCATGCCCCCGAAGACGGCTCCTGCGCGAGCCGGCTCGCCACGCGAGCCAACCCCAATTTCCGCAAGGCCTGTGCGGCAAGGCTGCGGAGCTTCCGGCGAGCTGCGGCCGGCGCGTAGCGCCACAGGACATTGCACGCGGCCAGCGCGACGATGGTTCCCACGATCCATTCCTGCATCACACACCTCCGAGCAAGGCACGGCTGACCTGGTAGGTCACGAAGGAAGCGAGATAGGCCAGCGCGAACATGTATCCGGTCATCGCGAGCACCGGCAGCCACGAACCGGTTTCGCGCCTGACGGTCGACAGCGTGGAAATGCATTGCGGCGCGAACACGTACCACGCCAGCAGGGACAGGGCCGTCGGCAGGCTCCAGGTGGCCGCGATCATCGGCGCCAGCGCGGTCGCCAGTTCGTCGCCAGTGGTGGAAAGCGCATAGACCGTGCCGAGCGCACCGACTGCCACTTCACGCGCCGCGAGGCCGGGAATCAGCGCGATCGAGATCTGCCAGTTGAAGCCGATCGGTGCGAACAACGGCTCCAGCCAGCGCCCGATCTGGCCCGCGAAGCTGTACTGGATGGCTGCGCCCGTCGCGCCTTCCGGCGCCGCCGGGTAGCTGGACAGGAACCAGATCAGGATCATCATCGCCAGGATGATGGTACCGACGCGCGTCACGAAAATCTTGGTGCGTTCCCACAAGCCGATAACCAGGTTGCGCAGGTTCGGCGAGTGGTAATTGGGCAATTCAAGCATCAGCGGCTGGTAGCTTCCCTTGACGCGGGCCAGCTTGAACACCCAGGCCACAACCATCGCGGAAACGATACCCGCCACATACAGCGCAAACAGCACCAGCCCTTGCAGGTTGAAGATGCCGACGTCACGTTCCGGGATGAAGGCACCGATCACCAGCGCGTACACCGGCAGGCGGGCGGAACAGGTCATCAGCGGCGCAATCATGATGGTCGCGAGACGGTCGCGCGGGCTCCGGATGGTGCGCGTGGCCATGATGCCGGGGATGGCACAGGCGAAGCTCGACAGCAGCGGGATGAATGCACGTCCAGACAGGCCGACGCTGCCCATCAGGCGGTCCAGCAGGAACGCCGCGCGCGGCAGGTAGCCGGAATCCTCCAGCACCAGGATGAAGAAGAACAGGATCAGGATCTGCGGCAGGAAGACGAGCACGCTGCCTGCGCCGGCAATCACGCCATCCACCAGCAGGCTGCGCAGCGGACCTTCTGGCATGACCGAATTTACGGCTTCCCCGATTGCGCCGATGCTGCTCTCGATCAGGTTCATCGGTGCCTCGGACCAGCTGAACACGGCCTGGAAGATGAGGAACAGTACTGCGGCCAGGATCAGGTAACCGAGGACCGGATGCAGGACGACGGCGTCGATGCGGTCGGTTGCGGCATGCCCCTCCCCTTCGTGCCGGATGGCAGCGTCGAGGATGCGGCGGACTTCGCGTTGCGTGGCTTCGAGCGCACCGCTGTTGCTATCGTTGAAGCTGCGGCCTGCATCCGGCAACGCGCGCTGCGGCTCGGCGGCGATCTGGTCCAGGCGCGCCACCAGGGCTTCGCTGCCGCCGGGTTTGACCGCGATCGTTTCGATCACGGGAATGCCGAGTTCCTGCTGCAGGCGGGCGGTGTCGATGACAATGCCGCGCTTCCTGGCCACATCCATCATGTTCAGCGCCAGCACGGTCGGGCGCTGCAGGCGCAGCACTTCCAGCGCCAGGCGCAGGTTGAGTTTCAGGTTGGTGGCGTCCGCAACGAGGACGATCACGTCCGGCAGCGCTTCGTCCGCCTGCTTGCCGAACAGCACGTCACGGGTGATCGCCTCGTCGGGCGTCATCGCATTGAGACTGTAGGCGCCCGGCAGGTCGACCACCTGGTAGGCACGGCCGGATGCGGCAGAGGTGAAGAACCCCTCCTTGCGCTCGACGGTCACACCCGCGTAGTTGGCGACTTTCTGGCGGGCGCCGGTAAGACGGTTGAACAAGGCGGTCTTGCCGCAATTGGGATTGCCGACGAGGGCAAGATGCATGGGTTTGGCGGAATTCATGGACGAGTTCATGCGCTGATGGGAGCGACGCGGATCAACGCGGCCTCATGCCGGCGCAGTGCGAAGGTGGTATTACCGACCCGGACGGCGATCGGGTCCTTGAGCGGGAAGGACTCGGCGACCACGCGGATCGTTTCGCCCTCGACGAAACCGAGTTCGACGAGGCGGCGCTTCATCGCGGCGAGATCAATTCCGTCACCCTCGACGGTGCCGAGCACGCTGGCGGTATCGCCCTTCTTCAGGTGGCTGAGATAAAGCACTTCGCCATGGCGTTGCGCAGATGTCGTAACTGGCATGTTCGGCCCTCCGGTGACAAGTTCGGGGCCGGCCGGATTCTCGCAGCAAGCCACACTACTTAATGATAATCATTCTCAATACGATTCGCAATTATCAATAATAACCAGCTCGTTGGCAAGACCGGCGGATCGGGACAATGAATGACAGCAAAACAGGAAAGGCTATTCGGCGAGCGGGACGAATACGACCGTCGAGTGCGATCAGATAAGCGCTAGTCCGGCATGCTCCCGTCGCCTCGCTCCTCCGAAAAACTTGCTTATTTGGCCAGCTTCCGAGCAATCCTGTCCCACTCAGGCGAGGCGCGGAGACGGCCGATTTCCGTCCATATCGCTTCGACCCAGGCGGTATTGGCCGCGTGGAATTCGCGGTTGAATGCCACGTACAGCGTGAAAGACAGGAACGGCGCGGGCAAGATTTCAAGCTGCCCCTTGTAATCGGGATGGGCCAGCTCTTCGATCGCTGCCTGTTCGTTCATGACCAGCAACTCGCCGCGTCCGGCGAGCAGCTTGCGCAGGAGGGATTCATTGACGTGCGCACCTTCATCGCCGGCAACGCCGAGCCTTGCGAGCTTTTCCCTGACCGAAACAATGTTCTTGTTGTGCAGTACCGGCGTGTTGAGCGAGCTGAATGCCTTGCCGTCCCAGGTCGCGGCCGAGCCTACGCGGCGCAACACGGACATGGTGACGGTTCCCACCGATTTGCGGCTGTCGGCTTCGCCACCCGCCATCGGGAAGGCCATCTGGGGCAGGAAGATGGCAGAAGGTGGCATTGCCGCCTCATAAGCGCCAGCGACCACCCCCTCGGTGCAGCGCTTCCACGGCACCGATTCGAAGCGGACGGAATCGCCCTGCCGCTCCATCGCCTTGCGGACCAGCCATTGCCCCTGGCCTTCGCGGTCGGCAAATGTCAGCGGCGGGAACGGATTCGACGGGATGCACACGGTGATGGTGCGTGCGAAGCAGCTTGCCGAAATGAGGAGAACGGCACAGCCGAAAACGAATCGGCGAACAGGAACCATGATGCACTTTCTACGGACGGCGTACGTATTCGAGACAGGCTGGAGCAACGAGGGTTTGCTCCTGCAATGAACGGCGCTTTGTCTTGTAGTGGAATCGGCCGTTGGCGAATGCGCCCCAGTCGGCATGCATTCGTGTGCGAGGTTTCCGGGGTGATGGAACGAGCACGGTCAGTCGATTATCCGCGAGGCGGAAAGAAAAGACAAAGGACAAAGCGCGCGGGGGCGGCACCCGTTGTATTAGTGCCTGCCACCTAAGAACCTGTGCAGTATCTTTTTGGCATGCAAAAAAGACACCGGACAGGCTCCAAAATGTGTCAGCGCTGTCCGCCGGGCAAGAAAAACACGGTGGGCTCGACCACGCGCAGATTCTCGTCGTCCAGCGCGACAAGCTCGAAGCGAATCCGATTCGTGCCGGTCTCGCCCCTACCCTGCGCGACGCGCACGCGTACCGGCAAGGTACGCACCGACGTACTGGCAACCGCCAGTTCCGTCCCGGACGCCACCTGTATGGAATCGATGCCTGACACCGCCAGCCGATAGTGATGCGGACGTTCGTCGGTGTTCATCACTTGCAGGCGGTAGACGTTCTCGATCATTCCGTCCTCGACCGCCCTGCTCATCACGCTGCGGTCGGGGATCACATCAAGTTTGAGCGGCATGCGCGTGACCAGCGCTCCGGCATACAGCAGGATGGCCGCGGCGAGCATGCCGCCATAGACCAGCACGCGCGGCCGCAGGATCCGGCGCCGGATTTCCGGCAGCGGCAACCTCTCGTGCATGCCATTCTCGCTCCAGTAACGGATCAGGCCGCGCGGCGCGCCGACCCTGTCCATCACCGAATCGCAGGCATCGACGCAGGCGGCGCAGTCGATGCATTCGAACTGTAATCCCATTCGAATGTCGATGCCCGCCGGGCACACCTGCACGCACAGCTTGCAATCGATGCAATCGCCCAGCTTCGGCCCCGCGCCCGCCCGCCACGATCGTCGCACGCCGCGTGGTTCGCCGCGGCTTTCGACGTAGGTGATCAGCAGCGTGTCGCGGTCGAACATCACGCTCTGGAAGCGTGCATAGGCGCAGAGATACTGGCAAATCTGTTCGCGCATCCAGCCCGCATTCATGTAGGCGAATCCGCTGTAGAACAGCATCCAGAACGCTTGCCAGGGCCCGATGTCGAATGCGACGATTTCCTGCAGCAGCGTGCGCGCCGGCGTGAAGTAGGCGACCAGGGTGAAGCCGGCCCACAGGGAGGTCGCAATCCAGGCCGCGTGCTTGGCCGCCTTCTTTCCGAATTTCTGCGGAGACAAGGGCTGCTTGTCGAGACGGATGCGGGCGCTGCGGTCGCCTTCGATCTTGCGCTCGATCCACATGAAGATTTCGGTATAGACGGTGTGCGGACAGGCCAGGCTGCACCATACCCTGCCGGCAATCGCGCTCAGCAGGAACAGCAGGCAGGCGCAGATCATCAGCATGCCTGCGAGGTAAATGAAATCCTGCGGCCACAGGACGATGCCGAAGATATAGAACTTGCGCGGAGCCAGGTCGAACAGCACCGCCGGCCGGCCGTTCCATGCCAGCCAGGGAAGCCCGAAGTAGACGATCTGCGTCAGCCACACGCACAGCCAGCGCAGGCGCGCAAAGCGGCCATGTGCCGCCTTCGCATGGATCTTCTCGCGCGGCGCGACCATGCGGACGATCGAAGGTGCGCGCTCTTGCTGCATCGTGGTAGTTTCCGATCGGCGGCTTACTCTCCGAGCGGATGCGCGCCGCGGTCCTTGATCATCCTCAGGTGCGTCACCACGGCTGTCCTCGCCTCCGGCGTTTCCGGCAGGCTCTCCGGGAGATGGCGCACGGAATGCCGGATACGCCGCAGCCGCAATCCCTCGCCGCGCTGCCAGCGCAGCAACCGGTCGAGCACGACATGCGTGCGCCGGACGCTGCGCTGCGCGGTCAGGTCGAGTCGTTGCGCCGCAAGCGTGACCTTGTCGATGCCGCGCACGATGCTGCGCACGTAGAACGCCCAGATGCGATCGGCCAGGATGATCGCGATGAAGTTGACCACACCGGTGCCGATCAGGATCTTCGTGCCGTCGATCGCAAAGTCGCGCAGCATGTTGTCGTCCGGCGAAAAATGGATGCGGTACATGTTGCGGTCGATGATCTCGCCGAGCGCGTCGTACAGTCCCCAGATTGCGAGGCCTGTCAGCGTGCATTCGAGGATGACGAGCGCGACCAGCAGCCATTTCTGCATGATGTGGTCGACGTAATACGTCTTGCGGCGGTCGTCGATGGAGATCGTTTTCATATGTCGTGGCACTCGTAACAGAGCCTGGAATGCTCCAGCGTGACCACCAGCTTGCCGTGGTCCTTCTGGTAGCCGTGATGGCAGGACACGCAACTGACCAGCCCGCCGGGCAGCAGCAATTTCTTCTCCACAGTACGCTTCGGACGGTAACCGCCGAAAGTCGACGCCTTCTGGTATTCGACACCGACAGGGTGATTGACCTGGCTTCCGGCATGACGCGCCACGCCATTGCGGTCGACCGCAGTGCTGATGCGCGGGTCGCCGCTGACGCCATGGCATTCCATGCATTGGCGGGAATACACATCCAGCGTCGGCGCGCCCTTGTCGACGCCGCGCGCGAGGTGGCCGACCATCAGCGAGGCACCGCCGTCGCGCATCTTGCGGAAGAACGCAGCGTCGTGGCATGCAAAGCAGAACTCCTTGCCCGCCTTGGCGCCGCGCATCAGGTTGGGCGTGCTGCCGTGCACGTCATGGCAGGTACTGCAGGTCAGGTCGCCTTTCCAGTCGAGCGGATAACCGTCGGCGATCTTCGTTTTGGGTGCGAAGCCGCTCGGATGGCTGACCTTAATCGCCGTAGGATGGCACTTGCCGCACAGGCCCTCCTGGCTGCCGACCAGCATGCCTGCCTGTTGCGGCGTGACGGTGCGGCCGCCCAGATGGCAACCGGCACAGTCCTCCTTCTGCAAGTGCGTCTGCCCGCTGCCGGTGAGCGACGCCTGAAGCGATGAGCCGGCCGCGAGCATGGCGAGCAGGAACGCCGCCAGGAGCTTAGACACGGACTTTTTCATCGAGAGTCTTCAGTCTCGCCACCGCGTCCGAATAGGCTGGCGCGTCGCCCTTCTCCAACGCAGCCAAGGCTTCGCCGGATACCTGTTCCACTTCCGTGTAGTGCGCGCGCAGCGTAGCGACCGCCTCCTGAATATGCACCGACTGCGCCTTCAGCGCATCGCCCTTGCGCAATTCGATCAGGCGCGAGGTGTCGCTGGTGCCGGCGAGCCGGAGATTCTGCGTGAAGCGGTACAGCGGGCCGACGATGCGGAAACTGCTGTAGAGCGTGATCAGCCAGGTAATGACGCCGGCGACGGCGACCAGCATCAGCCCGATGGTGAGCATAACCTTGCCGAGGTTCTCCCGGGTAATGCTGTTGCTGCGGACGATCGCTGAATAGGAGTCGTCCGCCGGCCCCGAAATGAGCAGCAGGGAAATCAGCAGGGACAGTACGGCAACGGTGCCGACGCCCAGGCTGATCTTTGCCACCAGCTTGAGGTGGAAGAAAATCAGAGGTTCATTGCGCATCGCGGATGCCTCCCTGTCGGTCCACTTTCGCTGTTGTTTTACGGGCAGGTCGGCCTGCCTTCTTGGTGCCGTAATGTATCGCCCGTCAGCCGTTCTGCGCCTTGCTGCCCGCGAGCCGTTCGCGCATGGCCGGCGTCAAGAACACGTTCTTCTTCGTATCGATCAGAATGACCTCCTTGAGGCCGAGCCGATCCGCCATCGCCTGCCAGTTATCGGGGCCGACGATGAACAGCGGCTTGGTGTATCCGTCGGAGCGGGTTCCTGCATCGTTGCCGCCAGAAGTAATGATCGTCACCGCCGCGACGGTGGCGGTCGTCTGGCCGGTGCGCGGATCGATGATGTGGCCGTGCCGCTTGCCGTTCTTCATGAAGTAGCGCTGGTAGTCACCGCTGGTGCCGACCGCTTCCCCGTCGCGCAGCTCCACCGTGGCGATCATCCCTGCCCCGCGCGGATCCTGGATGCCGACGGTCCACAGGCGATTGCCGGGCTGGCCGATGGCCAGCAGGTTGCCGCCGACATTGATGAGCGCCGCCTTCACGCCTTCCTTGCGCAGGATTTGCGCCGCGCGGTCGAGTGCGTAGCCCTTCGCATAACCGCCGAGGTCCAGCATCACAGTCGGATTGCGGCTGGAAATCTTCGTGCCGTCAAATACGAGGTCGGACATGCGCGGCTTCGCATCGACCAGGCGCTGGATCTCTTCCTGCGACGGCCCCTGCGGCTTGATGTCGCTGGTCTGGAAACCCCACAGGCGGATCAGCCGGCCAACCGCCGGATTGAAGGTATGGTCCGAGTCCTCCGCCAGTTTCGTTGCCGCCTTCAGCAGGTCCACCATTTCCGCATCGGCCTGGAAGGTTTCGCCGCGTGCGATGGCGTCGTTGAGCGCGGTCAGTTCGCTCGGTTTCCATGCGTGGAACTTCTTGTGCAGCCGGGCGAATTCCTCCATCACGCGTTCGCCGAGCGCATTGGCGCGCGCCTCGGATTCACCGTAGATGCTGACATCGACCACCGTACCGAATACTTCCCCATTGGTACGATAGGTCGCTTCATTGCGGCTGCAGGCGCTCGCGAGCAGCACCAGCGAGAAGGCGAACAGGAAAGATCGAAGTAAACGCATCGGGAACATCAGCTGTTGGCGACCTTCAGTTCAGTGATACCCGCGCGTTGCGCCCGGCTCATTTCATGCACGGCATCCACCAGCACCGACACCGATTCCGGCGGCGTGAATTGCGAAATGCCATGCCCGAGGTTGAATACATGCCCATTGCCATCGGCCGGCTTGCCGTAGGAATCGAGCAGCCTGGCGACCTCGTCACGGATCTGCTCCGGCCCGGCAAACAGCACGTTCGGATCCAGGTTGCCCTGCAAAGCCACCTTGTGGCCGACGCGCTGGCGCGCCTGTCCCAGGTTCACCGTCCAGTCCAGGCCGACCGCATCGGCGCCGATACCGGCGATCTCTTCCAGCCACAATCCGCCGCCTTTGGTGAACACGATGGCCGGGATCTTCACGCCGTCATGCTCGCGCTTCAACTGGCTGACCACTTCGCGCATGTAGGCCAGCGAGAAGCGCTGGTACACGCCGTCGGCCAGCACGCCGCCCCAGGTGTCGAAGATCATCACCGCCTGTGCGCCGGCATCGATCTGGGCGTTCAGGTAGGACGCCACCGCTGCGGCATTGGTCTTGAGGATGTGGTGCATCAGGTCCGGGCGGTTGTACAGCATGGTCTTGACCCGGCGGAAGTCGTCCGAGCCGCCGCCTTCGACCATGTAGCAAGCCAGGGTCCACGGACTGCCGGAAAAGCCGATCAGCGGCACCCGGCCCTTGAGCTCGGTGCGGATCTGGGTGACCGCGTCGAACACGTATTGCAGCTCGGCGAGGTCGGGCGCCTTGAGCGCCAGCACCGCTTGTTCATCCTGCAGCGGGCGTTCGAACTTCGGGCCCTCGCCTTCGGCGAAGTACAGGCCCAGTCCCATTGCGTCCGGCACGGTGAGGATGTCGGAGAACAGGATGGCCGCATCCAGCGCGTAGCGATCCAGCGGCTGCAGCGTGACTTCGGTGGCGAAGTCCGGGTTCTTGGCCAGGCCGAGGAAGGAGCCGGCGCGCTTGCGGGTGGCGCAGTATTCCGGCAGGTAGCGGCCGGCCTGGCGCATCAGCCACATCGGCGTGTATTCGGTGGGCTGGCGCAGCAGCGCGCGCAGGAAGGTGTCGTTCTGGAGGGGGGCGAATTGAGGCATGGGAGACTTTCTTTGTTTGGTTCCCGCTTTGGCTGCAAGGATGCTTGCAACGCATCGGACTGCCTGCGTGCGGGCAATGATGGTCGGTCTTGCGATGCTTTTTCCCCGTAGTTCCCGCACAGGCGGGAACTACGGGGACATCTTGCAATACATCGACCTCAATGTCCCGCCTGCGAGCGGGTGAGGCATAAAACATTCACTACATCGCGCTCTTCAACCGCGCCACACCCCCGAAGCTGCCAACCCACAGGTTGCCGCTATCAGCCGTCGCCATCGAGAACACAGTATCGGAGAACAAGCCGTGCTCGGTCGTCATGACCTTGAACTTGTCGCCCTCCATGCGTGCGAGGCCGGCATTGGTGCCGACCCACATCTGGCCCTTCTTGTCGATGTGGAGCATGAACACGTGGTTGCCCGGCAGGCCGTCGGACACGGTGTAATGGCGCCAGTTCTTGCCGTCGAAGCGCGACAGGCCGCCGCCCCAGGTGCCTGCCCAGACCACGCCTTCGCTGTCGACAACCATCGACACGATGTAGTTCGGGTTGTAGGCGACATTGATGCCCTGCAGGCCCATTTCTTCCTTCTGCTTGGCGTGGTGCACCGATTGCTGTGCCGGGTCGTTGGTGAACTTGATGTCGTTCTTCACCTTTTCGTACGGCGCACCCAGGCCCTTGGCGTGGTTCCAGTTTTCCCACTTGCCGTTCCTGAACAGGGCCAAGCCGCCTTCGGTCGCCATCCAGATATCGCCGTTCTTGCCTTCCGCCAGGCCGTAGACCCAGTCGTTCGGCAGGCCGCCCTTGGTGTTCTCGACGGTGTAGAGATCCCACTTGGAGCGGTCCTTCAGCGCACCGCCGCGGATGCGGTTGGCGCCCGACCAGGTCGCGACCCAGACGTCGCCGTTGGAGGCCTGCATCACGCGGTAGACGAAGGCGTCGCCGAGACCGTCGGGGATGTTGAAGTTCTCCCACTTGTCCTGCTTCTCGTCGTACAGGGACATGCCGCCGCCGTAGGTGCCGACCATGATGCGGCCGCCGATTTCGTCGATGCTGAAGATACCGTTCGACAGCAGGCCGTTGCGCACGTCGAACAGGCGGTAGTCGTCGGTCTTGGTGTCATAGCGCACGACGCCGCCGGAAGTACCGACCCAGGCGATATCGCCCTTGATCATGATGGCCTTCACGTTGCGGTTGCCGACGCGGAAATGCGTGTACTTGGCGTTCGGATCGACCTCGACCTTGCCGGCCTGCGGTGGCGTCATCGGCGCCTGCCCGCCCTGGTGGTTGGGCGGCACCTGCGCACCGTGCTTGAGCGGACCCGCGGTCATCTGCCGGACAGCCGGCGCGGCCTGCTGCTCGCGGTTCTTGGCGCCGAAGTAGTAGGCGGCGCCCATGAGGGCGACGACGCCGACGGTGGCGGCAAGCGCGCCGCTGAGTTTATTCAACTGCACTATGATTTCTCCTATTTCCCTGAGGGTTGACCCACGTGTGCAACGCCGCGGCGGGTGCCAGCCCAGATATCCCCGTTGGGCGCGACCGCCAACGCGTAGACGTTGTTATCCAGCAGGCCGGTACGTACATCGACCGTATTCCAGTTCTTTCCGTCGAAGCGCGTCACGCCGCCATTGGTGCCGAACCAGAACACGCCCTTGCTGTCCTGCACGATGCTGTACACGATGTCGCCGCCGAGTCCGTCCTTGACGGTGTAGTTGTTCCACTTCTTGCCGTCGA